>JABLTM010077207.1_pt1 | contig 153394 bp, 130 predicted proteins | sample 7160121 | NCBI WGS metagenome assembly JABLTM01 (sample SAMN14651224, study PRJNA627086) | human gut metagenome | isolation source: feces | host: Homo sapiens
CCGTATGCAGATACCGCGAGTGGGCAAAAAAACGCTTAAAAGAGCAAAAGTAAATATGGCAAAAGCCGCAAACTATGATAAAAGCCGCAGCCCACGCTAAAACGCAAGTTGCGGCTTTTTTGCTCTTTGGTCTGCGCCGAGTGTGACAACCCGGCTTATTTTGCGGGGACTGTGTGCCAGATATTCTTTGCATACTCGTTTACCGCTCTGTCGGCGGCGAATCTGCCGGAGCAAGCGGTGTTCATCAGTGACATCGAGTTCCAGCGCTTTCTGTCCGCCCAGAGCTCGTCGATCCTGTTCTGTGCCTGACGGTAGTCCGCGAAGTCCGCAAGAACCATGTAGGGATCGTGATAGACAATAGTTCCGCTGATTTCCGGGAACTGCTTGCCGCAGAAGCCGCGGTTTATGAAATCGATGACATTGCGAAGCTCCGCATTGTTGTTGTAGAAATTCATCGGCACATAGCCTCTGCTCCGAAGGTCGTTGACCTCGGGGGTGGTCATGCCGAAGATAACAATATTCTCGTCGCCGACTGCGTCGTGAATCTCAACATTCGCGCCGTCGAGCGTGCCGAGGGTTATCGCGCCGTTCATCATCAGCTTCATGTTGCCCGTGCCGCTCGCCTCAGTTCCGGCGAGGGATATCTGCTCGCTGACATCGGCGGCGGGCATCATATATTCGGCCATGGAGACGTTGTAGTCCTCCATGTAGACGACCTTGAGCCTGCCCTTGACATCGGGGTCGTTGTTGATAAGATCCGCGAGGGCGCAGATGAAACTGATTATCTTCTTCGCCATGAAGTAGCCGCTCGCCGCTTTTGCGCCGAAGATATAGGTGTGGGGCGTGAAATCGCCCGAGGGATTCGCCTTTATCGCGAGATATTTCGCGAGGATGTTGAGCGCGTTGAGGTGCTGGCGCTTATACTCGTGCAGGCGCTTGACCTGAACATCAAAGATGGAGTTCGGGTCGAGCTCGATGCCGGTCTTCGCCTTGACTCGCTTGGCGAAGTCCGCTTTGTTCGCGGTCTTTATCTTCTCTATCTCTGCGAGCACGGCGGGGTTATCTTTATATTTTGCAAGCTCCGAGAGGCACTCGGCGTTATATACGAACTCGCCGCCGATGAGGTCGCTGAGCATCGAGGTCAGGCGCGGGTTCGCCTGGCAGAGCCAGCGGCGGTGGGCGATGCCGTTTGTGACATTGCAGAACTTGTCGGGCGTGAGGGTATAGAAATCATGGAACACGCTGTCCTTGAGTATCTCGCTGTGGAGAGCGGAGACGCCGTTGACGTTGTGGCAGCAGGCGACGCAGAGGTTCGCCATGCGCACGACTCCGTTTGAGATAACAGCCATTCTCTCGACCTTATTAGCGTCGTGGGTCTGCTCCCAGACGCTGCTGCGGAAGCGGTTGTCTATCTCCTTGACTATCTGATATATTCTCGGCAGCAGGCGGCGGAAGAGATCCTCGCTCCAACATTCGAGAGCTTCGCTCATGACGGTATGGTTCGTGTAGGCGAAAACTTTCGTCACAACATTCCATGCGTCATCCCAGCTGTAGCCGCACTCATCAAGCAGCAGGCGCATAAGCTCGGGAATGGCGAGAGTCGGGTGGGTGTCGTTGATATGGATAGCCATCTTGTCGCAGAGATTGTCGAGCGAGCCGTATTTGCGCAGGTGGCGGTTGATGATATCCTGAACGGACGCGGAGACGAGGAAATACTGCTGGCGCAGGCGCAGGCTCTTGCCCTCGGGATGATTGTCCGCGGGATAGAGAACCTTGCTTATGACCTCCGCCATGGCGTTTTGCTCCATGGCGCGCAGGTAATCGCCCTGATTGAAGGAGTTCATGTCTATCTCCGAGCTCTTTGCGCTCCAGAGACGCAGGACGCTGACGCCCTTGCCGTCCTTGCCGGCGACCATCATATCGTAGGGAACGGCGTGAACCTTCTTCGCGTTCTCTATATCGACGCTGTGATAGCCGTCCTCCCAGCGGTCAACGACATTGCCCTCGAAGCTGACGTCAACGCTCTTCTCCTCGCGCGCAACGAGCCATACCTCGCCGCCGGGGAGCCAGAAATCGGGCATCTCGGTCTGCCAGCCGTCAACAAGCTTCTGCTTGAAGATACCGTATTCGTAGAGAATGGAGTAGCCCATGCCGAGATAGCCGTCGGTTGCCAAAGCGTCGAGATAGCACGCCGCGAGACGGCCAAGACCGCCGTTGCCGAGACCCGCGTCCGGCTCGCAGTCATAGAGTTTGTCGAGCTTGATGCCGAAATCTTTGAGTGCCTCCTCCATGACGGGGATGAGATTGAGGTTATAGAGCGTGTTCTTGAGCGAGCGTCCCATGAGGAACTCCATGCACATATAGTACACGCGCTTCGAGCCGCTCTCCTCGCAGCGCTTTTCAAACTCATGCCTGCCCTGTCTGAGCATATCGCGGGTTATCATCGCGATAGCCTTGTAAAACTGTTCGTAGTTGGCCTCCTCGGGAGTTACGCCGAAAAAGTGAGAGAGCTTTGCGGTTATCTGCTCCTCGGCGGCCTTCTTTGTCAGTGAATAATCCATTGTACCAAACCTTTCGTTTGCTTGTGCAGCATATACTGCCGGATATATAAAAATATACCAAATGTTATTTTATACCGAAAATGTAAATAATACAACCGAATACTCGCAATTACCGCTCGAACACCCTCAGAAAAAACGAACTCCCCGGCAAGAATTTTCAACAAAAATGCCTAAAAATGTCAGACACGATTGAAAAAACAAGTATTGTTTACAATTTGTTCATATTTATGTATACTTGATGCAACACGGCGCAATTATTCTATATGTGTACCCAAGAGGTACTGAAGAGACAACTACCTATCTGGTTTTAATAATTGTCAACTTCTTTTTTCATTTTTATTTTCTCTTTCCCCAAAGCTAAAGCCGAATGCTGCACACATTCGGCTTTAACTTTTTTCGGGGAACTTTTTTATTTTTACAGGTCGTCTACATCCTGCACGGGCTGCGAGCCGTCGAGCGGAGTGCCCGAATAACTGCCGAGAACGTCGGTCGGGATAACTCCCTCTTTGTTCATCGGGTCGTTGTACTGCGGAATTTCGATTATCTTTTTCTTCTGCTTTTTCGGCTTGTCCACAAAAAATTCTCCTTTCTTTGCGTTTGCGTTTTTAGCTTTCCGCGCGGGCGCGCCGATATTCCGCGAAGAAGAAAGTTGAATTTGCGCGTTATTTCTGATAGAATCATCTTGTCCGAAAGACGGAGGTGCAAAAAATGAAAAATTTCAAAAAATATATTGCCGCTTTGCTGATTTTTATTCTCGCGCTGAGCCTTTGCTCCTGCTCGCTGATTGACCGTCTCAAGCCCGCTCCCGCGCCGGAGACGGTCAGGCTGACCTTTCCCGAGGGTACGACCGTTATTCAGGCGGCGCAGAAGCTCGAAGAGGGCGGAGTATGCACAAAGGACGAGTTTATCTCGGCGGTCAACAACACCGAACGAGATAACAAATTCGTTAAAGCTATAAACAATCCGCAGGAGCGCCCGTTCCTGCTCGAGGGCTATATCTATCCCGACACATATGATTTCTATGTCGGCGAGGGCGCGGAAAAGGCTCTCGGACGCTTTCTCGCAAACACTGAATCGAAGCTCACAGACGATATGTATGCTAAAGCTCAAAAAATCGGCATGTCCATGGACGAGATAATCACGCTCGCTTCGATAATCCAGCAGGAGGCATCGGTGCCGTCGGTCATGGCGAATGTCTCCTCCGTGCTCCACAACAGGCTCAATTCATCGGGCTATCCGCGCCTGCAGTGCGACGCGACGGTTTTCTATTTAAAGCGCAGCGTCAAGCCGTATATAAGCGAGGATCAGACGGACAAATACGATGAGTTTTACAATACCTACGACCGCAAGGGACTCCCGGCGGGTCCGATAACGAACCCCGGAATTGAAGCGATAAACGCCGCGCTGAACCCGGCGGATACGGACTACTATTTCTTCGTCACCGATAACGACGGCAACTACTATTTTGCAAAGACCTATCAGGAGCATCTGAAAAACTGCAAAACGGCGGGGGTCGCGCAGTAAAAATTTTGCAAATATTGCTTCCCGTGTAATTGAATTTTTCAGCCGCGCATAGTATAATTAGATTTTAGGCAAATCAAATATACTTCATCACAGGGGTATAAAAGAGGTATTATGAACGGTCTTATTGCATCGGCAAAGAGAATAGAAGAATACGGCGCACTGCTCGACTGCGTCAAAAACACCCGTCTGCCCATAGGCATGACGGGTCTTTCCCATATACACAAGGCGCATTTCGCCGCCGCACTGAACGCGGACTGCGGCAGACCCGTGCTCGTTATAACGGCGGACGAGGCGCAGGCTTCGCGCCTTGCGCTCGACATGAAAACGCTCGGCTGCCGCGCCCTGCTCTATCCCGCGAGGGATTTTGCGTTCCGCTCGACGGAGAGCCAGTCGCGCGAATATGAGCACAGGCGGCTCGGCGTGCTCGACAAGATGCTGCGCGGCGAAGCGCAGGCGGTAATCTGCTCCGCAGAGGCGGCGTCGCAGCTGACTCTGCCGCCCGAAGAGCTTAGAAACCGCACGATTGAACTCGCCGTCGGCGACGAGATGCCGCTCGAGGATATAGTAAAAGCGCTGCTTCGTGCCGGCTACTCCCGCTCGGCGCAGGTCGACGGAGTCGGCCAGTATGCGGTGCGCGGCGGAGTGCTCGACTTCTTCACGCCCGGCGAGGAATATCCCTGCCGACTCGAGCTGTGGGGCGACGAAATCGACAGCATGGCGTATTTTGATATAGAAACTCAGCGCCGCACGGACAACATTGAAAAGATAAAAATAACCCCGTCAAACGAGATTCTCCCGCCCGACACGGACGAATTCGTCGAGCTGCTCGAGCGTTTTCGCTCGGAGATACGCGGCAAGGGTGCTGCCAAGGCGCGCGAGTGCGTTGACAAGGATATAGACAGAATAAAGGGCGGTCTGCGCCTGCAATCGACGGACAAATATATGCCCCTGCTCTACGATGTGGCTTCGATATTCGACTACGCGAAGGGCTATATTCTCTGCGTGAGCGAGAGCTTTTCCGTCAAAGAGCGGTTCAACGCCGCCATCGGACTCATGCACGAGGCGATGAAGGCGATGTTCGAGGAGGGCGAGCTCTGCCCCGGACTCGACAGATTTTCTCTGCATCTCTCAGACCTGCTGAACAACTATGAGCAGATGGGCGCCATATACATGGACAATCTGCCGCGCGGCGGATTCGACACACCCGTAAAGGAGCTCATCGGCGTCAACGCAAGGCAGATAACCGCCTGGAACGGCTCGTTTTCCGTTCTCAAGGACGACCTCGACGCATTGACGGATAAAACTAAGCGCACCTGCGTTATTTTCGCGGGCACGCGCAAGGCCGCCGACGCACTGCGCGGCGATCTTATAGACGACGGCTACAGCGCACTCTACATGGACGAACTGCCGAACGAACTGACTCCCGGAACGCTGACCGTTGTGCCCGGCTGTCTCTCGGCGGGATTTGAATATCCGCTGGCAAAAATAACCGTATTTACCCACTCCGGCAGGGCGGCGGTCGCTCAGCCGAAGAGAAACGTCCGCAAAAGCTCAAACGCGTTCCACAGCCTCGATGAACTGCACCGCGGCGACTATGTCGTTCATGTCGCGCACGGTATCGGCATATTCGAGGGTATAAACAAGCTCGAAGCGAGCGGCACGATAAAAGACTATATCAAAATTCGCTACGACAAGGGCGACATTCTCTATGTCCCGGTCACTCAGCTCGACCAGGTCTCGAAATACATTGGTCCGTCCGGCGACGACAAGCCCGTCCGTCTCAACAAGCTCGGCGGCAAGGACTGGCAGAAGACCCGCTCGCGCGTGCGCAGTGCGGTCAAGGATATGGCAAAGGAGCTCACGGAGCTGTATTCGCGCAGGCTCAAAATCGAGGGTCACGCATTCTCGCCCGACACGGATATGCAAAGCGACTTCGAGCGCAGGTTCGAGTTCGACGAGACCTCGGATCAGCTCAGATGTATCGACGAAATAAAGGGCGATATGGAGAGAAGCTGCCCCATGGACAGACTGCTCTGCGGCGACGTTGGCTTCGGCAAGACGGAGGTAGCACTGCGCGGCGCGTTCAAGTGCGTTGCGGACGGCAAGCAGTGCGCCATTTTAGTGCCGACCACGATTCTCGCCTATCAGCACTATCAGACGGTGCTCAAGAGAATAGAGGGCTTCCCGGTCGAGGCGCGTATGCTCTCGCGCTTCTGCTCGAAAAAGGAGATAGAGGATACTCTGAACGGTCTGCGCCGCGGCAGTGTAGATATAGTAGTCGGCACGCACAGGCTCATTTCAAAGGATGTTCAGTTCCGCGACCTCGGGCTGATAATAATAGACGAGGAGCAGCGCTTCGGCGTGGCTCAAAAGGAGAAGCTCAAGGAGCTTTACCCGAAGGTCGATGTTCTGACGCTGACCGCGACGCCCATACCGAGAACACTCAACATGGCGCTCTCCGGAATACGCGACATGTCAATACTCGAAGAAGCGCCGCACGACCGCTCGCCGGTGCAGACCTATGTTGTCGAGCACAATCCCGAAATGCTCGCGCAGGCGATGAACGCGGAACTCAGGCGCGGCGGTCAGGTATATTATCTGCATAACCGCGTTGAGAGTATAGAGCACACGGCTGCAAAAATAAAAGATATGCTGCCCGACGCCGTAGTCGGCATAGCCCACGGCAAGATGAGCGAAGACGAACTGAGTGAAGTCTGGCGCAGACTGCTCGAGGGCGAGATAGATATATTGGTATGCACGACTATAATCGAAACGGGCGTTGATGTTCCAAATGTCAACACCCTTATAATTGAAGACGCCGACCGCATGGGTCTCGCCCAGCTTCATCAGATACGCGGGCGCGTCGGACGCTCGTCGCGCAGAGCGAGCGCGTATCTCACATTCAGACCCGGCAGGGAGCTGACGGAGATAGCCACGAGCAGGCTCGACGCGATAAGGGAGTTCACGGAGTTCGGCTCGGGCTTCAAGATAGCCATGCGCGACCTTGAACTGCGCGGCGCGGGCAATGTGCTCGGCGCACAGCAGCACGGTCACATGGAAGCTGTCGGCTACGAGATGTATCTCCAGATGCTCGAACAGGCGATAAGCGAAGAGCGCGGAGACCAGACAAAGAAGCCGAAGAAAGAATGCCTTGTCGATCTGCCGATAGACGCGCACATCCCGCCGACATATATCGAGAGCGTGCCGCAGAGGCTCGGCATCTACCGCCGCATCGCGGACATAACCTCGCGCGCGGACGCGGACGATGTCACGGATGAGCTCATCGACCGCTTCGGCGAGCCGCCCGCTCCCGTGCTCGGACTGATAAGGACTTCTCTGCTCCGGGCGTATTCCGCCCAGCACAACATCTATGAGATCGGGCGCAAGGGCGACAAGCTGCTGCTCTATATCGACGACCTCGACATGCAGGAGATCTCCGCCATAGCCGCGGGCTTCCCCGGCAGGGTGACAGTCAGCGCCGCAGGCAAGCCGCACATAGCAGTGCGCATCATGCCGCAGGATAAGATGCTCGACCTGCTCGAAAAAGTGCTCATGCTCATGAACACCGCGAATAAACAGAAAGACAGCTGACCGAAATCAGCTGTCTTGAGTGTGTCGATAAACCTATTTTTGGTGGTTTCGCAAAAATTAAAGCCTCCCTTGTGTAAAGGGAGGTGGCGCGAAGCGCCGGAGGGATTGTTCTGAATAAGGGAAAATTTTTCAAAATGCTGAGTATTTTGAACTTTCATTACAACAACCCCTCAGTCACGGCTTAGCCGTGACAGCTCCCCTTACACAGGGGAGCCTTGAGTCCGTGCAATGACAGACTTTTTCGACAGACTGAGACAGCTGACTTATCAGCTGTCTTTTAAGTTTGTCCGTTATCTGTCCGTGTGCCCGTATTCGAGAATGTCCGCTATTCTCTCGCAGGCGTGTCCGTCGCCGTAAGGGTTCGCGGCGTGGCTCATTTTTTCATATTCCGCCTTGCTTTCAAGCAGAATCTTGAAATTATCGTATATTGTCTGCTCATCCGTGCCGACAAGCTTGAGCGTGCCTGCAGCGATGCCCTCGGGTCTCTCGGTCGTGTCGCGCATGACCAGAACCGGCTTGCCGAGGCTCGGCGCCTCCTCCTGGATTCCGCCGCTGTCGGTGAGGATCATATAGCTGTGCGCCAGGAAATTGTGGAAATCGACAACATCAAGCGGCTCGATTATTTTTATATGCTCGCATCCGCCGAGTTCCGCGTCCGCCGCCTCGCGCACGACGGGGTTCATATGAATGGGATATATCGCCCTGATGTCCGGATGCTCCTCGACGATGCGCCTTATCGCGCGGAACATGTGGTGCATCGGCTCGCCGAGGTTCTCGCGCCTGTGTGCGGTTATCATTATCAGCCTGCCGTCGGCAGCCCAGTCGAGCCATTTGTTTGAATAGTCCGCACGCACGGTGGTTCTCAGCGCGTCTATCGCGGTGTTGCCCGTGACGAACACGGTCTCTTTCTTTTTGCCCTCTCTGAGCAGGTTTTCGCGCGCCGTCTCGGTCGGGGCGAAGTTATATTCGGAAACTATGCCGACCGCCTGGCGGTTGAACTCCTCCGGAAACGGGGAATGTATATCATATGTGCGCAGACCCGCCTCGACATGGCCGACTTTTATTCCGAGATAATAGCACGCAAGCGCGGAGGCGAAAGTAGTTGTAGTATCGCCGTGAACGAGAACCGTATCCGGCTTCTCCTTTTCGAGCACGGGCTTTATCTTTTCGAGGATGCTGACCGTGACGTCAAAGAGAGTCTGCTTGTCTTTCATTATACTCAGGTCGTAGTCCGGCTCAACATCGAATGTCCTGAGCACGCTGTCGAGCATCTGGCGGTGCTGGCCCGTGACGCAGACGACCGTTTCGAGTCCCTTGCGGGTCTTGAGCTCTTTGACGAGCGGACACATTTTTATCGCCTCGGGTCTTGTGCCGAAAACGAGCATTATCTTTTTCATGCGAAGCCTCCCTGCCGCGGGTGTTTTCTCAATTATAACCGTTTTTCTTTTTTCAGTCAACAAAAAGGGAAGCGGCCGGCTGACAGATATCAGACGGTCGCTTGTCTTCTCCCCAAATAGATGCTGCACGCTTAGCGCACAGCCTAGCTTCTTTTTTCATAAGGCTATTATATACTGTTTCTGTTTGGGAAGTCAATATTTTTCGCAATAAATAATATTTTACTTATTCGCCGCGGTCTCTTCTCGCCTGCTCGGGCGAGATTTCGGCGTGGGGGCAGACTATCTCGTCTATTATCTCCTGCGGAGCCGCCCAGCGAACGGCATTTATTAAAATCTGCTGAACCTGCGGGATGTAGTAGGTGGGGTTGCCCTCGTGACCGGGCTGGAAATAGAACACCCTGCCGCGCCCTCTGTTCCAGCAGCAGCCGGAGCGGAACACGTCTCCGCCGGAGAACCAGCCGATAAAAACAAGCTCGTCCGGCTCGGGGATATCAAAGCGCTCGCCGTACATCTCTTCGACGGGTATCTCAATATATTCGCCGATACCCTTTGCTATCGGGTGCGCGGGGTTGACAGTCCAAAGGCGCTCAAAATCGCCGTCGCGCCAATGCAGGGCGCAGGAGGTACCCATAAGGCGCTTGAAGGGCTTTGAAAAATGCGCAGAGTGCAGTGCTATGAAGCCCATGCCGCGCAGAACTCTGTCGTGCACGCGCTCAACGAGCTCATCGGGCACTTCGTCGTGCGCCTTGTGTCCCCACCAGATGAGCACATCGGTATTTTCGAGCACTTCGGGCGGCAGACCGCAGTCGGGATCGTTGAGGGTCGCGGTGCGCACCTCGATATCCTCCTGCGTGTCGAGGAAGCTCTTTATCTGACCGTGGATTCCGTGGGGATAAACTGCCGCTATCTCGGGCGATTCGACCTCATGGACGCCCTCGTTCCAGACGGTAACTCTTATCATTTTATCAGTTCCTTTCGGGAGAAATTTTATCCAAGTCAAGTATATATTTTTGCCCGCCCGCTGTCAATGGATTTTCTCCCGTATTGCAAAATCGACCGCCGTTTGATATACTTTAATAAAGATTTTTCGGGGTGATATTTTGCTTCTCAACAAAAATGACGACATTGAACTTCATATAGATTCGGTCTCGCTGACGGGCAGCGGAGTCGGCAGATACAACGGGCTCGCCGTGTTCGTCCCCGCGACCGCGCCCGGAGATATAATAGAAGCGCACATAATCAAGGCGAAGAAGAGCTACGCCGTCGGCAAGTGCACGAAAATAATCAAGCCGTCGCCGGACAGAACCGACAACGACTGCCCGGCATATCCCGGCTGCGGCGGCTGCTCGTTCCGCCACATGAGCTACGGCGCGGAATTAAAGCTCAAATCCGATGCCGTGCGCGACGCATTCTCCCGCATCGGCGGACTCGAGGTTGATTTAAAGCCGATAATCGGCGCAGACTCGCCGGACGGCTACCGCAACAAGGCGCAGTACCCTGTAGGGTGCGAAAACGGCGGACTGAAAATCGGCTTCTACTCCCGCCGCTCGCACAGGATAGTTGACTGCCGCGCGTGCCGCCTCGCGCCGCCGGAGTTCGAAAAAATACTCGGCACGGTCGCGGACTGGATCGAAAAATATAATATTTCCGTCTACGACGAAACAAGCAGAAGCGGGGCTGTCAGGCACATATATCTGCGAAAAGCGTTCGCGACGGGCGAGATAATGCTCTGCCTTGTAAGCGCACAGGAAAACCTGCCGCACACCGACAAGCTCATCGAATCACTCAAAGATGAAAAAGCTATAAAAAGCGTGCTGATAAACATAAACCCCGACGACACGAACGCAGTGCTCGGCGAAAAGTGCATCCCGCTCCTCGGCGACGGCTGCATAACGGACATACTCTGCGGAGTAAAGGTACGCATATCGCCGCTGTCGTTCTATCAGGTCAACCGCGCGCAGGCAGAAAAACTATACAAAAAAGCCGCCGAATACGCCGGAGCGGAAAAAATAAAGCTCCTGCTCGACCTCTACTGCGGCGCGGGCACGATAGGGCTTTCCATGGCGGACAGGGCGGAGGAGCTAATCGGCATAGAGACGGTGGCGCCCGCTGTTGAGGACGCGAAGAAGAACGCCGCCGCAAACGGAATAGAGAACACGCGGTTTATCTGCGCGGACGCGGGCGAAGCCGCGGAAAAGCTGCTCGCCGAGGGCAAGCGCCCCGAGGTGATAATCCTCGACCCGCCGCGCAAGGGCTGCTCGGAGCAGACGATTAAAGCCGCCGCAAAAATGGCTCCCGACAGGATAGTGTATGTCTCCTGCGACCCGGCCACGCTCGCACGCGACTGCGCTGTGTTCAAAGAGCTTGGATATGAAGTCGAAGAAGCGACACCCGTTGATCTCTTCCCGAGAACGGCGCATGTTGAGACGGTATGCTTATTGTCCAAACTCAACGCAAAACAGCACATTGAGGTTGAGGTAAAAATGGATGAGTTGGGATATTACAGCTGCGGAGAGCAAAGCCACCTATGAGGAAATTAAGACGTATGTGCTGGAACATACAGGTCTGAAAGTCAGCCACCTCTACATCGCCCAAGTTAAACAGAAATATGTCATTATCGAGCAGGAAAACTACAACAAGCCAAAATCCGAAAATGCCAGACAGCCGAAATGTACACCAGAAAAGGAAGCGGCTATCATAGATGCTTTGAGGTATTTTCAGATGATTTAAAAGGGAGTGATAATATGCCAAGAACAGGAATTACTGCTTATGATTTACTAATCTCTTGTCCCGGGGATGTCCTTCAATATGCTGAGATTGTGAAAGAGTGTGTTGAGTCATTTAATCATACTTTAGGTTGTATTAATAATGCTGAAATTGTAACACGACATTGGGCTACTGACAGTTTTCCTCAATCTGGAGACAGACCGCAAGAGTTATTAAACAAGCAATTTGTGCGAGATTGTGACGCAGCAGTCGCAATTTTCTGGACAAAATTTGGAACACCTACGGATAAGTATGGATCAGGAACCGAAGAAGAAATTGAAGAGATGTTATCTTCGGGTAAACAGGTTTTTCTTTATTTTGTAGATGCCCAAATTAACCCATCTGTGATAGATATGGAGCAATATCATAAGGTAAATGATTTTAAGGAAAAATACAAAGGACGTGGATTATATGGATTGGTCAAAGATGAAAGCGATTTAAGGAAACAGTTTGCTAATCATTTGACAATGTATTTTCTGCCAATAATAACTGGAGAGATTTCTCAAGACACAACAACGGTAGCCCCATTGTTGCAGATACAAGATTATGATTCTGGAAATGAAGATGTGGTTACATATCAACAATTAGCTCTATTAAACTGCAAGCTTATGAGTGACAAAGTTCAAGCTATCTATACTCTAATAGATAACTTGAAAGACAATTATTTACCACAGCGTACGCCTGAAAAACAAGAAGAAGCTTCTCAAAGTTTGTTGAAAAATGAATTAATAAAAAGACCAGAACTTTCTAAAATGTTTTTAAATTCATTAACAGATGTAAATATTTCTGAACGGTGGAAAGAAACAATTCTAAAGTTTTGTGAGCGTAACAACATAGAGATTCCAGAGCAGTTTTGGTATGTAGGCAACTTGAAGCAAAACAGCATGATTTTATCTACCCCATTTTCTAATAACTCTCCATCATTAGAGGGGAATGATGCTGAGCAACAACGTTATAAATCTATACAAAAATTGTATTGGGATATTGTTGAATACAATGAATATCTGATGTTTTTTTCCAGTATAGATACTCAAAAATTTGTACGATTGGTAGTAGCGAATACTGGAACTACATTTGATGAAGATATAGATATAAAACTTATTGTAAAAAAGGATTGCTTGCTAACTCTTAATGATTTCCCAATTCCTGATATCAATATAATAGATGAAATTTTGGAGATGGATTTTTTAGAGTTTGCCTATGAATTAAAAGAAACAGATTCTATTAGCAAATATAGCGATTATCCTGTTACTCCAGTTAATTTTGATTATCGAATTCCAGATTCATTCAATCGGGTATCTGCAAGCGATGAATACAAAAGGCAACAGGAAAACTACAAGACTCAGTTAAAGCACATTATGTGTTATCAAAAATACGAAAAAGAGACCTGTGATATTTTAGTATTTCATATTTCATATTTAAAACATCATGTGAAAATGGCTTTCCCATCTGTACTTGCGTTCAAAAATCTACCTGAAGAAATAGAATATGAAATTACATCGAAGCATGTACCAGATGTTACAAAAGGAAAAATATCTTTAATTTCTGAAAAAAACTAAATATATTATAAAGTTAACCTTTTATATGTATTCAGCCAGTTCCACAATAATATTACTCTGCCGGAGAAGCCAGCCTGAAAATTCCTTTGGGCTGGCTTCTTTCTTTTTCACAGCCTGTTTCCGCTGCAAGGCTTCTTTTTTGAAGGATTCAAAAGCAGCCAACATTTCTTCCAGACGCTCAGAAGGAAAATTAGAAGTTTTCTTTGCCTTATTGATTTTGTTTCGCCAGTTCTGGCACTCATTTTTGTAGAGCAGATCATAATTGTTTTCCCTGGCTCTCTCATCAAACTCACGCTTGTTCTGGAGAGATTGCTTTTTACGACACTTATCACTGCACAGCTCATATCGTTGGCTTTTGGCAAGAAATACTTTCCCACAGATTTTGCATTTCCGGAAATACAGCCCCCAATCGTTCAGACGGTTCAGATAATAGATCATCAGTGGATACAGGGACGAATAGGCAGCAACACACTCCATTTTCCGTTTGCTGTCTCGAGCGATATGAATTTCCGAAAACTGAAGAGTAATTAGAAGAAAGCTTATCGCTTCCGTAACTACCGCAAAGAAGAATACAAAACAGCAGACAGGATCGTAAAAAGATGTTCGCAATAAGCTCAAAATCCGGCCGACACACAAAACCGCATAAACTACGGGCACCGGTTTCACGGTGCCCGTAGTTTTATCTTGTCTCATCCATCCAATCGGACAGGCGCGTCATGCTTTTTTCGCTGACGACAGCATAGAGAATATCGCCCTCACGGAACATATAATCGGGATGCACATTGTCTGTCAAATTTCCGTTGTTTTCTATAGCGATTATGTTTACTCCGAACCTTCCCCGCATATCGGCGGACATTATCGTCATTCCGACGATCTTACGCGGAACTTCAAGCTTAAGGAGATTCAGCTTTCGGCTCAGCTGAACAAAGTCCAGCATATTGGGAGTTTCCAGTTTGTGGGCGAGTCTGACTGCCATATCCCTCTCGGGGTAGACGACTTCTGCGCCGAGCTTCTTGAGTATCTCGCCCTGCTCGGCGCTCGCGGCCTTTGATATGACCGTCGGCACGCCGAGAGAGACAACGTTGAGAGTAGTCAGAATCGAAGTGTCCATCTTTTCTCCGATGCAGACCACCACGACGTCGCAGTTTTGTATTCCGGTCTCCGAGAGAGTCTTTTTGTCAAAGCTGCTGACGACAAAGGCGTTCTCCGTGTATTCGCGCATCTCGCGCACCTTTTCCTCGTTTCCGTCGATTACGAGCGGCTCCGCGCCCGATTTCGCAAGCTCCACAGCCAGAGCAGAGCCGAAGCGCCCGAGTCCGATTATTCCGTAAGATTTGCTGTCGCTTTTTGATTTTTTAAACATCTTTGTCCTCCGTTCTCAGCCTATGGCTATGTTTCCGTCGGGATATTTTATTCGATCTCCGTTTGTAAAATACCAGAGCGTTGCTATTGTAAGCGGCCCCAAGCGGCCGATATACATCATGACTATTGATGTAAGCTTGCTCGCGGTGCAGAGTCCCGTGGTTATCCCGGTAGTGAGTCCCACCGTGCCGAACGCGCTCGTCATCTCGAACAAGGCATCCCTTATTGCTATATCCGGCTCAAAGGCGCAGAGCATAAACGTTCCCACTGCTATCACACTTATACCCATGACCGCTATGACCGACGCCTTGCGGAACACACCGTGCGGCACAGAATAGTGAAAAGCCTTTCCCGAGGTGTTTGTCGCGGCGGTCTTTATGCCCTGTATCAGCGCAAACAGCGTGCTCGTCTTTATTCCGCCGCCGGTGGAGCCGGGCGACGCGCCGACGAACATTAAAAAGATCATAGCGAGCAGTCCCGCGTTTGAAAATTCGCCGAGCGAATATGTCGAGAAGCCCGCCGTCCTCGCAGTAACGCTGTTGAACAGGGCTCCTATCCACGGCATATCCTCGGTAATTCTGAAAATCACCGCGCCGCCGACCGTCAGCGCGACGCTCATCGTGAGCACTACTTTTGTGTGCATGGAAAATCTGCGCCAGCGAAATCGCTTTTCGACAATCTCGCGGATAACGAGAAAGCCGATTCCGCCGAAGAATATCAAAAGGCAGGTCACGAGATTTAAGAATACATCCTCTTTGTAGGCGGAGAGGCTTTGGAAGTTTCCGAGGATGTCGAAGCCGGAGTTGTTGAACGCGGCGACGGAGTGAAAAAGGCTTATTCCGAGAGCTTTGAGCGGCGGGTAATCGCGCACGAAAACAATGAAGCTCAGCGCCGCACCGACGAGCTCAAATGCCGCCGTAGTCAAAAACACGCTTTTTATAAATTTTACTATTCCCTTGCCTGAGTCGAGATTCATCGCATCGCGCAAAACACGCCGACCTTTCAGATTTATCCTCTTTCCGACAGCCAGAATGACTCCCGCGCCCATTGACGCAACTCCGAGTCCGCCTATCTGTATCAGTGCCGCAACAACGAACTGACCGAACGCGGTGAACGTGTCCCCTATATCGACGGTCACGAGTCCCGTCACGCAGACGGCGCTCGCCGAAGTGTAAAGCGCGTCTATGTATTTTAAGTCTACGCCGTTTCGCACGCTGCACGGCAGCATCAGCAGACCCGAGCCTATAAATATCGCGGCTGCAAAACCGAGCGCAATTATTCTTGCAGACGACATTCTTTTTAACAGCTTTCTCATAATTCACCTCGTATCCCGCAAAAAAGACCTTCGGCAGAATAGGTCTGCCAAAGGTCTTGCTTCATTCACGGCCAACGCCGCCAATGTCCGCTGCCAGCACAGCTCCTGTGCGGTTGGTGACAGGCGGATGGGTAACCCATAGCTACTCCCCATTGGTTGTGGCTCAATTATATCGCTTTCGGCGAAAAAGTCAATATATTTGCAAAAATTTCCGCCGCCGGGCGAAAAAAGGGCCGCCGCATGGCGGCAGCCCCGTGTGTATTTGCGATTAATAGGTGAAGGTGAAATCCTGCTTCCATGTGCCGGTGAAGTCGGCGTCGATGGAGATGCCCTTCTTGAGCTTGCAGACAACGTTTGCGGGCTCGCTGACGTTGATGCTCGCAAGAGTGCCGTTCGCGTTGAGCACGAAAGTGAATGTGCCGCTCTGATAGTTGACCTTGGTGCTGACAGGCTCAAACGGTCCGAAGGAATCCTTCGTCAGCGAAAGAGTGTCGAAGCAGGAGCCGTGGTGGGTGGGAACAAAGGTAAGTCCCTCGCCACTCTCGGTAACGAGAGTGATGCTGACCTTCCAGCCGTTGCCCTGCTTGACGCAGGAAGCGGACTTAACGCCTGCGGGGTTGACTTTGTAGGCAGCGCGCTTTGATGCGGGCAGGAAGCTAGCAAGAGTTGTGCCGTCGGCAGCCTTGCCGCCGTTGAAGGTCTGCGTTGCGGTCTGCGGATAGTCGTTGGGAAGCAGGGGCTGAGCGATGTTCGCTATAGCCGAACCGCCGGTGATGCTGTTGATCTTCGAGGTCGTGCCCTGAACTCTCTTAACGGTGACCTTGCCCTTGTACTGCTTCATAGCGGTAGCGTACTTGTTGAAGAACGCAACGATATCAGCCTTGCTGCCGTTGACGGGAGCCTTTATCTCCGCTGCGGGCTTGTTGCCCTGCTGGCCGCCCTGAGAACCGCCTTGCTGACCCTGAGTAGCCGCCTCGCTGCCGCCCTCGGAGGGTGCGACTGCCGTGCTGTCGTCAGCGGTGCTCTCTGCCGCGTTGCTCTCCGCGTCGCCCGTCTGGGTGTCCTGAACGTCTGCGTTCGCGTCCTGCGAGCTCTCAGCCGTTGTGTCGTTCTTGTCGTCCTTGCCCTTACATGCCGCAAATGCAAATATCATTATCAGCGCGAGCAGGATAGCAATAATTCTCTTCATAGTTTGTCTCCTTTCATCTTTCGGCAGAGCATCCTCTGCCATGCTATGATTCAAGTTTACTTTATGTTTATTCGTTTGTCAAGAGAATAAACTTTATTTTATATTTCCATAATTTCCATAATTTTTTATCGATTTTTGTGCACTATATATTATATTCGTTCTTTATACAATATATAATAATCCGCCGCATACCGGGCACACTATACAGCGAAAAAGAACAGAAAGGGTGCATAAAATGAGCAAAGACACACTTGAGCTGCTGCGCGAATGCGACAGCGGAATAAAAATGGCGGTCGGCAGCATTGACGAAGTGAGCGGACACATTAAAGATGAGGATCTAAAAAACCTGCTCGAGAAGAGTAAGGAGGAACACAGCCGGCTCGGCGGTATGATAAAAGAACAGCTGGCGTCGCTCGGCGACGACGGCAAAGACCCGGGGATAATGGCGAAGAGCATGTCGTGGATAAAAACCAACGTCAAGCTCGGCATGAACGACTCGGACAGGACTGTCGCCGGTCTGATGACCGACGGGTGCGACATGGGCATAAAGAGCCTGACCCGATACCTCAACGAATATAAGGGCGCGGACGGCGCTTCGCGCAGCACGGCGCGCCGCCTCATCGGCATAGAAGAGGATCTTCTCTGCGGGCTCAGACCGTATCTGTAATATATATCTGCGGGACAGCGCATAGGTTCATAAGCCGGCCGGGCACAGCAAATTATCACTGTGCCCGGCATTATGTTATTGCCATTTGTATACCTCTCAAACATAAATCTCCCACCGCAGCACATCAAGCACTGCAGTGGGCTTAATTCATCAGACCTCTATATAATACGGGCAGAGAGAATACACTGCATATTTCTTCCTCCGTAAGATTTATATGTCAAAGTATACCACACAACAAAAAAAGTCGCAACAAAAAAGGGACCGCCCGAAAGCAGTCCCGCATTGCAAAATAGCTTTGCTTATTTTTTTATAACATGCCATTCGCAGAAGCGGCTTGACATCATCGCGTCGTCATACTTGCTGTCGACATACTGCCCGATCTGCGTTGTCGCGGCAATCCCCGCGCGGCGGTCTCTCCAGCGCACCATGCACACGAGGGTGAACGAGAGATTGATTATCATAAATATCGATAACGCGGCACACGCGACCTTCCAGCCCGTGCCCTGCATACGCGCGAACACCTTTTTGAGCTTCGGTACGACCATATAGGAGAAGATAACGCCCGCAAGTCCCCAGAGCAGCGTCATTTTCAGGCAGATGAGACCCTTGTAGTTCATGAAGCTCTTTGAGTAGTCCCACGCTTTCATGCCCATGCCGTATTCGAGCAGCAGCCCGCAGGCGAGCTCAAAGACCGTGGCGACTATCGCGATAGAGCAGAACCGGGCGACAACTCCCTTGTAACCGGTGCTCCGTATTTTTTCGCCGCTTATGTAGAACATCACTGCGCCTACGCCGTATATCAAAGAGAACGGTCCCCAGAGGGTTGCGACATGCGTCTCCCAGTGGCCGAAAATCAGCCTGCACCATGTACCCTCGAGCAAAACGCCGAGCACATTGCCGAACATGAACAGCCAGAACATATTGCAGTAGGTCACGCCGTCCTTCTTCATCTCGGCAAGACCCTCATGCCTGTTTTTCACGGTATCGCCTCCTGTCCTTTGCTTTCTATATAATATAACAGAAGATTCGACTTTTTTACTTCAGATATGAACATATTTTCAAATGTTTATTTTTTATTTAATTTTCTCCCTGGCGCTGCCTGATCTTTCTCCAGTTTATGAAGCCGTAGCAGTCATTGACAAAGAACACCGAGAAACAGACTATCATCGGCAGATACGACGGGTCGTCGATAGTCGCCATTATCCACATAATAATCAGCACTGCCCACTTTTTCGCCCCGACATGCGCGACTTTCACCTCGTTTTCACCCTCCTTGTACGGATGCCGAAACCAGGATATTGCCGCGGCGAGGGCTATCGGTGCGGTCATGCCGAGATATGTTATCATCTCGCCGTAGTAGCGAAATTTAAAAGAAATCACAGAATAGAATATGCTGAAAACAACGGTCAGCACCTGATCTATCGGATCGCCCTTCGCGTTGAGCATAAGCGAAGTGACGCCGATAAGCGACGCAATAAGGGTGAGATAATCCCGCTCCCGCGGAAACATAAACGACACCGTAACCAGAACAAGCGACCCGAGCCATATTGTCCATTCGTGCTTTTTGAATGTCTTAAACGGATTCTGATAGTTTTTCATGCTGTACCTCAAAAAAATAAGCACCCGCCATCTCGTCTTCTAAGACCTAACGACGAGATACGAATGCTTCATTACCCGGTGGCAATCTACTTATTAGTTTTGGGGTATTATATCAGTCGGCACGAAATTTGTCAAAAGCCGATCGGCTGATTAAATTCCGTCGCACCGTAAACAGCAAAAAGGAAGCCGAATAAATTTCGACTTCCCTTTTTATTATATCTAAGCTTATTCCAGCTCAAACGCGCCGGTGTAGAGGCGATAGTATGTGCCCTTTTCGGCGATGAGCTTTTCGTGGTTGCCGCGCTCGATTATTCTGCCGTGATCAAGCACCATTATGACATCGGAGTTCTGGACGGTCGAGAGGCGGTGCGCAATAACAAAGACTGTGCGTCCTTTCATCAGCTTATCCATGCCGCCCTGGACGAGAGCCTCTGTGCGCGTATCTATCGAAGATGTCGCCTCGTCGAGGATCATGACGGGCGGGTCGGAAACCGCCGCGCGGGCTATCGATATCAGCTGACGCTGACCCTGCGAGAGTCCGGAACCGTCACCCTTGAGCACGGTGTTGTAGCCGTCCGGGAGCATGCGGATGAATCCGTCAGCATTCGCGAGCTTCGCCGCCGCGATGCACTGTTCGTCCGTTGCCTCGGGGTTGCCGTAGCGGATGTTCTCCATGACAGTGCCCGTGAACAGGTTGACATCCTGGAGCACGACGCCGAGACTGCGGCGCAAATCGGCTTTCTTTATCTTGTTGATATTTATTCCGTCATAGCGTATCTTGCCGTCCGCTATGTCATAGAAGCGGTTTATGAGGTTTGTTATCGTGGTCTTGCCCGCTCCGGTCGCGCCGACGAAAGCAACCTTCTGACCCGGCTCTGCGTAGAGCGTGATATCGTGAAGGACTTCCTTTTCGGGTGTGTAGCCGAAATCGACATGGTCGAGCACGACCTGACCCTCAAGCTTCGTATAAGTCAGAGTGCCGTCGCCGTGGGGATGCTTCCATGCCCACATTCCGGTGTGCTCCTTGACTTCGACTATCTCGCCGTTCTCCTCTTTTGCATTTACGAGGGTAACATATCCGTCATCGGGCTCAGGCTCTTCGTCCATAAAGGTGAAGATTCGCTCGGCGCCCGCGAGGGCGTTGACAATCGAGTTGAACTGGTTCGACATCTGGGATATCGGGTTTATGAAATTGCGCGAGAGCACGAGGAACGAGGCTATCATGCCGAGGGACAGCGTGTTGACGCCGGTCAGCCCGAAATTCTTCGTGCCGGCGATAGCCATATACGAGCCGATAACGGCGAGCAGGATATACAGGAAATATCCGAACGCATTCGTCATGGGCATCATCGAAGTCGCGTGGCCGTTTGCGTTCGCGGCGTTGTGCTCCCATTCGGTGTTGCGCTGCCTCATTTCTTTCTTAGACTGCTCTTCGTGGCAGAAGACTTTTATGACCTTCTGACCGTTTATCATCTCTTCGATATATCCGTCAAGGTCTGCAAGAGATCTCTGCTGGGCTACGAAATACGCGCCGCTCTTGCCGACAACTCTCTTGATTATCTGCATAATGAAGAACAGCGATACGCACACAACGAGCGTCAGACCGACGCTGATATAGAGCATACAGCAGAATACCGCCGCGACGGTGAACGCCGAAGAAATCAGCTGACCCATCGACTGCGCGAGCATCTGACGCAGGGTATCTGTATCGTTTGTGTAGAGACTCATCGTGTCGCCGTGGGTGTGCGAGTCGAAATATCTTATCGGCAGGCGCTGCATCTTCTCGAACATCTCGTCGCGTATGGTCTTGAGCGTTCCCTGCGCTATGGTGACCATGCGGCGGTTGTAGATAAGCGTCGAGAGCGTGCCGATGAGATAGATAACCGCCATGGTTATCAGCGCGCGTATAAAGCCGGAGAAGTCTGGCGATGACTGGCCGACCATCGGGGTTATATAATCGTCGATAAGCGTCTGGAGGAACATCGACGACGCAGCGCCCGCAACCGCGCTGAGCAGGATACAGATTGTGACAAGGACTATCGTGCCCTTATAATTTTTGAGATAAGAGAGCAGACGCTTGAGTGTTTTCTTGTCGAGCTTTCTGGGCTGCATTCCGGGTCCGCCGGGCATGCCCTTGGGTCCGCCGTGCATAGGCATAGGCTTACTCATCGTCGTTTCCTCCCTTCTGCTGGGATTCATAAACTTCGCGATAGATATCGCAGGATTTCAGCAGTTCGTCATGCGTGCCCTGCGCGATTATTCTGCCGTTGTCGAACACGAGTATTTTGTCCGCGTTCTGAACCGAGCTTATGCGCTGGGCTATAATTATCTTCGTCGTGTCGGGCATATACTGCGAAAGTCCCTTTTGAATCAGCGCGTCGGTGTGGGTATCGACGGCGCTTGTCGAGTCGTCGAGAATGAGCACCTTGGGATTCTTGAGCAGGGCGCGCGCTATGCACAGCCTCTGCTTCTGACCGCCGGAGACGTTCGTGCCACCCTGTTCGATATAGGTGTTGTAGCCGTCGGGCATCGCGCTGACAAATTCATCCGCCTGAGCGAGCTCGCAGGCGTGCTTTATTTCATCATCGGTCGCGTTCTCATTGCCCCAGCGCAGGTTCTCGGATATCGTGCCGGAGAACAGCTCGTTCTTCTGGAGCACCATTGCGACCGAGTTTCTCAGGGTATCGAGATCGTAGCTTCTGACATCCACGCCGCCGAGCATCACTTCACCGCCCGTTACATCGTAAAGGCGCGGTATGAGCTGGACGAACGAGGACTTTGACGAACCCGTGCCGCCGATTATGCCGACCGTCTCGCCGGAGGCTATATGCACGTTGACATTGTCGAGCACCTTGGTGTCCGCTTTTGAAGCATAGGCAAAATTGACATTTTTATAATCTATCTCGCCGTCTTTGACTTCGAGAACGGGGTTCGCGGGGTTCGAGATATCGGTCTTTTCGTTGAGCATCTCAGCTATACGCTGAGCGGAAGAGCTCGCGATTATCATCATGGCAAAGACCATGGAGAGCATCATGAGGCTCATGAGTATCTGCATGGCGTAGGTGAACAGCGCGGTAAGCGAGCCCGTAGTCAGACCGAGTGCTGCGTTGTTGCCGCTGGCGATGACCGCCTTCGCGCCGAGCCACGAGATGAGTATCATGCAGGTATACATACAGACCTGCATAATAGGCGAGTTGAGCGCAATAAGGCGCTCCGCTTTTGCGAAGTCTTTGTATATCTTCTCGGATATCTTCTCGAACTTGCTTATCTCGTGATCCTCCTGATTGAAGGACTTGACGACTCTTATGCCGCGCACATTCTCCTGAACGACGTTGTTGAGCTCATCGTAGGTGTGGAAAACGCGCTTGAACACGGGGTGCACCTTGATGATTATCAGCACGAGCAGAGCCGCGAGGATAGGTATAATCGCAATGAACATAAGCGAAATCTGGCTGTCGATTCTGAACGAGACTATCATGGCGAAAATCAGCATAACCGGTCCGCGTATCGCTATTCTTATGAGCATCTGATAGGCGTTCTGAATATTTGTGACATCCGTCGTCAGTCTCGTAACTATCGACGCGGTCGAGAATTTGTCGATGTTCGAGAATGCGAAGGTCTGAACATTATCATACATATCGCTGCGCAGATTCGCGCCGAACCCGGCGGACGCGCGCGAGCCGAGGAACGCCGCAAGCATTCCCGTCACCATCTGGAACACCGCGAGGAATAGCAGCGCAAGACCGTATTTCCAGACCATGGACATCACGCCGCCCTCGATGCCGTTGTCGATAAGACCCGACATACAAAGCGGGATAACTATCTCGAACACGACTTCAAACGTGGAGAAAAAGATAGTCGCCCATGATACTTTTTTGTATTGGCGCATGCTCTTCAACAAAGTTTTTATCATATTCTCACTCCCTCTTTTCTTTCTTTGCTCCACTTTCCGGTTTGCAGCCGGGGCTGCTGTCAATATCAAGGTTATCGCATATCCTTATGAGATATCCGCGGAGCTGTTCGACTTCTTCTTCGCTGAACGATCTGAGCATCGCCCGCTCGCCGTCATCAATCGAACGGCGTATCTCGAGATTGATGTCTTTCGCCTTATCGGTCAGCCGCACGACCTTGTTTCTCTTGTCCGACGGGTCGGTACAGGTGCTGAGAAAGCCGCTCTGCTCCATGCGCGTGACTATGCCGACAATCGTCGGGTGCGAGACATGGGCGTAGTCTTCAATCTCTTTCTGGGTTGTCTGACCTCCGCGCTCGGCGAGGAATCTTATGATCCGCGACTGCGCAAAAGTCAGCCCGTGCTTGCCGAGTCCTGCGTCGGCGTTCGACTTCAAACGGTTATCTATGCGTTTAAAAAAATATCCGATATGCTCCATAGCGATCTCCTTTCCGCAAAGCTGTTTTCAGCAATATTAAGTGTAGCACGCTACATATTATACATATATGCGCGCCGATTGTCAACAATATGTTTGTAAACAATTTGTGACCTCGGCGCTGAAGATTTTTATGTTCTGTTTTCGTTGAGATTAAAGACGGTGCGTATAAGCTCGGACGCCGCGCGGATGCCGTGCTCGTCAGGATTCATGAGCAATAATCTTGATGTTCCGCCGATGCAGAAGATTATTTTTTCTTTGCGCTCCGGCTCGTCGTCGTCATGCAGATAGATTCTGAAAAGAGCCTCCTCCGCGTCGTTGAGCAGTGAGGTCACATCGTCGCCGTAGAGCGCGCGGATGAGCCGCTCTTCGCGCGATATCGCGCCGACGAGCTCTGAAACAAAGGCGTATGTATCGCTGAACGCCATCCGGGCGCAGTCGCAGCGGCCGAGGATATCGGCGACGGTCTTGCGGCAGATGTGCCGATGCAGGCTCTCCATGGTGTCATAGTGGGAATAGAATGTCGTTTTGTTTATCAGCGCCTCCCGGCACAGGTCGCTGACCTTGACGGGTGACGGGTCGCGCAGGCGCAGATCGACATATGTATGTACTATCAGCCGCTCCGTTTTGATATATCTAAGATCGTTTTTATTCACCATTTAAACGCCTCTTTTTATATTTAGTCGTTTATCTTACCAATTCACAAAACAGTTTCTTGATTAGACAACTTTAGTTGTTTATAATGTTAGCATATACTAAAAAATATTACAAGGGGGAGTATGCCGAATGAACAGAAAAGACCGCACCGTCTATATTATGCTCACCGACTATCCGGACAAGGTCTCGCGAACTATAAAAAGAATAGGGCTTTGGGAATACTCCCACATGTCGATAAGCACGGATGAACACTATCCGAAATTTTTCAGCTTCACGGGCAAGCGCGGATTCATGACCGAGGACTTCGACCTCCACCCGACTTACAAAGGCACAGATGTCCCCTGCGCGCTGTTCGCTCTGCCCGTAACGGAAGCGGAGCTTCGCAATGTAGAGCGCATCATAAAGCACATGACCTCGAACGCCGACGAATATAAGTACAGCTACATCGGGCTCGCACTGCTCTATCTGCGGATAATCCCGAAGCAGCGCGGGCGCGACACCTGCGTCGGCTTCGTCTCGCGCACGATAAGAGAACAGACCTCGCTCTCCGCAGGGCGCAGAAAAAAGTTTTGCAGCCCGAACGACATAAAGGCGTTTTTTATCAACCAGCTCGTCTTTGAGGGACCGCTGAGAGTACTGCTGCAAAAGGGCAAGGCGTAAATTAAAATATCAATCCGCCGTCGGTTCGTGCCGTGCGGCGGTTTATTTTCAGCAAAAGCAAAAGACCTCCCGCCCGGGGAGGTCTTTTAATAAATTAAGGGTTGTTGAAATCAGTTCTCGCCGTCGCCGTTTATAGTCGATATCTCGGGAGTTATCTCTTCGAGAACATCGAGGACTATCTTCACGGTGTCGAGGGAGGTGAATATCGTCACGCCGTTCTGAACGGCACAGCGGCGAATCTCAACGCCGTCCTCAAAGTGGACGCCGGAGAGAATGGCGCGCGTGTTTATAACATAGCTGACATAGCCCGCGCGGATGGAATCGAGGATCTCGGTGCTGCCCTCGCTGAGCTTGCCGCGCACGCGGGTGCGTATGCCGTGCTTCTTGAGGAACGCCGCGGTTCCAGCAGTCGCCTCGATATTGAAGCCGAGGTGATAGAAGCGCTTGACGAGTGGCAGAGCTTCTTCTTTATCCTCATCGGCAAGGGTGACTATTACCGTACCGTATTCTTTCATCTTGACTCCGGACGCCTGAAGAGCCTTGTAGAGCGCACGGTTCAGGCGCTTGTCGTAGCCTATCGCTTCGCCGGTCGATTTCATCTCGGGCGAGAGATATGCGTCCATGCCGGTCAGCTTCTCGAACGAGAACGCCGGGGCTTTGACATACCAGCGCTTGCCGTCGGGCAGGCGCATATCGGTTATGCCCTGATCGTGCAGGCTCTGACCGAGCATAACCTTTGTCGCGATGCGGACAAGGTTGCAGTCAGTGGACTTTGAAAGGAACGGCACGCTTCGCGAAGCGCGGGGGTTGACCTCGATAACATAGACGCTCTCGTCGCTGTCAACTATAAACTGTATATTGAACAGACCGACTATGCCTATGCCGAGTCCGAGCTTTGTGGTGTATTCGGCTATCGTGTCTCTGACCTTCTGAGAGATAGAGAACGGCGGATACACACTCGTGCTGTCGCCCGAGTGGACGCCGGTACGCTCGACGAGTTCCATTATGCCGGGGATGAACACCTCGCTGCCGTCGCAGATGGCGTCTATCTCGACTTCCTTGCCCATAAGATATTTATCTATGAGCACGGGCTTGTCTTCGTCGACCTCAACGGCGTTCTTGAGATATTTTCTGAGCATCGTCTCGTTAGCGACTATCTCCATCGCCCTGCCGCCGAGCACGAAGCTCGGGCGCACAAGCACAGGATAGCCTATGCGCGCGGCAACAGCCGCACCGGTCTCGATATCCGTAACAGCCTCGCCTTTCGGGTTCGGGATGCCGAGGGATTTTATAACGGCGTCAAACGCGTCTCTGTTCTCGGCGCGCTCAATGGCGTCGCAGTCGGTGCCGATTATCTTCACTCCGCGCCTTGCAAGCGGAGCCGCGAGGTTGACGGCAGTCTGACCGCCGAGGGTGACTATAACGCCCTCCGGCTTTTCGAGATGGACTATATTCATGACATCCTCTGTCGTCAGGGGCTCGAAATAGAGCTTGTCGGCAGTGGTATAGTCGGTCGAAACGGTCTCGGGGTTATTGTTTATAACTATCGCCTCATAGCCGAGCTGCTGAATGGCATGGACGGCGTGGACAGTCGAATAGTCGAACTCAACGCCCTGTCCGATACGGATAGGACCTGAACCTAAGACTATTATCTTCTTTTTGTCCGACACAACGGACTCGTTCTCGCTCGCGTAGGTCGAGTAGAAATATGGCACATAGCTGTCGAACTCGCTCGCGCAGGTATCGATCATCTTGTATGTCGGGAAGATATCCTCTTTGCATCTGCGCTCATATATGCTGTCCTCGCTCTCTTTCCAGAGCTCGGCGATATACGAATCTGAGAAGCCGAGGCGCTTTGCCTCGCGCAGAAGAATGTCGGAGCCGGGATTCGCCTCCATCTCCTTCTCGAAATCGACTATCTTCTTTATCTTGTCGAGGAAGAACATATCTATATGCGTTATATCGCAGATAAGCGACGGGTCAACGCCCATCCACATCAGCTGGGATATTGCATAGAGACGGTCGTCCGTGCCCTCTTTGATATATTCGAGCAGCTCGTCAACGCTCATATGCGCCGAGTCGAACTTCTCCATATGCAGGTGGTTCTTGCTCTCTTCGAGCGAGCGTATAGCCTTGAGCAGGCTCTCTTCAAATGTGCGTCCGACGCTCATGACCTCGCCGGTCGCCTTCATCTGGGTTGAAAGCGTGTTGTGCGCAGCGGGGAACTTGTCGAACGGGAAGCGCGGCATCTTGGTCACGACATAGTCGAGCGAGGGCTCGAAGCAGGCGGGGGTGTTTGCAAGCTGTATCTCATGCAGATCCATGCCGACCGCTATTTTCGCCGAGACACGCGCTATCGGATATCCGCTCGCCTTTGAAGCGAGGGCGGACGAGCGCGAAACTCTGGGGTTGACCTCAATGACATAGTAGCGGAACGAATGGGGGTCGAGCGCAAACTGAACGTTGCAGCCGCCCTTTACTCCCAGGGCGCGGATAATTTTGAGCGCGGAATCCCTGAGCATCTGATATTCTTTATTCGTCAGTGTCTGGCTGGGCGCGACGACTATCGAGTCGCCGGTATGAATACCGACGGGGTCGAGGTTTTCCATATTACAAACGGTGATAGCGGTGTCGTTCGCGTCGCGTATCACTTCGTATTCTATCTCTTTGTAGCCCTTTATGCTCTTTTCGACGAGCACCTGATGCACGGGCGAGAGCGCAAGGGCGTTCTTCATCATGTCGCGCATCTCGTCGGGGTCATAGGCGAAGCCGCCGCCCGTTCCGCCGAGCGTGAACGCGGGGCGCAGGATAACGGGATAGCCTATCTTCTCCGCCGCCTCAAGACCCTCTTCAATGCTGTAGGTTATCTGCGAGGGGACTATCGGCTCGCCAATGCTCTCGCAGAGCTCTTTGAAAAGCTCTCTGTCCTCGGCGCGCTCAATGCTCTCGGCATCCGTGCCGAGCAGCTCTATCTCGCACTCCTTGAGAACGCCCTTCTTCGCGAGCTGCATTGCAAGGTTGAGTCCGGTCTGACCGCCGATGCCGGGGACTATCGCGTCCGGGCGCTCATAGCGGCAGATACGCGCGAGATATTCGAGCGTCAGCGGCTCCATATAGACTTTATCGGCTATGGTAGTATCGGTCATTATCGTTGCGGGGTTCGAGTTCGCGAGGACGACCTCGTAGCCCTCCTCACGCAGGGCGAGGCACGCCTGAGTTCCCGCATAGTCGAACTCGGCAGCCTGACCGATGACTATAGGACCCGAGCCGATAACGAGCACCTTTTTTATATCAGTTCTCTTAGGCACGCTCCTTCGCCTCCTTCATATAGTCGATAAACTGACCGAACAGATAGCTGCTGTCCTGCGGACCGGGCGCGCTCTCGGGGTGATACTGCACGCTGAACACAAGGTCTTTCTTGCATCTTACTCCCTCGACGGTGTTGTCGAGAAGATTTATGTGCGTCACTTCGAGGTCGGTGCCCTCGACCGTTTTCGGGTCAACGGCATAGCTGTGGTTCTGCGAGGTTATCTCTATTTTGTTGGTATCGAGGTTCATGACCGGGTGGTTTCCGCCGCGGTGACCGAACTTGAGCTTATATGTCTTTGCGCCGTAGGCGAGGGATATCATCTGATGTCCGAGGCAGATGCCGAAAATCGGATATTTGCCGCGAAGCGCCCTGACCGTGTTTATAACAGGAGTCACATCCTCGGGGTCGCCGGGACCGTTTGAGAGGAACACTCCGTCGGGCTTCATGAACTCAATTTCATCCGCCGGCGTATCATAGGGCACGACAACGACGTTGCAGCCGAACTTGTTGAGGCTGCGCACAATATTGAGCTTCATGCCGCAGTCTATCGCGACGACATTGAACTGCGGGTTCGACGTGCGCGAATACCAGCGCTTTTTGCAGCTGACGCGGCTGACCGCATCGTGGGCGACGGGGGTATTTTTGATTATCTCCACCGCGACCTCAGCCGGGATATCGGGCGAGGTTATGAGCACGCGGCGTGAGCCCAAGTCGCGTATGCTGCGGGTGAGCTTTCTCGTGTCAACGCCGGAGATGCCGGGTATGCCGTTCTCTTCGAGCAGCTCCGAGAGCGTCTTTGTGTATCTGAAGTTCGAGGGCATATCGTTGTAGTCATACACGATAAGGCCGCCGATGCTCGGGTTTTTGCACTCGAAATCGTCGTCGGTTATGCCGTAGTTGCCTATGAGCGGATATGTCATAACGACCATCTGATCGGTATACGACGGATCGGAAACTATTTCCTGATAGCCGACCATCGAGGTGTTGAAAACTATCTCGCACACCCTGTCGGTATAGCTGCCGAAGCCGTATCCGTAGTACTCGCTGCCATCCTCAAGGACGATCTTGCGGTCTATGAGTCTCATTTAAAAATACACTCCTTGAATTTATCAGATCGAGCTCTGAAGTCTCGCGAGAACATCTCTGTAGCCGCCGAGAACATCGCCGAGGTCGCGGCGGAATCTGTCCTTGTCGAGCTTTTTATTTGTCTCCATATCCCAGAGGCGGCAGGAATCGGGGGATATCTCATCGCACAGGACAAGTCCCTCGTCGGTGCGGCCGAACTCGAGCTTGAAGTCGACAAGGCGCACGCCGCCCTTTGCGAACAGCTCAGTCATCAGCTCGTTTATACGCTTGGACATGGCTCTGAGCTCGTCGAGCTCCTCCTGCGTGGCGAGACCGATGGCGGTTATCTGGCTGTCGTTTATCATCGGATCGCCGAGCTCGTCGCTCTTGTAGCTGAACTCAACGACCGTATTCTTCAGGGGCGAGCCCTCCGGCACGCCGTATTTCTTTGAAAAGCTTCCTGCTGCGATATTTCTGACTATGACCTCGACCATAACGATCTCAGCCTTCTTCGCGAGGACAGTGGTTTCGTCGATGACCTTGAGAAGATGGGTCTTGACTCCGTTCTTCATGAGGTAATCAAAGATGATGTTGGAGATTGCCGCATTGAGTTTTCCTTTTCCGGGCAGATCTTCTTTCTTGACGCCGTTGCCGGCAGTGGCGGTGTCCTTGTACTTGATGATGCAGGTACCGGGCTCCTCCGAACTGTAAACGACCTTGCTCTTGCCTTCATACAACTTTTCCATACCGCAGTTTCCTTTCGCTTTTCGTATTTTTATTTATTTGCTCCGCTCGGAGAGTTTCCCCTCAAAGCGGTCTTTGGTGATAACATCCGGGATAGGGGTCGGATAAACTCCATTGAAGCACGCGCTGCAGAAGTTCTCGCTGCCTATCAGATTTTTAAGCTCCGACTCCGGCAGATATCCGAGGGAATCCGCACCGATTATGTCGGCAATCTCCTCCACCGAGTGGTGGCAGGCGATAAGATTCTCGCGCGAGTCAACGTCCGTGCCGTAGTAGCACGGGTGCATGAACGGCGGCGAGGAGATGCGCATATGCACCTCTTTTGCCCCCGCTTCGCGCAGGAGGTTGACTATCTGGCGGCTCGTCGTGCCGCGCACTATCGAGTCGTCGATGAGCACTATTCTCTTATCCTTTACGGATTCGCCTATCGCGCTGAGCTTTATTCTCACCTGATCGATTCTCTTGTCCTGACCGGGCGAGATGAAAGTTCTGCCGATATATTTGTTTTTTATGAAGCCCATTCCGTAGGGTATTCCCGACGCCTCGGCATAGCCCAAAGCGGCGTCGATTCCCGAATCCGGGACGCCCATGACGACATCGGCTTCGACCGGATGGGTCTTTGAAAGTATCGCGCCGGCATTTCTGCGCGCCGCGTGGACGGATACACCGTCAATGACGGAGTCCGGTCTTGCAAAATAGATATATTCAAAAATGCATGAACGCCTCGGCTTTTCGCCGCAGTGATCCCTGTTCGAGCGCACGCCGTTTTCGTCAAAGACGAGTATCTCACCGGGGAGTATATCGCGCTCGAATTTTGCGCCGACGGCGGAGAGCGCACAGCTCTCGGACGCGACGACATATGTGCCGTCGAGCGTCTTGCCGTAGCACAGCGGGCGGAACCCGTAAGGGTCGCGCGCCGCGAGCAGCTTTGCGGCTGACATGAGCACGAGGGAATACGCACCCTCGAGCCTGTTCATCGCGCTGCTCAGCGCATTTTCTATCGAAGGACTGTTGAGGCGCGCCTGCGTGACGATATAGGCGATTATCTCGGTGTCGCTCGTCGTGTGGAAGATAGCGCCGCCGAGCTCGAGCTCGCTGCGCAGTTCATAGGCGTTGCTGAGATTTCCGTTGTGGGCAAGAGCCATCTTGCCCTTCTGATGGTTGACCTCGATGGGCTGGCAGTTTGCTCTGCTGTTGCCGCCGGTCGTACCGTAGCGCGCGTGGGCGACAGCCATCCTGCCCTGCGGGAACTTCATCAGGTCGTCGCGCGAGAAGACTTCGTTGACAAGTCCGATATCCTTGCGCGAAGCGAACACTCCGTCGTCGTTGACGACTATACCGCAGCTCTCCTGCCCTCTGTGCTGCAGGGCATAGAGACCGTAATAGGCGAGATCCGCCACGGGGCCGGGCTTGGGTGAATAGACTCCGAAAACGCCGCACTCTTCATGCAAGTTTGCCATAGGTATTTATTCTCCGATCTCAGATTTTTCAAGCGCTGCGGCTATAAAGCCTTTGAACAGCGGGTGAGCCTTGTTGGGACGGGACTTGAACTCGGGGTGATACTGCACTCCGACATAGAACGGGCGGTCGGAAAGCTCGACCGTTTCAACGAGTCTGCCGTCGGGCGAAAGACCCGAGAGGGTGAGTCCGTTCTGAGTAAGTATATCGCGATAATCGTTGTTGAACTCGTAGCGGTGGCGGTGGCGCTCGGAAATTTCGGACTTTCCGTAGCAGCGCTCCATTGTTGTGCCGGGCTTGATAACGCAGGGATATGCGCCAAGGCGCAGTGTGCCGCCCTTGTCGATATTGTCGCTCTGACCGGGCATGAAATCGATGACCTTGTTCTTGCAGAGCTCATCGAACTCGCCCGAGTGGGCGTCTTTTATACCCGCGACATCGCGCGCGTATTCAATAACCGCAATCTGCATTCCGAGGCAGATTCCGAAATAGGGAACATTGTTCTCTCTGGCGTATTTCGCCGCGAGAATCATGCCCTCGATTCCTCTGCCGCCGAAGCCGCCGGGGACGATTATTCCGTCGAGGTGCGAGAGCTCCTGCTCGTAGTTCGCCTCGGTCAGATTCTCGGAATCGATCCAGTCGATGCGGATATGGGTGTTGAGAGTGTAGCCCGCGTGGCGAAGCGCCTCGGCAACGGACAGATATGCGTCATGGAGCTGGACATATTTGCCGACAAGACCTATCTTGACTTCCTTTTCGCGGTTCTTGATGCGGTGGACAAGCTCCGTCCACTCGTCGAGATCCGGCTCGGGAGCGTCTATATTCAGCTCGCGGCAGACGACGGACGAGAAGTTCGACTTCTCGAGCATCAGCGGAGCTTCGTAGAGATAGGGCAGGGTGATGTTCTCGATAACGCAGTCGGGCTTGACGTTGCAGAAGAGCGATATCTTCTTGAAGATAGCCTCCTCAAGCGGCTCGTCACAGCGCAGGACGATTATGTTCGGGTTGATGCCCATGCCCTGCAGCTCCTTGACCGAGTGCTGTGTGGGTTTGGACTTATGCTCGTCCGATCCACGCAAAAACGGCACCAGAGTGACATGGATAAAGAGGCTGTTCTCACGCCCCACCTCAAGAGATATCTGTCTTACAGCTTCGAGGAACGGCTGGGATTCAATGTCACCTATAGTGCCGCCGATCTCAGTGATGACCACGTCAGCATCGGTTTTCTTGCCGACACGGTATACGAAATCCTTTATTTCATTTGTTATATGGGGTATGACCTGAACGGTCGAGCCGAGATACTCGCCGCGGCGCTCTTTGTTGAGCACGTTCCAGTATACTTTACCGGTGGTGAGATTCGAGTATTTGTTAAGATCCTCGTCGATGAAGCGCTCGTAGTGGCCGAGGTCGAGGTCGGTCTCCGCGCCGTCTTCCGTGACGTAAACTTCGCCGTGCTGATAGGGGCTCATGGTGCCCGGGTCAACGTTGATATAAGGATCGAGCTTCTGCGCCGCTACCTTGAGTCCGCGCGCTTTGAGTATTCGTCCGAGCGACGCCGCAGTTATCCCCTTTCCGAGGCCGGATACGACGCCTCCGGTCACAAAGATGTACTTTGTCATTAATATCCCTCCGTATTTTATCTTTTTCTTTTTTATATACTTCTCCGGTTAAGGTTTCACGCGTACTTTCATTATATCATATTATAACACACCTTCCCTGCCGACTTCTACGGTATTCTGTACTAAAAGCGAGTGCTTTGAAACCGAAAAATATGACAACGCGGTCAACTTCCCGCAAAACCCGATGAGATGCGGGACGCTCGGTTCCGAAAAAGCAAAAAGCAAAGGCGTCCGCCGATGGGGGCACTGTCCCCGGGGGAATGAACGCCTTTGCTCATTTGAGGCGTATTTTATCATATTAAAAGACCCGTGTCAATCGCGTATTTTATATGTATCGCACTTTATTTTCCGAAACGGCCGAGAGAAAAGAGCGCCGTCGAAAAAATTTTTCCGGCGCGAGTTCAACTCCGCCGCATTTTCTCAGAAAAGCGGTTACATCTTGCTCATAAAATTGCTTTTCAAAAAGCTCCGATTGCGGCTATTTGCACAAAAATAAAGAATTATCCGAAAACGCCTTGACAAACGATTTTGCTGCGCGTATAATTCAGCGCATAAAGGCAATGGCGTCTTTGAACCGAACGGGTTCATTGACGCCATTTTTATTTTTCGCCTTAAAATATGAAAAAGGAGCGCTAACTTATGAGCACAGTATCTGATTATTTCGGAAGTCTCGTTTTTGACGACAGAGTGATGAAAGCAATGCTTTCCGCCGATGTTTACCAGTCTCTCAAGAAGACTATTGACGAAGGAGCAAGTCTCAATAATGACGTCGCCAACGCAGTTGCCGCCGCTATGAAGGACTGGGCCGTTGAGCATGGCGCGACCCATTTCACCCACTGGTTCCAGCCCCTGACCGGCATCACCGCCGAGAAGCACGACAGCTTCATAACCCCCGCATCCGACGGACGCGTTATCATGGAGTTCTCGGGCAAGGAACTGATAAAAGGCGAGCCGGACGCATCGTCCTTCCCGTCTGGCGGACTCAGAGCAACCTTTGAAGCCCGCGGCTACACCGCGTGGGATCCCACTTCCTACGCATTTATAAAAGACAAGACCCTCTGCATCCCCACGGCGTTCTGCTCTTACGGCGGCGAGGCACTCGACAAGAAAACGCCTCTGCTCCGTTCCATGCAGGCTCTCAACAAGCAGGCTCTTCGTATTCTCAGACTCTTCGGCAACACCGATGTAAAGTGCGTGCGCACCTCCGTCGGCCCCGAGCAGGAATACTTTCTTGTTGACAAGGCTCTCTATGAGCAGCGCAAAGACCTCGTCTTCTGCGGACGCACTCTTTTCGGCGCAAAGGCGCCCAAGGGTCAGGAGATGGACGACCACTATTTCGGAGTTATCAAGCCGAGAGTCGCCGCTTACATGGCAGACCTCAACGAAGAGCTCTGGAAGCTCGGCGTTCTTGCAAAGACCGAGCACAACGAAGTCGCACCGTCTCAGCATGAGCTCGCACCCATATATACCACAACGAACATCGCCACCGACCACAACCAGCTGACTATGGAGATCATGCAGAAAGTCGCCGCGAAGCACGGACTTGTCTGCCTGCTCCACGAGAAGCCGTTCGCCGGAGTCAACGGCTCGGGCAAGCACAACAACTGGTCCATGGCTACGGATACCGGAGTCAACCTTCTCACTCCCGGCGAGACCCCCTATGAGAACGCACAGTTCCTGCTGTTCCTCTGCGCGGTCATCAAAGCCGTTGACGACTATCAGGATCTGCTCCGCGTCTCCGTCGCGACCGCAGGCAACGACCACAGACTCGGCGCGAACGAAGCTCCGCCCGCAGTTGTCTCTATGTTCCTCGGCGACGAGCTGACCGCAGTTCTCGACGCTATAGAGAACGACGCGCCCTACAGCGGCAGCGAAAAGACAACGATGAAGCTCGGCGTTCATGTTCTGCCGAAGTTCACCCGCGACACCACCGACCGCAACCGCACATCGCCCTTTGCGTTCACCGGCAACAAGTTTGAGTTCCGTATGCTCGGCTCGTCGAACAGCATCGCCTGCGCGAACATCATGCTCAACGCCGCCGTTGCGGAGTCGCTCAAGATATATGCGGATCGCCTCGAAAATGTCGATGACTTCGAGACCGCTCTGCACGACATGATAAAGAAAACCATAAAAGACCACAAGAGAATCATCTTCAACGGCAACGGCTATGACGACGCGTGGATAAAGGAAGCTACTGAAGAGCGCGGACTGCTGAATCTCCGCACCACTCCGGACGCTATGCCAGCGATGATTGCCGACAAGAACGTGAAGATGCTCACCGCTCACAAGATATTCTCACCCGCAGAGCTTCACAGCCGCTATGAGATACTTCTTGAGAACTACTCAAAGACCGTCAATATAGAAGCTCTGACCATGGTCGACATGGCGAGAAAAGAGATTCTCCCCGCAGTCGAGGGCTACACGAAGTCGCTCGCAGAAACCCTCGCCGCGAAGAAAGCGGCAGTCGCAGGTCTCCCCTGCAAATACGAGACCGCGACCATCACAAAGCTCTCCGAGCTGTCCGATGAAATCGCCGACGCGACCGCAGACCTTGACGGCGAGATAGCGAAGTTCCAGGCTATCGAGGATGTCACCGAAGCGGCGAATGATATCAGAGACGTTATCCTCGGCAAGATGGACGCCCTGCGCGCCGTCTGCGACAAGGCTGAGACGATAACCGCCAAGGAGTTCTGGCCGTTCCCGACCTACAGCGACCTGCTCTTCAGCGTAAAATAAAAATCCACAACCCTTTTTACAATAACAAAAGCACCCGAGTCGGGAGAAGTAACGCGGAATACCGCTCAAAGCGAGCATGGGACGGTGAGAGCCATGCAGCACAGGAGCCGCGCGAATAACACCCGACAAGCTGCAAGCCGAAAGGACTACCGAGTAGGTGCGCCGGACACGCCGACCGTTACAGCGGCGAGGCTTTCTTCGAAGCCGAAAAGAGAACAAAGATAGGTGGCACAGCGAGTTGGCACTTGCCCTATCGGATGCTGAAACTAACCGAAAGGAAAGATTACTATGTGTTCGATAATGGGTTACTGCGACTGCTGTGCCGCTTTTTCTGATTTTGAGGAAGGATTCAAAAAGACCGTTTCAAGAGGACCGGACGACAGCCGGATAATAGACACCGGCAAAGGACTGCTCGGCTTCCACCGCCTTGCGATAATGGGACTGACTCCCGACGGAATGCAGCCGTTTGAATTGGACGGCAGCTATGTAGTCTGCAACGGCGAGATATACGGCTACGAGAAGATAAAAGAGGAGCTTGCGAAGAAATATACATTCAAAAGCGGCTCCGACTGCGAGATACTTCTCCCGCTCTACCGTGAATACGGCGTGGATATGTTCAGGATGCTCGACGCCGAGTTTGCGCTGATTATCTATGACGGCGAAGAGAAAAAATATATCGCCGCAAGAGACCCGATAGGCATCCGCCCGCTCTACTACGGCTACGATAAAAAAGGTGTTATCATGTTCGCGAGCGAGGCGAAGAACCTCGTCGGAATGTGCAAGCATGTTATGCCCTTCCCGCCCGGACACTACTACAAAGACGGCAAGTTTGTCCAATACTGCGACATAGCGGCGGTTGACGAAGTCTGCCATGACGACCTTGAGACAGTTTGCAAAAACATCCGCGAAAAGCTCATCGCCGGCGTTGACAAGAGACTCGTCGCGGACGCAAAGGTCGGCTTCCTGCTCTCCGGCGGACTCGACTCCTCCCTCGTCTGCGCCATAGCGGCAAGACAGAGCAAAAAGCCGATACGCACCTTTGCAATAGGCATGAGCGAGGACGCTATCGACCTCAAATACGCAAAGGAAGTCGCCGACTATATCGGCAGCGACCACACCGAAGTCATCATGACAAAAGAGCAGGTCATAGACTCGCTCGAGGGTGTCATCCGTATGCTCGGCACATTTGATATCACAACTATCCGCGCGAGCATGGGCATGTACCTGCTGTGCAAATGGATACACGAGAACACGGATATCAGAGTTCTTCTGACGGGCGAAATCTCCGACGAGCTGTTCGGCTACAAATACACCGACTTTGCGCCGAGCGCGGAGGAGTTCCAGAAGGAGTCGCAGAAGAGAATAAGAGAGCTGCACATGTACGACGTTCTGCGCGCCGATCGCTGCATCTCCGTAAACTCGCTTGAAGCGCGCGTGCCGTTCGGCGATCTCGACTTTGTAAAATATGTCATGTCTGTCGACCCCGCTAAAAAAATGAACACCTACGGCAAGGGCAAATATCTGCTCCGCCACGCGTTCGAGGGCGATTATCTGCCCCATGATATACTCTTCCGCGAAAAGGCGGCATTCTCCGACGCGGTCGGTCACTCGATGGTTGACTACCTCAAGGAATACGCCGAGGGGCTCTACACCGAAGAGGAATTCAAGGAGAAGTGCGAAAAATACACCCACGCGAAACCGTTTACAAAGGAATCCCTGCTCTACCGCGAGATATTTGAAAAGTACTATCCCGGTCAGTCCGAGATGATAGTCGATTTCTGGATGCCCAACAAGTCATGGGAGGGCTGCGATGTCAATGACCCGTCCGCCCGCGTGCTCTCAAACTACGGCGAGAGCGGAAAATAAAAAATGTCCCCCGCGCGGAAATTTGCCGTGCGGGGGATTTTGCAAATTGACTGTAAATTGATTTGAATTAAGCGTTTGCCTCGCAAACATGAAACGGCAGCTTCGCTGCCATGAAGTACTCGCTGACGCCCGTATGAAGTGAAGCGCATGACAGACTTTCAGCGTAATGCCGTCAAACTTCATATGGCGAAGCCATACTTCATTCTTCATGCACCGCAGGCGCGCTTCATTTGAAAAAAGCAGCCTGACGGCTGCTTTTTTCAATGGCACCCCCTGGGGGAATCGAACCCTCAACTGCACCCTAGGAGAGGGGGCATTGTTATCGTGAGCGAAGCGAACAACAAGGTTCTCAAGCGTCAGCTTGAGGTTCTTATATCCATTCTGTTGCATAAAAAAAGCCGTCCGCAAAAAGTGGACGGCTTTGGCACCCCCTGGGGGAATCGAACCCTCAACTGCCCCTTAGGAGGGGGCTGTTATATCCATTTAACTAAGGAGGCGTATATGCTTTTTGACGCTCAATATTTTATCAGATAAGCTCTTCAAAGTCAAGAAGAATCGGTTCGGGCAAAACAATATAAAAACTTTTGGGATAATTGCCTGTTTTACATGGTATCATACATACAAATACACTTGAAATATTCACATTTATGTTATAAAATAATCAGTGGTGCAAGCGTAAAAAGCTGGCAAATTCAACTTTTGAAAGGACGATCAAAATGAGCGCACTTAACAAAAAGTCAGTTAAGGATATCGACGTTTCCGGCAAGAGAGTGCTGGTACGCTGCGATTTCAATGTCCCGCTCCAGGACGGCAAAATCACCTCGGACAAGAGAATTGTTGCCTCCCTCCCCACTATCAAATATCTTATCGATCATCACGCAAAGGTCATCCTTTGCTCCCATCTGGGCAGACCCAAGGGCGAGTTCAAGCCCGAGTTCTCCCTTGCTCCCGTAGCCGCAAGACTCTCCGAGCTTCTCGGTCAGGATGTCAAGATGGCTAAGGACGTTATCGGCGACAGCGCAAAAGAGCTTGCCGCTAATCTCAAGGACGGCGAAGTCATGCTCCTTGAGAACGTGCGTTTCCACGCAGAAGAGACCAAGAACGATCCCGCATTCTCGAAGGCTCTTGCCTCCCTTGCGGATATCTATGTAAACGACGCTTTCGGTTCGGCTCACAGAGCTCACTCCTCCACGACCGGCGTTGCCGACTATCTGCCGGCAGTCTGCGGCTTCCTCATTCAGAAGGAGATCGAGTTCATGGGCGGCGCTCTTGAGAATCCGAAGAGACCCCTCGTCGCTATCCTCGGCGGCGCAAAGGTCTCCGACAAGATCGGCGTCATCAACAACCTCCTCGATAAGGTCGATACCCTTATCGTCGGCGGCGGCATGGCTTATACTTTCTTCGTCGCCAAGGGCTACCATGTCGGCACCTCCCTGTTCGAGGCCGATAAGGTTGAGCTTGCAAAGGAAATGATGCAGAAGGCAGTTGACAAGGGCGTCAAGTTCCTTCTCCCCATCGACAACGTTATCAGCAACGAGTTTGCCGAGAACGCCGAGTACAAGACCATCAACTCCGACGAGTTCCCGGACGGCTGGATGGGCATGGACATCGGTCCCAAAACCCGCGAGCTGTTCGCAAACGCCATAAAGGGCAGCGGAACCGTTATCTGGAACGGCCCGATGGGCGTTGCCGAGTGGGATCACTTCGCAGGCGGCACCATTGCCGTTGCAACCGCTGTTGCTGACAGCGGCGCTATCTCCATCATCGGCGGCGGCGACTCCGCAGCTGCTGTTCAGAAGCTCGGCTTCGCCGACAAGATGAGCCACATCTCCACCGGCGGCGGCGCATCTCTCGAGTTCCTCGAGGGCAAGGAGCTGCCCGGCATCGCTGCGCTCAACGACAAATAATTATCTGCAAATTTTAAGCCCGCGGGCGGCAAACCCGCGGGATTTTTCAGGAAGAAAGGAAGTTTCAGAATGAATAAGCAGCTCAGAAAACCCGTTATCGCGGGCAACTGGAAAATGAACAACACTCCCGCAGAGGCTACCGCTCTCATCGAGGCTCTCAAGCCCCTTGTAAAGGACGCCGACTGCGAGGTCGTCTGCTGTGTCCCCTATATCGATCTCTATGCGGCTCTTGAGGCTGCAAAGGGCAGCAACATACAGATAGGCGCCGAGAACTGCCACTGGGCAGAGAAGGGCGCATTCACCGGCGAAGTCAGCGCGAAAATGCTCAAGGCGGCAGGCGTGCCCTATGTTATCATAGGCCACAGCGAGCGCAGACAGTATTTCGGCGAGACCGATGTCACCGTTCGCAACCGCGTCAGAGCCGCTCTCAACGAGGGTCTGAAGGTTATCCTCTGCGTCGGCGAAGTCCTCTCCGAGCGCAAGGACGGCATCACCTCTCAGATAGTCAGCGCGCAGACCGAGATAGCTCTCGGCGGCGTATCCGCTGACGAGCTCAAGAACATCATCATCGCCTACGAGCCCGTCTGGGCTATCGGCACGGGCGAGACCGCAACTCCCGAGCAGGCGAACGAGGTCTGCGCCGTTATCCGTTCTCTTATCGAGAGACTTTACGGCAAGGACGCCGCGGACGCTATCGTTGTCCAGTACGGCGGATCGATGAACGACAAGAACGCCGCAGAGCTGCTCGCTCAGCCCGATGTTGACGGCGGTCTTATCGGCGGAGCTTCGCTCGTCGCAGAGAAGTTCACCGCTATAGTCAACGCCGCAAGCGCAAAATAAACAAGATTTGCCGCCGGTCGGTCACATGCCGAACCGGCGGTAATTGAAAGGAAAATTAAAATGAGTAAAAAGCCTGTGCTTCTTTGCATCATGGACGGCTTTGGCAAGAATCCCGACACCTACGGCAACGCTATCGCCGCGGCGAAGAAGCCGAATCTCGACAGAATATTCGCGGAAAATCCGATGACATATATCGGCGCATCGGGTCTTGATGTCGGTCTGCCCGACGGACAGATGGGCAACAGCGAGGTCGGTCACACCAATATCGGCGCGGGCCGCGTTGTTTATCAGGAGCTCGTGCGCATAACCAAGGCTATCGAGGACGGCTCGTTCTTCAAGAATCCCGCTCTCGTCGACGCCATGGAGAACTGCAGGAAGAACAACTCCGCGCTTCATCTCGCGGGTCTGCTCTCAAACGGCGGCGTTCACAGCCACAACACCCATCTCTATGCGCTGCTGAAGATGGCGAAAGATTTCGGCATCGAAAAAGTTTTTGTCCACTGCCTTATGGACGGACGCGATGTCTCCACAACCTCCGGCAAGGGCTTCATCGAGGAGCTTGAGCAGAAGATGAAGGAGATAGGCGTCGGCAAGATAGCTACTGTCGAAGGACGCTATTACGCCATGGACAGAGAGCGCAAGTATGACCGAGTCGAAAAGACCTATCGCGCCATGACGAGCCTTGACGCTCCGAAGTTCGACGACGCAGCCGCGATGATGGAGAAGTTATATGCCGACGGCGTGACCGACGAGTTCATCGTCCCCTGCGTCAGCAAGGATGCCGAGCCCGTCAAGGACGGCGACAGCATTATTTTCTTCAACTTCCGCCCCGACAGAGCGCGTGAAATTACCAGAGCTTTTGTCGATCCCGATTTCGACGGCTTCAAGCGCGAGAAAGAGCCTAAAGTTTTCTATGTCTGCATGACTCAGTATGAGGCGGAGATGCCCAACGTCGAAGTCGCATTTAAGCCCGAGAGAATAGACATGCCCTTGGGCGAGGTATTCAGCAAGGCAGGTCTTCGCCAGCTGAGAATCGCCGAGTTCACAAAATATGCCCATGTCACATTCTTCTTCAACGGCGGCGAAGAGACGGTCTACGAGGGCGAGGACAGAATCCTCATCGACTCCCCCGACGTTGCGACCTATGATCTCAAACCCGAGATGAGCGCATACGAAGTCACCGACACGCTCGTTGATAAGATAAACGAGGACATCTACGACGCGATAATCCTCAACTTCGCAAACTGCGACATGGTCGGTCACACCGGCGTGTTCGATGCGGCTGTCAAGGCTGTTGAGGCGGTCGACGCCTGCGTCGGCAGACTCGTTGACCTCGTCGCTTCCAAGGGCGGCGTAACGCTCATCACAGCGGACCACGGCAACGCCGACCGCATGATAGGCGACGACGGCAAGCCCTTCACCCCGCACACGACGAACCCCGTTCCGTTCGTTGTTGTCGGCTATCCCTGCAAGCTCCGCGAGGGCGGCAAGCTCGGCGATATCGCGCCGACCATGCTCGAGATAATGCATCTCCCCCAGCCCGAGCAGATGACAGGCAAGAGCTTAATAGTAAAATAACGGACTGCCGCATTCAGCGCAGACCAAAGAGCAAAAAGCAAAGGTCATATTTCACACGATTGACAATGTGGAACATGACCTTTATTTTGTTGTCGCTCTTTTAAAGATTTATATCTTTATCTGCCTATAGGCTATATACTCGCGGTCGTATGTGTAGGTTATGTGCAGCACCCCGTCGCGCTCGGTTATCGCGGGGTAGGAGAACTCGCCGCCCTCCCTGTCCTCAAGGCGCATGAGCAAATTGAACGTCTCGCCGCCGTCCTCGGAGACGAGCAGATCGAGCGGCGAACGGCCGCCCCAGTTCTTTTTGACAGGGTTGCAGACGAGATAAATCTTCCCGTTCCCGGCGAGCACAAGATCGATGCCGCTGTTGTTGTTCGGCATCTTCGTGCGGTAAGCTATGCACCATGTCTCACCCTCGTCGGACGAATCGCTGCGGTATATCCTGCCACGCGAGGTTCTTGTGAGCATATGCACATTGCCGTCCTCGCTCTGCCACAGGGTCGGCTGAATCATCGGGACATAAAAGCCTCTGAGCGCCTTTGTCGGCACGGTGCGCATGCGCTTCCATGTGCGGCAGTCGTCGTCCGAGATATCAACAAAGCAGACCCAGAGCGTATTTCTTTCGTCCGAAGCGGGCGCTATAACTCTGCCGCTTCTGAGCCTTATCGGCTTGTTCTTGACAGGTCCTCTGCCGCCGCCTATATCGCCCGGCACAAGCTCGGCAGGCTCGCTCCAATCGACTCCGTTATCCGAGAGCGAAAAATATGTTTTCCACATCGGTATTTTCTTGCCGACTTTGAAAAAGAGCATCATTTTCCCGTCCGTGCGCCGAAAAAGCACCGGGTTCCAGTGCGGGATATTTCTGTCCGCGCTGACCCTGACCGGCTCGCTCCATCCGCCTTCGCTGCGCACGCTCGTCAGGATATCGACATCGTCGGCACTCTCTTTCGTGCCAGCAAACCATGCGGCGACGACTCTGCCGTCGTCCAGCGGCAGAACGGTCGAGGCATGGCAACTCTCAGTCGGCTTGTTTTCAAATATAAATTCCTTCAAAATTTCCAAAGCTTATCCCTTACCTTAACTTTTGTTGTTATCATTATAGAATCCCGCAGCCCGGAATGTCAACTTCGGGTCGCAAATTTCAACTCATTTTCAAACAATATATTTCGCGCATCGAACCATTTCCGCAAATTACATTTATATTTTAAATTTTTCTCTCAATCATTGACAGTATTGCCATAAAATGGTACAATGGAGTCGAAATAGGGTATAGGTCAAGTATAGGAGGTCTTTAAAAATGGAATCATTGGGTATCGTCAGGAAGATTGACGAGACCGGACGCATCGTACTGCCAAAGGATTTCAGGCGCAGGCTCGCGCTTGAGCCCAACGCGGACGCGGTGGAGCTTTTTGCGGACGGAGATCAGATCATCATCCGCAAATATGCCGCGCGCTGTATATTCTGCGGCTCGTCCGACAACACGATCGAGTTTTCCGGCAAGAGAGTCTGCCGAGACTGCTCTTCGAGACTCAGCGAAGTCATTCGACTGCAGAGCAAATAATAACGCAAAGAGAAAAATCCGCCGAATGTTTTTTCGGCGGATTTTTTATATTCTTTTTACAGCTTCTCTATCGCTTCGACGGCATCTTTTACATACTTGTCGCCGACAAGCTCCGCCGCGCCCTCGTCAACGAGCTTCGCGGTCTTTTCTTCCATCGGGATCCTACCGAGCACGGGCACGCCGAGCTCCTTGGCGGTCTCGTCGATGTGGCTCTCGCCGAACACCTTTACCTGCCTGCCGCAGTCCGGGCAGAGAACATAGCTCATGTTCTCGACCAGTCCGAGCACGGGGATGTTCATCAGCTTTGCCATGTTGAAAGCCTTTTTGACTATCATTGTGACAAGATCCTGCGGTGTCGTGACGATAATTATTCCGTCGACGGGCAGGCTCTGGAAAACGGTCAGCGGCACATCGCCGGTTCCGGGAGGCATATCAACGAACATGTAGTCGACATCGCCCCAGACGACCTCCGACCAGAACTGCTGGATAACACCGGCAATGACAGGGCCGCGCCAGACGACCGGCGCATCCTCTTTTTCGAGCAGGAGATTGACTGACATTATTTTTATCCCGGTCTTGCTCTCCATGGGCAGGAGTCCGCGCTCGTCGCCGACTGCGTTGCCGTGGAGACCGAATGACTTCGGTATGGACGGGCCGGTGACATCGGCGTCCATTATAGCGGTCGCGTGTCCGCGCGCCTGCATAGCAGAAGCGAGCAGGCTCGTCACAAGGGACTTGCCGACGCCGCCCTTTCCGCTGACTACGCCGATAACTTTTTTAACATTGCTGAACTGACCGCACGGAACGCGCAGGTCTTTTTCAGAGCACTTTGATGAGCATGTTGAGCAATCGTGGGTGCATCCTTCACTCATTTTAAAACTTCCTTTCGGTTATATATCTGTTGAATATCTTTTAGTATATGCATCGTCCGCATGGACAACACATCGATTTATCAATAAAATCGGATCTGCCTTTTATTGCCGAGATTGAGACTTTTGGGCGTTTCCTTTTGTAGGGGTCGTCGAGGTCGCCGACCCCTACAAAAGCGCTTATATGAGAAACTTGTTATTTTGCTATGATCTTTTCAACGACCCAGAGTATGCCGTAGATAATTGGCTGATGGGCTATATATATCACAAGTGCGTGGCGCCCGAGAAAGCACAGAGCCTTTGAGCGTTGGCGATAAGTGAACGCGGGGAATCTGCCGTTCGCTGCATATACGCCGACAAATGTGCCGGTCAGGAACATAAACAAATGCGGCAGCAGCGGGAAATAATCCGCCGAATGAAACGAGGAGTTGAAAAATCCGAGCGGCATGAAGTAGTTGGTTCTGTAGAGCACGGCGGGCAGATCAAATGTCTTGAGTCCCGCTATGCCGACATAGCCCGCCGACACGCCGTAGGTGAAAATATATATTGCTATACATATTATAATGCCGACTATCGGGTTTATCTTATCGAGTCCCGCGCGCAGCGCCGAGAAGATGAGCATCGACAGCGAGAGCAGATGGAGGATACCGAAATATATCTCCGCGCCCTCGAAGTGCATCATCGGCATGATAACAGCCGTCACAACAGTCAGCGCGAGCGCGACGCATAAAAGGCGCACGCCTCGTTTAGTATTATTGTGAGACAGGCGCGAGGATATGCCGGATATGACTATAAACAGCGCCGCAAAAAACGGCTCTGCAGGGGTGAAGAAATCGAGCAGCTTCGTTCCGACTGCAATGTTGAAGAACTCGGACATACTGTAAAACGCATGATAGAACACCATGCAGAAAACGGCAAGCCCGCGAAGCTCGTCGAGCAGATATATTCTTTTCTTTCCTGCTGCCACGGCGCACCTCCCTGTATTCGGTAATGTATATTCTATCACAACCGTTCTATTTTGCAAGCCTTTCTTGACAACAGACGGGTTTTCGCCGTATAATTTTATAGTATGTCAATACGACTTCAAATAAAACGGCAAAGGATGGGCTCAGCATGAAAGACACCTATGAATCCCCGCTCAACTCCCGCTACGCGAGCGACCGAATGAAATATATCTTCTCGCCGGACTTCAAATTCAGAACATGGCGCAGACTCTGGATAGCTCTCGCAGAGAGCGAAAAGGAGCTCGGGCTCAATATAACGGACGAGCAGATAGCCGAACTCAAGGCACACAAGGACGACATAAACTATGATGTCGCCGCCGCCCGCGAAAAAGAAGTCCGCCACGATGTTATGTCCCATGTTTACGCCTACGGAGTGCAGTGCCCGCACGCAAAGCCGATAATCCACCTCGGCGCAACCTCCTGCTATGTCGGCGACAACACCGATGTTATTATCATGCGCGAGGCGATGCTGCTCATCCGCAAGGAGCTTGTCAATCTGCTCAATGTTCTCGCGAAATTTGCCGTTGAATATAAGGACATGCCCTGCCTCGCCTTCACTCATTTCCAGCCCGCTCAGCCCACGACTGTCGGCAAGCGTGCCGCGCTCTGGCTCAATGAATTCCTCATGGACTTCCAGAACCTCGAGTTCCAGCTCTCACAGCTCAAATTACTCGGCTCAAAAGGCACGACCGGCACGCAGGCGTCGTTCATGGAGCTTTTTGACAACGACACCGACAAGGTCAAAGCTCTCGACAAAATGATAGCCGAGAAGATGGGCTTTGACAGCTGTTTTGCGGTCTCCGGTCAGACATATTCGAGAAAGCTCGACTATCAGATGCTGACCGTTCTCTGCGGCATAGCGATGTCGGCGACAAAGTTCTCAAATGACATTCGCCTGCTCCAGCACATGAAAGAGATAGAAGAGCCGTTCGAGAAGCATCAGATCGGCTCATCGGCGATGGCATATAAGCGTAACCCGATGAGAAGCGAGCGCATAGCCTCGCTCTCGCGATATATCATAGCGGACATACAGAACACAGCGATGACCTCCGGCGCGCAGTGGTTCGAGCGCACGCTCGACGACTCGGCAAACAAGCGTCTGAGCGTCCCCGAGGCGTTCCTCGCCGCCGACGCGGTGCTCGACCTGTGCATCAATGTTGCGGACGGACTCGTGGTATATCCGAAGATGATAGAGAAGCACCTGCTCGAAGAGCTGCCGTTCATGGCGACCGAAAACATCATGATGGAGGCGGTCAAGCGCGGCGGGGACAGGCAGGAGCTGCACGAAAAAATCCGCGTTCACTCAATGGACGCCGGCAGAGTCGTCAAGGTCGAGGGCGGCAAAAACGATCTGCTCGACAGGATAGCCGCAGACAGCGCATTCGGCGTAACGCGCGAGGAGCTTGAGGGCATAATGAAACCCGAAAACTTCGTCGGCCGCGCTCCCCAGCAGACCCGGGAATTCGTGGACAATGAGATTCAGCCGATACTTGACAAATACTCCGACCTGCTCGGACTTGATGTGGAAATAAAGGTGTAAAAAATGGAAAAATTAAAGGCAATATTCAAAAAGATAGTCAACAAAGAAACAATACTCTATATCGTCTTTGGCGTGCTGACGACGCTCGTCAACTTCGTCGCATTCAAGCTGTTCACGATGGTGTTCGACAAACTCGTATCATCTCAGCTCGGCGTTCACATCTCGAATGTCCTCGCGTGGATATTCGCGGTCGCGTTCGCCTATGTCACGAACAAGCTGTTCGTCTTTGAGAGCAAGAGCTGGGAGGGCAAGGTGCTCGCAAAAGAGATCCCGTCGTTCGTCGCAGCGAGACTCTTCTCCCTCGGCGTCGAGGAGCTCGGACTCATTATCTTCGTAAACTTCCTGCACTTCGACAGCAAGGTTTTCCACATCCCGCTGATAAACTTCGACCTCAGCGGCGAAATGACTGCAAAAATAATCCTCGCGGTCGTCGTGGTCATCCTCAACTACTTCTTCAGCAAGCTCGTTATCTTCAAAAAGAAGAAGGCTCCCGAGCAGGAAAAGGCGGAATAAAGCAAAAAGAGCTGTATAAATCTCCCGTCAGACACACGGCGGGAGATTTTTTCGGCAAATCCGAACTTTTTATGTAAAAAGGCTTGCAATTTCTGAAAAAGTGTGTATAATATAATAACGCACTGAGGAACAGAATATATCGCGGAGTAGAGCAGTTGGTAGCTCGTCGGGCTCATAACCCGGAGGTCGCAGGTTCAAGTCCTGCCTCCGCAACCAGAAAAAGCACTTGCAAAAGCAAGTGCTTTTTGTTTTTTCATTGAAACTTGCCATTACGAGCAAATAAAGCGGCCGAGTTTCAGATGTAAAATGTTTGCGGCGCAGAAATGTTCTTGCCATTCTATACAGCGCCGCTCTTCATATCTAACGCAAACCCCGCTTCTTTCGAAGCGGGGCTGATTTTATTTTACTTTGTTCTTCCCAGTTATCCTGAACGTAAGCTCAATCATCGTTATCATCAGGACGAAGAAAAAGATGAGATATATAGGCATTATTTTAAAGCTTATCGAGTTGCCGAGCAGCCCGAACAGCGGGGGAACGAAGGTCGAGCCGACATAGGCGCTCGCCATCTGTATTCCGATTATCGCGCCGGAATTTTCTGCCCCGAAATTGTTCGGCGTGGAGTGGATAATGCACGGATATATCGGCGCGCAGCCGAGACCTATCACAACGAATGCCGCGGCGGCGAGAAAATAAGAATTCATCGGCACGAACAGGAAGCATACGCCGCATATAAGTATGGACGTTCCGATAATTATCATCCTGCGGTCGCCGAGCTTATCCGTGATAAAGCCGCTTATAAACCGCCCGACTGTGATTCCTATGTAGAAAAGCGACGCGAATGTAGCCGCGCGCTCTGCGGATATGCCCTTTACTTCAACGAAATATGTGCTCGCCCACTGCATGGCGGTCGTTTCTGCTGCGCAGTAGGCAAAAAAGCCTGTGAGCAGAAACGGCACTCCCTTTATTTTCAGCGCGCCGACGAGTCCGACGCTCTTTTTCTCCGTCTCGTCCGCCGCCTTGTTGACTTTCCACACCGGCAGGGTCACGAGCAGGAGTATCGCTATCGCGAGCTGTATCGCGCCGACAATGCGGCAGCCGCTGTTCCATGTTCTGTTTGTCAGCGCATAGCCCATGATGAACGGGCTGACTATCGTTCCGACGCCCCAGAAGCTGTGCAGCCAGCTCATGTGCTTCGCCTTGTAGTGCAGGGCGACATAGTTGTTGAGCGCCGCGTCTATCGCGCCCGCTCCGAGCCCGTAAGGCACGGCGAAAACAATAAGCATCCAGAAGCGGCTCGAAAAAGAGAAACCGAACATCGCGATGACCGTCAGGAACACGCTCATCACCGTGACTATCCGCGTGCCGAGCTTCCTGTTGAGCCTATCTGACATCAGACTCGACACAATCGTTCCGCCGGATATGGCCATGGATACGATGCCCATATATGATATCGGCACGCCGAGCTCAAGATGCATGACCGGCCAGCCCGAGCCGAGAAGCGAATCGGGCAGCCCGAGGCTGATAAAGGCGATATAGATAAGTGCAAGCAAAAACGAATACATTCGGGTTCTCCTTGTCTGCGCGGCGCGGCGCCGCATGAAATCATACAACTTATAACATAAATAGATATTTCTGTCAATAAGATGCTCAGGACAAAAAATAATAAAATTCTCGTCCACAAAATAGTTGCTTTGTCAAACAAATCGTATTATAATTAAATTATCAAATTACTTATAAGCAATCTAATCAATATCCAAGTGACTTCTATTTCGGCTTTATGAGGTGGAAACGAAAAATGAAAGATTCAAAGAACGCAAAGAGGAGTACAAAAAAACAGCTTCGTATTCTAGATGAGGAAATACGCACACTCAAAAGCAAAAAATCTGACCTGCAGGCAAAAATCAATGAACTCAAAAGTTCTCTCGAATCGCTCTCGAAACAATACAAGTGGTACGAGTTAAATGATAAGGTCAACGAAAAGAAAGATTTAAAAGCCGATATCAAAAGTGCAGAATCAGAGTTATCTGCGCTTTGTGACAATTTGGATAAAACAATTAAAAGGAGGAATATTCTTGTCAGCAAAAGAAATGTAAAAATAATTTTAGCTGTTTCTTGCATCTTCTTTGTCGCGATTCTTACGGTTGGCATAGTGGCAGGAATCTTTTCGGATGTATCACTTCCCGAAAAATCTTCCGACTATACCAGCGATGTAGATTACACTTTTCTGCATGATAACGTTCTGCAAACAGACAAAACTACAAAAGCAGCAGTTACAGAACCAACCACCGTGACTACTGAAGTAACAACAAAACCAGCATCAACGACTTCAAAAGCGCACAGTTCAAACACGAAAACTACAAACAAAAGCAGTTCAACCAGTCAGACTACCGCCAAACACAATTACTCTTCCGGAAGCAACTCTTCGGGGACAGTGTATATAACCGACACTGGAACGAAATACCACAGGGAAGGATGCCGCTTTCTGAAAAGCAAGCATGCAATTTCACGCAGTGACGCTATAAAAAACGGTTATGAACCCTGCGGAGTCTGCAAGCCATATTAAATTATTCAAGCCCGCTCACAGAAAACCACTGTGCGCGGGCTTGTGTCATAATTACATCACTTTATCAGCGAGAACACGAACACGACTATTCCGAGCATGACGAGGACAATGCCGGTCGCGCGGTTGAGGGTCTTGGGCTGAGCCTTGTTCGCGAACACTGCGGCGATGCGCGCCCAGATGAGCGTGAACACGACGCAGAGGATAAGCACCGTAATGTCGGGCATTCCGCCTATCGCAAAATGCGATATCGCGCCGGTGAGCGCGGTAAAAGTCATGATAAATACGCTCGTGCCGACCGCGGTTTTCAGCTCATATCCGAGCACTGTGGTGAGGATAAGCAGCATCATCATGCCGCCGCCTGCGCCGACGAATCCGCAGATAAGACCGATTATCGTTCCGCAGATAACGGACTGTATCGCACGCTTTTTCGCCGGGACTTTTTCCATCGCTTCTTTCGTCGTCATGACCGGGCGGACGATGAATTTTATTCCGAGCAGGAATGTCATTATGACCGAGAAGCTGCCCATCGTTGCCGACGGGAGCAGGCTCGCGAGATAGCTGCCGACGACTGTGAACGTGAGGACGGTCGCCATCATAATGAGTCCGTTTTTTATATCGAGGTTCTTTTTCTTGCCGTATGTATACGCCGAGACGGCGCTCGCGAGCACATCTGAGGCGAGCGCGATGCCGACCGCCATATACGGATCCATTCCGAGGAAGGTTATGAGCATCGGGCTTATGACCGCCGCCGCGCTCATGCCGGCAAAGCCCGTGCCGAGTCCCGCGCCCATTCCGGCGAAGAATGTTACAAGTACTGTTATAAATATTTTCATTTCTCTCACCCTTTGAGCATCTCATCGAGATTGCGGCCAATAATCCTGACCGTCTCGGTGAAGTTCTTTTTCATTTCGTCCGTCGTGTTTTCAAACAGCATATCGAAAAACGACTGCTGGAGCTGCCTCCCGCGCTCGACTATCGGCTGAGCCTTTTCGGTCAGCGAGAGGCGTATTTTTCTCCTGTCGCCCTCTATATTCGTGCGTTCAATATAACCGTCTTTTGCAAGCTTTTCGACATTGACGGAGACGAGATTCGCCTTTATCTTTCTGACATTGACTATGTCGCCTGCGGTGCTGTAATCCGGGTTGTTCGCGAGAAACATCAGAATATCAAGCGCCGTCTGCGGTATATTCAGCTCACGGCAGAGCGGCTTGCAGACTGCGTTATACGCCGCCGCCAGTTTCTTCGGGAAGTCGACTCCCATGTTCATACCATCATCTCACTTCAAATTTAGACAGTTCATTTTTGAAGTATTATAATCCAATACAGCGCATTTGTCAACAGAAATATTCTAAGATTGTCAAGGCTTAAAATGCGAAAGCATATAAAAATCGGTACAGCAAATTAGCTTTAAAATATGCCAACACAAAAGCAAAAACCTGCTCAACGAAAAAGTTGAGCAGGTTTCATTGCTTTATAATCACTCGCAAAAGCGGAATTATTTCTTCTTTCTTCCCTTTTTCTCAGTATATTCATTGCCCTTGACTCCGGGATTGACGAGCTTGAGCTTGCGTCTCTGGCGGCGCTTGTAGTTTTCATAGATGAACAGCGCAATATAGCCGACAACGAGAACGGCGACTATAGATGCGATAATTTTAAATACAGTGCTCGAAGCGACTTTCTTTATCGTTGCGCCTATGAACAGCAGAACATTTCTCGACACATCCTCGGACGCGACGAGCTTTATCCGCGCTATCTCCTCGCCGGCATAGAGCACGCGAGCCTCGCATATCTCCTGACCCTTTTTGACCGGCGCGTCAACACTTTTCGGCACGGTCTCGGGCACGGGCTCGATAAGCACGCTTCCGGCGTCAGCCCCTGTCGGGACGAGAGCCAGCACTTCTTCGCCGGGGACGAGCGAAATATGATCGGTTCTGAATGAAAGTTTGAGCGGAACTTCGGTTATTATCTGAGTCGGGCTCGCTATCGACTTTAATTCGATGTGGTTGAACACCCAGTTGAACATCCTGCGGCAGTCGACAAACGCGCAGTTTTCGAGCGGCTCATCGTCGTCGATATTCTGCATCGGCGCGTTCATTATCACGCACAGATAGTTGTAGCCGTTGCCGGTGCCCTTTGATATGACGCAGCGTCCGGCGTTGTCGGTCGAGCCGGTCTTGATACCCACGGCGTAGGGCGAATAATAGTCGGCATATGCCTTGTTCATGAGATTATTCGTGTTGCGCAGGGTGCGCTCCTCGCTCTTGTTTGTTGCGGGGACTTTATATATTGTAGTCGAAGTTATCTCCGAGAAATACGGCAGGGTCAGCGCGTGCTTTGTTATCGTCATCAGGTCGCGCGCGGTGGTGTAGTGGTTCGGGTCGTCGAGCCCGTGGACATTCGCAAAGTGCGTATTCTTGCAGCCGAGAGCCGCCGCCTTGTCATTCATCATCTTGACAAAGCCTTCGATAGATCCGCCGACGTGCATCGCAAGAACATTCGCCGCGTCGTTGCCGCTTCGCACGAGCAAGCAGTAGAGCAGATTCTTTATGCTCATCTTCTCGCCCGGCTCAAGCCCGACTATCGAGCTTCCGGTGCCGTCGAGCAGGTGGATAGCCTCGTAGCTCGCCTCGACTTCTTCATCGAGATCCTTGCAGTTTTCGAGCACGACGGTGGCGGTCATTATTTTAGTCAGTGATGCGGGAGCCGCCTGCTTGTCCGCGTCTTTTTCAAAAATGACCGTGTCGTTGTCGAGGTTGACGAGCAGATAAATCTGGGCATAAATAGGATTATCTCCGCTGTCTGTCAAACTTTTCTCGTATACCGCGTTATAATTCGCGTAGGCAGGCATGGTGCAGAGCACCGACGCGATAAGAATAAAACAAAATAAAATTTTTATGAGTTTTTTCATAGACAGTCACCGCCGAATGTTGTATTATATATATAAACGATAGAAGACAACTTTGTCCTGACACTAATTGATTATACCAGTTTCAGGCTGTAAAATAAAGTAATAAAACGGATTTTGTTTATCAGGGGGATTAAAAATCATGCTTTATGTTACGGGAGACACCCACGGAGATTATGAGCGATTCACATCTTCCGCGCTCAAAAAACTGAAAAAGGGCGATACGCTCTTCATCTGCGGCGATTTCGGATTCATCTGGGACGGCTCGAAGAACGAAGAGAAGCTGCTCAAAAAGATAGGCAAGCTCAAATACAATGTATGCTTTATCGACGGCACGCACGAGAATTTCGAAAGACTCAGAAGCTACGAGGTCTCGGAATTCAAGGGCGGAAAAGTCCATCACATCACCGGCAACCTCTATCACCTCATGCGCGGTCAGACTTACGACTTCGACGGCGTGAGCGTCTTTGCAATGGGCGGCGGCGAGAGCCCGGATATAGATATCCGCTCCGATCTCAACTCCTGGTCGGGCGACGAGATACCCACCGAAGCGGAGCTGACCGAGGGCGCACAGAATCTAAAGAGGCTCGGCAACAAAGTTGATATTATAATCACCCACGAGCCGCCGATGAAGATAAAAGGTTTCCTCAGGCTCAAGGACAAGGAGCCCGTGCGCGTGACGGGACTCAATACATATTTCGAGGAACTCGGCGCGGCATGCGAATACAAGCACTGGTTCTTCGGCTCGATGCATATCGACAAGTTCATCTCCTCGTCCCACATCGCAGTGTTCCAGCATATAATCAACGCAGAGACCTGCGAGATTGCAAAATAATTATAATACAGTCACACAGCGGCTCTCGGATTCATTTCTGAGAGCTGTTTTTATGCTTTTTGACATCATTTTTACTTTTCCAGATGCAAATAATCTAAAACAGCAACAAAATTACAAAAAATATGATATTATATAGGCGGAAAGAAAAATTTCACAGGAGGTGTTTTATGAACATCAAAAGACTTTTAGCCGTCATTCTCGCAGTTCTGGCGCTCTTGTCATTTGTTGGATGCAATGTAAAAAAAGACACGGGCAAAGAGCCTCTCAACGCCGCAGGAGGGAAAGCAGACGAAGCCATGTCGGAAAATCAGCCCGAAAGCACCGACGCGCAGGCAAGCGACACGGCAAGCGAAGCCGCCGGCAATGAAGCCTCTTCGTCCGGCACCGCCGAAACTGCAAAAGAAACGCAGAAGCCGACCGCCGCGGCGACCGCAAGGCCGAACAAGCCCGACGTAAAGAAGTCAAAATATTTCCTCGGCACCGACCTTGACGGATGGTACAACTGGGCGCTTGCCGGAAAAGGTTATAATGAAGGCGCAAATTATATCAAGGTCTGGACAGAGGAATTTGATTCTCACGACAACCTTGTAAAGCGCGTATCATACAAAACTCTTGACGGAGAAAGCATTCCCTCCATTACAACGACATACGAATATACCTATAACAGCAACGGCACCGTAAAAGAGATCCGCACCGACGGCGGCAACGGCCACATATACAGCTATGAATACGACTCTGCGAAGAGGATCACCAAAATCTCCGTTGTTGAGCCTATATCCGGCGACACTATGAACTCGTACAAGTTCACATATAACAAAAGCGGAAAGCTCATCGGAGTTGACAGCGGCAGGGTTGCCGGCATGGACGGCACCGAATACAAAATCACCGTTTCGTATGACGGCAGCGGAAGAGTCTCAAAGAAAGAGAAAGTTTATTCCGGCGGTCTTGTAAAATCGTACAAATACGAATACAACAGCCGTAACGACATCTCCCGCAAGACCGAGGAAGTCAAGCAGTCGGATGACTATTTGAAGAATGTGACCGACTACAAATATGACGAAAACGGCGCGCTTATAAAGCTGACGGTGAAAAGCTCGGACGGCTCTTCGCAGGAATCCGTATACACCAACGACAAATACGGAAATCCCGTCAACATAAAGGTCACCAAAACCGCAAACGGCAAAACCGTAAGCTCGCATACTTATCCCTATACATATAAGTACGAATCCAATCGGATAACCGTGACCGAGCACGACGGCAGCAAAAAGATATACGAGTATCATAAGAATCAGAGCATTATGCTGAACGATTCGCGCATATTCTGATATTTTACAAAACAGAGATCCCGGCTTCGCGCCGGGATTTTTTCTGCTTTGCGAATCAAAAAGTTAAAATTCGCACATTTTTTATAAAAAGTGTGCTATTATATAGACGAGAAAAACTTTCAGGGGAGGTATTCCATGAAACTCAAGAGAATTTTTGCAGCCGTTCTGGCGGCGGCGATGCTGCTGTCGTTTGCGGGATGCGCGAACAAGGACACTCAGGGCGACTCTTCCGAGCCTGCGGGAGAACAGACGACCGAGGAGCGAACCACCGAGCCTCAGACTAATGAGGACGGCAGTCTCGTCAAGCCGAAAAACGCCGTCTCGGTCTCCGACGATGTGAAGATCAAGACCTACAGCGGCACTTCGCTCATCGAAATCGGCAACCGCGTCATGGAGCCCTACGGCAACGCGTATAAAAACATGAAAGCCTATGCCGACGCGCTCAACCGCCTCAAGGCGGAGATGCCGGACACCAAAGCCTACTGCCTCATGGCGCCGACCGCCATTGAGTTCTACGCCCCGAGCAAATATAACACCGGCGTGTCGAAGTCGCAGTACGAGGGCATGTGCTACATCTACGAGCAGTTAAAGGACATAACGCCCGTCAACGCCTATGCCGAGATGGCGGCACACACTGACGAATATCTCTATTTCAGAAGCGACCACCACTGGACCACCCTCGGCGCGTACTATGCCTATCGTACATTCGCCAAGGTTGCAGGGTTCACGCCCGTTGACAAAAATACTCTCCGGACCGGCAAGCTCTCGCCGTTCCTCGGGCTTTTCTACAAAGACACAAAGAGCACCGCGCTCTCGAACGACCCCGACTATGTCGAATATTTCATTCCGCCCGTCAACACAACGGCTATAGCCTCGGACACCGACGCCGCGATGAGCAACAGCTACAGCATTAAAGTCATCAACACCGAAACTACTTCGTCGAACAAATACTTAGCCTTTGTCGGCGGAGACCACGGCGTTGTCAAGATAACGACCGATGCACAGAGCGACAAGAGCATCGTTGTTATCAAAGAGAGCTACGCGAACGCCTTTGTGCCGTGGCTCTGCGCGAATTATAAAACAATATATGTCCTCGATCCGCGCCAGCTGACCGTCAAGCTCGCCGATTTTGTCAAGACGAACTCGATAGACGAGGTCCTGTTCCTCAACTATATGTTCATTCCCAGCAACCCGAAGTTCATGAATGCGCTGGAAAACATGGCATAAGCGGCAAAAAGCTTTTAAAAAAGGTCATAGTTCACGGATTAAAACGCGGATTATGACCTTTGTTTTTTTATGTACACAGTCTTTATATAAAAAGCTTGAACGGCATTTGCGGTTATGCTATAATCTTGAAAAAAGCAGGAGGAAGTTTATGAACAGCAGAAAAACAGCGGGCGCCGTCCTCGGAACTCTCGGCGGGCTGACCGCTCTGACCGCGGCTTCGGCGGAGATTTTCTATAACTTCGCGATAAACACGAAATCGCCCATACATATGAGCAAGCTCAACAACCTCGTTCAGAAGGCGACAAACACGAGCGCCGATGAAGAAGAAGCGAGCGCAAAATACAGCGGCATGACCGGGACGCCGGAAATGAAAGAGTGGTACGCCGACGAGGGCGAGGATGTCTATATAAATTCCGACTCTCTGCGCCTGCACGGCAAGAGATTCAAAAATTCCGGCTCTGACTACGCGCTCGTCTGCCACGGATACACGAGCAAGGCGAAGCACATGGCGGGGTTCGTCAAAAAATTCTATGATCGCGGCTTCAATGTTCTCGCGGTCGATGCGCGCGCCCACGGCGACAGCGAGGGCGCAAAAATCGGCATGGGCTGGCCCGAGCGCAGGGACATAGCCGGGTGGATAAGGCTCATTCTCTCATGGGATCCCGACGCGCGGATAATCCTGCACGGCGTGTCCATGGGCGCGGCGACGGTGCTCATGGCATCGGGCGAGACGCTGCCCGAAAATGTCAAGGCCGTTATCGCGGACTGCGGCTACACCTCGGAGTGGGATGAGTTCATCTGGGAAGCGGAAACGCTGCACATCCCGTGGTTCCCGGTGCTCAACGCCGCGTCATTGCTTTCAAAGCTTCGCGACGGCTATGATTTCAGGCAGGCGAGCGCGCTTGACCAGGTCAAAAAGAGCCGTATACCGACGCTGTTTATACATGGCTCGGAGGATGAGCTCGTGCCTTATAAAATGCTCGGCGAGCTGTACTTAGCGGCGGCGTGCGAAAAAGAAAAACTGACCGTTGAGGGTGCGGGACACGCGCTCTCGTCATCGGTTGACCCGGAATTATATTGGAGCACGGTTGAAAGTTTTATCAAAAAATATATAGATAGATAAAAGAAAATCCCGACCGGTTAAGGTCGGGATTTTCTTTGTATAAAACGGGGGCAAGAAGATGGTAGGTGTCTGATTTATTCGGCCTGCTTCGAGTATTTCTTGAGATAGATAACTCTCATGAGCAGGCTCTCGATAGGATTGATCGGCTTACACTTACCGAAGAGGCCGGAGCCTATGTAGGTAAGGCAGCTCTTCTCTGCGATCATCTCGACCGCACCTGCGTTGCTCTCATTCGAGCCGCAGCAGAGCGCGCCGCCGTCCTTGACGAGAACGCAGTGGCGACCCTTGAGCGCCTTGACGACCTTCTTGGGCGAATTCTTCGCGCACTTGAGGCTCACGCCGATTATCTGGGCGCTGTCATCAAGCTGAGGTTTAACAGTCTTGCCCATGGCGGCAACTGCGAGCACCTCGGGAGCCTGGGAATAAAGAATAGCATTGATATCATCGCGCGCTTCATATATGGCGCGATGAAGCTCGGCTGTCGGAATTTCGCCCTCGCCGCTGACCGCTGAAGTTGCGGGATCGACGGTGACGGTATGCTCCTTGTCGCCTGCAGCGTAGAATACTATCTTTCCGCTTGCGTCTCTGTACGAGTTATTATAACAGGTTTCGTCATGCTTTACAATAGTTTTTCCGTGCTTTTGTGCCCAGGAAACACACATTTCGCTCAGGTCGGCAATTTTTTCTCCGAACTTTCTGTCGAAAAGGTCGAGAACATAAAGCGCGCTCTCGCGCTCGAGCGTGGCGGCGACGTTGAACGCCTCCTCGCTGTCCTTGCCGTAGCAGACAGCGCCGTGATGCGCCATGATAACAGCCTTGCTGTCCATGTCGGCGGCGATAGCGGCGGCGACGCCCTTCTTGAGCTTCTTTGTGCCGGGCAGACCGTATGCGCCGAGCAGAACCTTGTCGCCTATAACTTTGCGGCCTTTTTCGCTGAGCGTCGGGATGCCCTGCATGGTCGCGCTTATAATGGAAGCGAACTTCTGATGGGTGTGGATAACAAAGCCCGCCTCGGGATGAGCCTTGTAGACCTCGGCATGAACGCCCTTTTCGGAGGAGGGCTTGACATTGCCCTCGTAGCTCAAGGTGTCGATCTTGACCTCGACGATATCGTCGGGGGTCAGTCCCTCATAGGGCTTTCCGCTCGGGGTTATGACAAAGCTGTTCTCGTCAACGCGGCAGCTGACATTGCCCCATGTTCTCGCGATGAGTCCCTTTTCGACAAGGCGCAGACCGGCTGCGATAACTTCTTTTTTTGCCTGTAAAATATCCATGAAAACCGTCCTTTCACGATAAAATCCGAATTGTGCTTGCGAACAATTTTGTACTACAGTTCAATTATAACACAAGAAGCCCAAAAGTCAACAAATTACTCTTTCGGCTCGCCGTCGGTCTCCTGATTCTCCTCTTCGGCTGAAACATCCTCCGGCTGGACTGCCGCGGCGTCCGCCTCAACGGATTTCTTCGAGCTGCGCCAGATATGGATAACACCGTCGTCATTGAGTACCTTGAGCACGGTTATGACTATCGGCATAATAAAGATTCCGATGAAGCCGAAGAGCTGGAGTCCGATATACATGCCCATGATGCTGACTATCGGCGGGATGCCGAGGTTGCTCGCGACTATCTTCGGCTCGATTATCTGGCGTATGACAGTTATGCAGGCATATATGACAATGAGTCCGATTCCGAGTCCGTAGCTGCCGTTTATCAGCGAGAACACCGCCCATGGGATAACGACAGTACCTGTGCCGAGCACGGGCAGGATATCGACTATTGCGGTTATTATTGCGATAATAAATATATATCCGCTCTTGTACGCGCCGATAACTTTCAGCACGCTAAGACCTATCGACATCTCAGCAAAAGTTATAAGCATTATCAGCGCATAGGACTTGACGAGCTTGCCCATGGACGAGAATACGATTTGTTTAGTTTTCGAGAGCGTTCTGCGCTTCTGCGGGGTCAGCTGATTCTTGATGAAGCCGACTATTCCGTCATATCCGGCGGTCATGAAGCAGGCGGCGATAATAAACAGGAGCACGCCGACCAAAATACTCGGAATCTGCTTCGCGGTTGACCAGACGCCGCTGAGCGGAGTCTTGAGGATAGACAAGAGATTAATATTGGAGTTCTGCTCGCCGCCCTGCGCGCGCTGAGCCGCACGCTCTTCTGATGATAGCAGGAGCTTGTCCGAGAATGATTTTATCGCATCCTCGGCTGAACTTTGAAGTCCGTCCGGCAGACGCTCGGCGAAGCGATAGAGCGAAGTCTCCCAGCTTTTGACATAGTCCGGCAGCTTCTTGAGCCACTCGGTGAGTGTCGAGGCGAGTCCCTTGACCTCGGACACGACCCTTGCGCCGGTCAGGGCAACTATTGTTATCAGCAGCGCGATTATCAGCAGCACCGCGATAACCGAGACAATTCCCTTTTTGATATGGGTTTTCTTCGAGATAAAATTGGTCGGGCGCTGGAGCGCGGCGGCGACCAAGAATGCGAACAAGAACGGAGCGACTGTCCAGAATGCATATTTCATGAACAGATAAAACGCGCCGAGCACGAGTGCGATATATGCGACATTGATAAGTACGGCTCTTCTCTTTTCCACAGTGGCAGGGGACATTTTCTGCACCTCTTCTTTCAACCGTTTTTCTTCCTGCGTCCAATGACAAAACAGCATAATTTATTATATATATTATACTATTTTATCTTAAAACTCAATGAGTTTGAAAAATACTTCATAAAAATGTAAGAAAGTTTTCCTTTGGGTCTTTATCGCCGGGGCTGTTTGTGATAAAATAATAAAAATTAATGACAGTGGGGAGACAGTTATCATGTATATAGCGATAATGGGCTACGGCGTTGTCGGAAGCGGCGTTGCCGAAGTCATCAACAAAAATCATGACAGCATCGTGCGCAAGAGCACGCAGTCGGAGCTTGAGATAAAATATATTCTCGACCGCAAGGATTTCCCGGGCGACCCGAACGAGAAGCTTTTTATAAAAGATTTTAATATTATTCTCAACGACCCCGAGGTAAAGGTCGTTGTCGAGACGATGGGCGGACTTCATCCGGCGTATGAGTTCGTCTCCGCCTGCCTCAAGGCGGGCAAGAGCGTTGTGACCTCGAACAAAGAGCTTGTCGCGGCGAAGGGCTGCGAGCTGCTCGGATACGCCGCAGAGCACAATGTGAATTTCCTCTTTGAAGCGTCGGTCGGTGGCGGAATACCGATAATCAGACCGATAAGCCAGTGCCTCGCCGCAAACGAGATAAACGAATTCGCGGGCATTCTCAACGGCACGACGAATTTTATTCTCACCCGCATGATAAACGACGGCATGGCGTTTGAAGACGCGCTCAAGCTCGCGCAGGACAACGGCTATGCCGAGCGCGACCCCTCGGCAGACATTCTCGGCTTCGACGCCTGCCGCAAGGTATGCATTCTCGCGTCCCTGTGCTTCGGCAAGCATGTCTATCCCGACCAGGTTCACACCGAGGGCATAACCGAGATAACACTCGAGGATGTCGAATACGCCAAGGACTGGGGCGGAGTTATAAAGCTTCTCGGCAGAGCGCGCAAGAGCGAGGACGGCAAGCACATCTATGCGATAGTCAGCCCCGCATTCGTCGATCACCACAGCCAGCTCGCAAGCGTTGACGATGTTTTCAACGCGATTCTCGTGCGCGGCGACGCGATAGGCGATGTCGTATTCTACGGCAGAGGCGCGGGCAAGCTGCCCACCGCAAGCGCGGTCGTCGGCGACGTTATCGACTGCGCACGCCACGAGAGCAAGCAGAAGTTCTTCGGATGGGCGGACAGCGAAGAGGGCTATGTCTCCGACTATCTCGACATGCCTACGGCGCTCTATGTCAGGGCGCGCGCTCAGCAGAAGCAGCAGGTCATATCCTCGGCGGAGAAGACTTTCGGCGAGATAAAGCTCCTCAAGCGCGCCGGCGCACCCGAGGACGAGTTCGCCTTTGTCACCCCCGTCGCCTCGGAGCGCGAACTGCGCACAAAGCTTGAGACTCTTCTCGGCGCCGAGATCATCTCGACGATAAGAGTTACGGATTATTGATAGTTTCTCAAGAGGGACTGCCGTTTGGCAGTCCTTTTTAATTTTGCCGGATTAATTGTGGGGTGCAAAGCGTTGTTTTATAGATTGAGAGTTCTCTATCGCTTAAGCCATAGGACCCCCCTAATTTGTCGCTGTATCTGTTTTCGCATGCCGGCGCCCGTTCAAAAAATCACCGCTCCGTATCGCCAATTCCGCAGGCAGTTTTATCCCCGCTGATATTGATAATCGCGCGGTCTTGTGGTATCATATGAGCATAAATTTCGGGAGACTGATGCATGAACAAAAAAGAGATAGCCGCGTTCTTTGACCGCATGGCGCCCGAATGGGACGCCAACATGATAAAGAGCGACGAAAAGATAAATTTCATACTTGACGCCGCCGGAGTGAAAGAAAACTCCGTCGTGCTCGACGTTGCCTGCGGCACGGGAGTCATGTTCCCGTATTACCTCGCGCGCGGCGCGGAGCGCGTTATCGGCGTTGATATTTCAGCTCAGATGGCGCGGATAGCCGCATCGAAGATGCACGACCAGAGAGTCGAGGTGATCTGCGGCGATGTTGAGGAAATTCCCGTTGAGCGCCTGTGCGACTGCTGCGTTGTTTATAACGCTTTCCCGCATTTTGAAAGCCCGGAGAGGCTCGTTGAGCGGCTGTCCCATTGGCTTAAAAGCGGCGGACGGCTGACCGTGGCGCACGGCATGAGCCTTGACGCGCTGCGCATGCACCACAAGGGCAGGGCTGACAGCGTCTCGCGCGAGATGCTGACTGCCGAGGAATTGTCAGCAGTGTTCGCGCCGTACTTTGATGTTGATGTCGCCGTTTCGGACGATGAAAAATTTGTGGTCTCCGGCGCAAAAAGATAAATAATATTAAAGGCTGCCCTTGAGGCAGTCTTTTTTAATGCGCAAAGCCCCGGGAGGATGTTGCCTCGGAGCTTCGCAGAAGAGTCATGATGAAAATAGAAGTTGTCTGTTTAAAGAAATTTGACGGCGATGACTATCAGCGCAACAGCTGCCGCAATAGCGGCAAGCGCTTTTGCTATCATCGGTTTTGCCATGTCCACAGTCGTGGGGACTACGCGCCATATCGCGTCTTTTATCGGCGTGTTGAGCTTACCGTCGCAGAGCTGCTCATATGTCTTGGTATATGTCTTATAATTGCGCGGATCGTTCTCGTCGAGGACGAAGCAGCGCACGCCGCGCTGTTTTCCGTTGCCGTAAACATTGAAACCCGCCGACTGAGTGAAGCCGACATCGATATTGCCGACTTTTCCGACATATGAGTTTTTGTGGTCGTGGCCGACATATACGCCGAGCACATCGCCTTTTTCGCTGAGCGCCTCGAACTCGCCGGTGTTGATATCCGGTATCGACGGCGGCTCTAATAATACAGAACCCTCGACGCACTTGGTCTCGTCTATTTTATAATGCTCGCCCTTGTGTATTCTGAACGCAGGTATCGCACCCTTTTCGCGCTTGCCGACTCTTTTGAGAACATTGTAGTGCTCGAACATCGGTATGTGCTGGAATACAAGGGACGGAATGTAGTCTCCGTTTTGGGCTTTCAGCTCGTCGCGCTTTTTCCTGTACCAGTCTATTATCTGCGGGTCAAACGGCTCATATCCGCCGCCCTTCGTGTCCGTTCCGCTGTCGAAAAGATAGAGATTAAACGCAGTACGTTCGCCGTCGGAGGACAAGATCGGTATATTATATGTTCCGCCTCCGTCGATGCCCTCCGCCTGCTCGCCCACGCATCCGGGCGAGGCTTTATATATCTTTTCAAACTGGTCTTTGTTGCTTATCCCGACCTGCCTGTCGTGGTTGCCGAAAGTGACGGCGAACGGGATGTGCCTGTCGGTCACGGGCTTTAAGAGCTTGCCGACAGTCTCGGCGACGCTCTCTATTAGCGCATCACCCTTGCCTTTATATGAGACTCCGTAACCCTTTATCTGATCGCCCGTGAGCACGACGAGATCGGGCTTCTCTTCTTCGAGAGCCGCATTGATGAGCTTTATCGTATCGGGCGACACATCCGGTATTTCCTGAATATCGGTTATCTGCATTATTTTAAATTTTCCGTCGGAGTTGAAGCGCATATTCACTCCCCCTGTTCTGCAACGGGCTTTTTCTTTCTGTGGATAACGAACCTGTTGAGCGGATATGTCCAGAGGGTCGGCACGGTCATGACAACGACCTTTGTCAGCAGCTCAATGAGCGCGTTGCTGCGGCCACTGTTCTTGATGAGCGTGCCGAGGAATGCGCCGAACCAGGTGTTGAAAATAATCGTGCAAACGACCATTATCGCATACAAAACAGTCGAGAGCAGCGGGTTTGCGTCGGCTTTGAAGGTTATCTTCCTGTTCATGACATAGGCTATCGCGTAGCCGACGACGGTCGAGATGAAATACGAATACATATAGCCCTTATACTCGACGCCGAGGAACGCGAGAACGGGGCTGTCCGTCACGGGGACATCGTTGAGGGACTTGAACACGACATACTGGAGCAGAGCGAACACCACGAGCTCTATCAGCGACGAGGACGCGCCCGCAAAAGTGAACTTTATAAATTTCCATATCTCCGCGTGCTTTTCGAAAAAGCTTCCGTCCTTTTTGGCGGCAGTGGTTTCTTTCATCTTCTTATCGACCGGGCGCGTGCGTTTTTGTTGTTTTATATGCCCGGTTTCTCCCTTCCGTTATCAGTTTAACCCGCAAGAAGCCGAAGCATCAACCGACTTTTGGTAAAGCAAAAGTAAAATCCGTGTAAACAGCTCCGCTGCTTGGCCCGCACAAAACAGCAAAAAGCCATAACTCACTTTGAAGAGTGAATTATGGCTTTTGATTTTATATGCTGCTATTCTCAGCCGCCTATTTTCTCCTTGCCGCCCATATACGGTCTGAGGGCTTCGGGAATATTGACGCTGCCGTCGGCATTCAGGTTGTTTTCGAGGAACGCTATGAGCATTCTCGGCGGGGCAACAACGGTGTTGTTGAGCGTATGGGCAAAGTGCTTGCCGTCCTTGCCGTTGATGCGTATTTTCAGCCTGCGCGCCTGTGCGTCGCCGAGGTTCGAGCAGGAGCCGACCTCGAAATACTTCTTCTGTCTGGGCGACCAAGCCTCGACATCTATAGACTTGACCTTGAGATCCGCGAGGTCACCCGAGCAGCACTCAAGGGTGCGCACCGGGATATCGAGAGTGCGGAAAAAATCGACCGTGTTCTGCCAGAGCTTGTCGAACCACATCTTGCTGTCCTCCGGCTCGCAGACGACTATCATCTCCTGCTTCTCGAACTGGTGGATGCGGTAAACGCCGCGCTCTTCTATGCCGTGAGCGCCCTTCTCCTTGCGGAAGCAGGGGGAATAGCTCGTAAGGGTCAGGGGCAGAGTCTCGGGCTGGATTATTGTATCGATGAACTTGCCTATCATCGAGTGCTCGCTCGTGCCGATAAGATAGAGATCCTCGCCCTCGATTTTATACATCATCGCGTCCATTTCGGCGAAGCTCATAACGCCGGTGACGACATCGCTTCTTATCATGAACGGCGGCACGCAATAAGTGAAGCCGCGGTCGATCATGAAATCGCGCGCATATGAAATAACTGCCGAATGGAGTCTGGCGATATCGCCCATGAGATAATAGAAGCCGTTGCCCGCGACCTTTCTTGCGGAGTCGAGGTCGATGCCGCTCATCTTCTCCATTATCTCTGTATGGTACGGAACCTCGAAATCGGGCACTACGGGCTCGCCGAAGCGCTGGATTTCAACATTCTCGCTGTCGTCGCGTCCTATCGGCACGCTCGGATCGATGATGTTCGGGATGACCATCATTATCTTCTTTATCTTCTCGCCGAGCTCCTCTTCGAGCTTCTCGAGTTCAGCGAGTCTCGCGGCGTTCGCGCTGACCTGAGCCTTCACCTCTTCCGCCTCGTCGCGCTTGCCCTGCGCCATGAGCGCGCCTATCTGCTTCGACAGGCGGTTGCGGCTGCCGCGCAGCTCATCAGCCTCGCCCTTTGCGGCGCGGCAGAGCTTGTCAAGCTCAATGACCTCGTCGACGAGCGGAAGCTTCTGATCCTGAAACTTCTTTTTGATGTTTTCTTTGACTATTTCGGGGTTTTCTCTGACAAATCTGAGATCCAGCATTTTATATCCTCCTGCATCATATTTAATAGAAAACACCCTCAGAACGGCTCCCGCCGTCCCAAGGGTGCAATAAGCACGGTACCACCTTGTGTTTAACTCTCAGCCCATAACGCGGGCACGCGGCAGAACTCATCGCCCTGCGGCTCGAAAGCGGAATAGACCCTGCGGACGAAGGAAACTCGCAGCAAACATTTCCCTCTCTGATCGTCCCGAAAAGATCCGTGTTCTTCGTCACAGCCTTTATAATATGGGATTATTATACCCCGAAGAAAAATCAAAGTCAAGCCTGTTTTTGCGCCTGTCTGCGCGGCAGGAGCTTAGCTTTTGCAAGAACTTTTACGAGAGTCGGGATTATCACGAGCTGGATAGCGAGACCCGGCAGGCAGGTGACGAACGACGCAGTCACCCAGACGGAGAACGAATAGTTTCCGGCGGAGAAGATGAGGGCTTTGAGTATGCCCGAAACGACGCGCCCGGAGATGAGCGCGACAACGAGGCTCGTGTAGAGCGAGAGATATGTAGTCTTATACTTGAACGCATACATCATAAGACCCGTCACTGCGCCGTATACTGCGAGCTCCGCCATCATCGACGGCAGGATAGCCATGGGCGGCATCTGAGTCAGAAGCGACGAGAGCAGGGGACCGAGCAGGCCGCATACGAGCCCGTACTGCCAGCCGCAGATAAGTCCGCACAGCAGCACCGGGATATGCATCGGCAGGAATATCGTTCCGGCGTTTTTGACCATGTGGAACGCCATGGGCAGCACGATACACAGCGCGACGCACAGCGCGGTTATGACCGTCTTTCTGATTCTCACTGAATTCTTGTTTGTCATGGGGATCGTCCTTTCAAAAAAAACAAAAAGCGGGGGTACGGCACTCCCTCCTGGAAGCGCAGTTACCCTCGCGGCAATGTTTTCACGTTATTTTAAAAAAATCTTCGCTCTCTTCTGAAAGCCCGATCCCTTCATGAGATCGCGATTATTATATCACATTTCAAGCGAAAATCAAGACCCTTTTCCGATTTCTTCCACGGCGGACTGAACGAGCTTCGCCATCGGGATATCCCCGACTCCGACGACTATATTGTCGCAGTGGTTGACCGGGACGAGTACACGCTTTGCGTCGCTCTGCCCTATCGCCGCCGCCATCTTCGGCGTTATCTCGCCGAGCAGCGCATCGGCTATGACTATGCCGACGGGACCCGCTATGATATCCGCCTTGCGGCACCCGACACACACTGCGTTTTCGCCCGTCGCGGCGGCATCGGCGCCCGCCTTGAGCATGGCGGAGGTCGCGATGCTGTTCGCGCCAACGGCGGTCACGAAGAAGTCCGGATATTCGCTTTTTATCCCGGAAACGAGCAGCTTGCCTATTCCGCCGCCCTGTCCGTCTATAACAAGTATGTTCATATCAGTCTCTCCGTCAGTTTTTCACGGGCTCAAACATGTCCCCGTCAACGCCGCAGTTTTCGCAGCGGTCTGGCGCTGTGTCGCCCTCGATTTCAAAGCCGCATATCGAGCAGCGCATACGCGCGATATCGTCCTTCTGAGCCTTGAACAGCTCGGCGGGCGACTCGCACTTCGGGCACTTCTCGGGCGCATTTTCGCTCTTTATTTTAAGTCCGCAGACCGTGCAGACCCATGTTCTTGTCAGCGCGGGACGGCGCTCTTCAATCAGCTCGCCGCCTACTCCGCAGTTCTCGCAGCGGTCGGGCGCAGTCCTGCCCGCGTGGACATGTCCGCATATCGTACATACGAATACAGGTTCTCTTTTCTCTTCCCTTGGCTCCGAGACAGGCTGTGAAAGCGACGCCGGAGCCGAGCAGTTCGGGCATTTATCCGCGGCCGCGTCAAACGTGCGTCCGCATACGGCGCAGTGTATCTTCGCGCCCGTATTTCCCTCTTTGCTCACCGAATCCCTCCGTTTTTATGTTTTTTATTATGCCGCATCTTATAGATGCGCCACTCATGGTATCTATATTTTATCATCTGATATGCCAAAAAGTCAAGTTGCATGCGCAGCGCGGATATGATAAAATGAGTGCAGAAAGAGAAAGGGTGAACGATATGGGACTTTATATACTTCTCGCCGTGCTCGCAGTTCTTGTTATATTTATATGCATACTGCTGATAAGAGCCGCGCTCGCCGCGAAAAAAGCCGAGCCGATAGGCGAAAAGCCGGTATATACAACCGAGCAGGAGGATATCGAAAACGGCGAACGGCTGATGAAAATGATAGAATGTCAGACCGTATCGTCCCGCGAAATATATGACGACACGGAGTTTGCGAAGCTGCGCGCGGCGGTCAAAGAGCTGTTTCCGCTGCTGCACGAGCGCGCCGAGATAAAATATTTCAGCGAGGACTGCTGGGTCTATAAAATTCCCGGGCGCGACGAGAGCCGGAATATACTGCTCATGTCGCACCACGATGTCGTTGCCGCGACGGGTGACTGGACTCACGGGAAGTTCGGCGAGATATACGACGGAAAAATCTGGGGACGCGGCACGGTCGACACAAAGACTTCGCTCTTCGCGGAGCTCTCCGCAGTCGAGGAGCTGCTCGCCGAGGATTTTGAGCCCGCGTGCAACTTATATATAGCCTCGGGACACAATGAAGAGATTTTCGGCGACGGAATACATGAGGCCGTGAAATATTTTGAGAAGCAGGGCATCGAATTTGAACTCGCCATCGACGAGGGCGGCGGGGTCATCAGCGCGCCGATAGACGGGATAGACTGCAAGTGCGCGATGATAGCCGTTCACGAAAAGGGCTACCACAGAATAAATGTCCGTGCCGTTCAGGGCGACTCCGAAGGGCTGACCCTCAGCGACAATCCCGTGACCAGAGTTTCAAAATTCATTGCCGAAGTTTCCGCGCTGAAGCTGACAATAAAAATGCCCGCGCAGGTGCGCGAGATGTTCACGGCGCTCCTGCCCTACATGAACTTCCCGCTGAGACTTATCTTCGCGAACCTCTGGTGCTTTGAGCCGCTGCTGATAAAGCTCATGCCGAAGATAAACTCCCAAGCCGCCGCGATGCTCGGCACGACCTGTGTTTTCGGCAGCATCGAGTCAAAGAAGGGCAAGACCCCGCGCGACAACGAGTGCTCTGCGAGCGCGCTGATAAGATACATCGACGAAGAGGATCTTGTCGGCGACATGGAGAAGATAAGAGAACTCGCGAAGAAATACGCGCTCGAAATAACCGAGCCCGCCGACGGGCACGAGTTCCACCGACCGGCGGACACAGGAAGCAGGGCATTCAAATATGTCTGCCGCTGCGCGAGGGATGTGTTCCCGCACGCCGCAGTTGCCCCATTCGTCCTCGCCGCCGGAACCGACGCCCGCTGGATGAGCGATGTCTGCCCGTGCACGCTGCGCTTTGCACCGATCGATATAAATATGCAGCAGTTCAACAGCGTCCACAGCGTAGATGAAAACATCGACCTCTCCGCCATCGGCGCGGCGATAGAGTTCTACAAAGAGGTCATCGGGAACTACAAATAAAAGATTTTGCATATCAAAACGCGCCGTCCGACACAAAAATACGGGAGGTGCGTTTTGTTTTTACAAAAAGGCAGTTGTCCGCCGCACCCATACATATTGTATGCATATTAATGCAAAACACAGGTATTTGTATAGCATAATATGTAAATTGGCTATTTATAATTTATTTTAAAAAAACGAACAAATCCGGCGGTTTTTTAGTCGAAAACCAACAAAAAAAGTTGACATTTTCCGCCGTAAAGATGTATAATGTTCAGAGATGCAAGGATGGCTGTCGGTCTGTGCTGCCGTTTGCGCGGCGCAGATAATGAATATCCGTAGCCTCAAGGCATTGAATAACCGGAAAACAAAAAAGAGAGTCTATGGAGATTTGTGGAATGAAAAGATTTTTGGCTTTAGCAATTGCGGCTCTGATGATTTTCTCCTGCGCGGCCTGCTCCTCCGACGGAAACGGCGACACCACCGCAGCAGAAGGCACCACTGCGGCAGACACCGTTTCGGATGTCATTGCCGCGCCCGCAAACGATGACACGACCGCTCCGTCCGAGACGGCCGCCCCCGCGGAAAACGGCGGCAATACCGCCTCTCCCGCGCCCGCAGACAGAAACAATAACATAAACATAATCATTAAGCCTGCCGGCACGGCAAAGCCCTCAGCCGGCGGCAGTTCGACCGTTACGCCCCCGAAAACGGACAATACACCCGTCGAGGTCGAAACCGACCCCAAGAAGATTATCGTCTCGGCAGAAAAAGAGTGGATATTCACCGAGAAAATTACCGATTCCTGCCACGCTTCAACGGTTCTGCCCCTCGATGACGGCTCCGTTATCGCAGCGTGGTTCGGCGGCTCGTCCGAAAAGGAGAACGACGTCAACATCTACACCTCGGTGCGCACCGAGAAAGACGGCTGGAGCAAGCCTATAGTTGTTTCTGCGGCCGCCGAAATAGCCCACTGGAACCCCGTTCTGTTCCAGAAGGAGGACGGCACCGTCATTCTTTACTTCAAGGTCGGCAAGGATACCGATTATTGGCAGACCTATTATGCAACCTCGACCGACGGCAGAAGCTGGAGCACTCCCAAGGAGCTTGTTCCCGGCGACAACAGCGGCGGCAGAGGCCCCGTCAAGAACAAGCCCATCAGACTTAAAGACGGCACTGTTCTTGCACCCGCTTCGACCGAGATCGACGACAAATACAGATGCTTCGTTGATATCTCCAATGATGACGGCGAGACTTGGACCAAGACAGCAGAAATCGATTCTAAATACTGCACATGGTTCAAGGTTCCGATGATTCAGCCCACCCTCTGGCAGTCCGCTGACGGCTCTGTCCATATGTTCACAAGAACAAAGGTCGGCAAAATTTATCGCAGCGATTCCTATGATAACGGCAAGACCTGGTGCCGCGCTTATGCCACCAAGCTTCCCAACAACAACAGCGGTATCGACCTCGACACCGACGATCAGGGCAGAATCTTCCTGGCTTATAACAACATTGGTCTCCCCGGCATCCGTACTCCTCTTGTCCTCTCCGTTTCGACCGATGACGGCAAGACCTTCACAAAGATAAAGACCTTCGAAAAGGGTCTCGCTGAGTATTCTTATCCCTCAGTTGTCGTCAAGGGTGACACCATCCACATCACCTACACCTACGAGAGAGACTACATCGCATACTGGCAGATAAAGATCAAATAAGATTTTTTTACAATCGGCCTGAGGGTAATCAAGGCCGAGAATAAGGGAAACTGCAACCCATAAAAATACACGCCCCGAAAGACAGTGCACAGTTCTTTCGGGACGTGTATATTTTTTAATCTATTCCGTACTTCTCGCGGATAGCATCTCTTATCTGCGGGAACGGGATGACCGGCGGCTGATTTTCAAGATGCTCGCCGATAAGCTTCTCCATCCAGACCATGCCGTACCAGCGGTGGAACTTGTATCCGCATTTTGTGAAGCCGCCGACCATTCGGTAGCCGAGATGCGCGTGGAACTCCGCGCTGTTTTTCGTCAGATATTCGTCCTCAACTTCTGGATAAGCTATGCAGGCGTTCATGTTGAGAAAACCCTGCTCGCGCAGCACAGTTTCGAGCGCGTCATGGAGCTTTCTTCCGAGCCCGCCGCCGCGCGCATTTTGGTCGAGATAGATCGATGTCTCGACCGCCCAATCATATGCCGGGCGCGAATGAAGCGGACCCGCATAGGCATAGCCGAGGATATCGCCGTTCCTTTCGAGCACGAGATACGGGTATCTCCTGAGCGTAGATTCGATTCTCCTGCGGAACTCCTCCTCGCTCGGCACATCGTATTCGTATGTTATCGAGGTGTTTTTTACATAAGGCGCATATATTTTGAGCAGCGCAGACGCATCGTCGGGCGTTGCCGCGCGGATTTTTATTTCGTCGGCCACTTTATTTTGCCTCCCCTTTTTTCTGCGCTTCGAGCTTCTTCATTGCTTTTCCAAACTGAATAGTAAAGAGTATGGACGTGAAGGTTATCGCAATAACATCCGCCACGGGCTCCGCCATATAGACACCCATCGTCTTGTCTGCGACGAACGTCGGCATGATATAAATAAGCGGCAGGAGTAACACAAATTTTCTAACGACCGCGACCGATATAGAGCACAGCGCGCTGCCTATCGATACGAAAGCCATCTGGCACGACATCTGTATGCCAAACAGGCAGAGCACGGCGCAGTAGATGCGCAGGGCGTGCGCGGTAAAACCAATAAGCGCGGCGTCTGAGCTGAACATCCTTGCAAAGCCCTGCGGGAACAGCTCGATAAGCCCCCAGAGCAGGAACGAATAAGTGAGGCACACGGCAAGGAGCAGCTTGAAAGTCTTTCTGACACGCTCGCTGTTTCCCGCGCCGTAGTTGTAGCTGAGAATCGGCTGAGAGCCCTGTGAAATTCCGTTGAGCGGCAGCATGGCGAACTGCATGACGCTCGTCAGTATCGTCATTGCACCGACGGCGATATCTCCGCCGTATTTTAGCAAAGACGAGTTGAAGCAGACCGAGATAACGCTCTCGCTCGACTGCATGATAAATGTCGCCAGCCCGAGCGTAATGCACGGCAGGATAATTTTAGGCGATACGAAGAAATTCTTCGCCTTCAGACGCAATATTGTCTTTTTGCCGAAGAGGAACGCCACGACCCATACGCAGGAGATACACTGCGATATAATCGTCGCGAGTGCGGCGCCCCTGACTCCCATATTCAGTCCAAAGATAAATATCGGGTCGAGAACTATATTCGACACAGCGCCTATCATAACGGTCACCATGCCGATATTCGCGAAGCCCTGCGCCGTTATAAACGCGTTCATACCGAGCGTCAGCTGGACAAAGACGGTGCCTATGGCGTAGATATTCATATAATCGACCGCATATTCGATAGTGTTCTCGCTCGCGCCGAAGGCGAGGAGCAGATCGCGGTCAAAGATAAGCAGCAGCGCGGTCAAAACGACGGATATGACTATCTGCATGGAGAAGCAGCCGCCGAGTATTTTTTCCGCCGAGCCGTTGTCGCCCTTGCCCATGGATATGGACGCTCTTGGCGCGCCGCCCGCGCTGACAAATGCGGCGAAAGCCGAGATTATCATGATTATCGGCAGGCAAACGCCGACTCCCGTCAGCGCAAGGCTGCCGTCGACGGGCATATGACCGATATATATGCGGTCGACGATATTGTAGAGCATATTGACTATCTGCGCTATGACCGTCGGAAGCGAGAGCTTGAAAAGCAGCTTGCCGACCGGCTGAGTGCCGAGAAACGATTTATCTTTTTCCATTTAATTACCCCCATGCGTACAAAAAACGAACAGTCTAATTATATAACCGCTTTGCCGGTTGTCAAGTGGGAAAAGGAAAAGGCTCTCCGCGGAGTGTTTGAAGCAAACTTAGCCGACTCCATTACTCGGTGGTAACATAACAAATTTGCCTCCGAGGTCAGTTAAAACAATCTCATAAAGTCCCATCTAACTTCAATATTTTTCCACAAAACCGCGCCGTATGTTGCGCGGCGGGTTGTCGTGCTCTGCAAAAAGCTCGGCAAAAAAACGGACAAAGTCAAGCTCCGGCCGTCTGCAATTCTATTAAAATAATCTCCGGCCTGTTGTTGAAGCGAAACGGGAAAATGCTGTTGCCTATGCCGCGGCTGACAAGCATTTTCGTTTTTCCCTCGGAAAACAGTCCCGCGTCATATTTCGGAAACAGCCCCTGATTCGGAGCCGCCAGACCGCCTATAAACGGCAGGCGGAACTGACCGCCGTGCGCATGGCCGCTCAGGACAATGTCCGCAGTGCAGGTTACGTAAATCTCAAACAGCTCCGGTCGGTGGGAAAGCAATAAAGTAAAGCCGTCATCCTTGTCAACAAGCGCTTTCAGCTGCGCTTCCATTATCGCCTCTTCGTCATGGAATAAGTAGTCGGAGCTGAAGCTCGGATCCTTTACACCGATAAGAGTGATTTTTTCGCCATCTCTCTCCAATTCCGTCTTCTCGTTTTCGAGCACGGTTACACCGAGCTTTATTAAACCGGTCTTTAAAGCGTCATATTCCGATGCCCTCGCCTCGTGATTGCCGGTGACATAATAGCAGGGCGCGATTTTGACCGCTTCGCCCGCAAAGTGCAGTGTCGCGGCAACGTCGGTTTTTCGGGAATCTATCAAATCTCCCGTTATAGCAATAATATCGGGCTTCGCCTCTCTCAGCATATTAAGAAGAGTTTCATTGTTTTTGCCGATTTCGGTGTTGTGCAGATCCGAAATATGCGCGATTTTGCAGCCGTCAAACGCTCGGGGCAGCCGCTCGCTCGAAACCGTGTATTTGTTGAGCTGCAGAGCCGTGTTGCCCCAAATTATCCAAATAATCAACGCCGTAAGCAGAGCCGAGACAACCGCGAGGGCGATTATCGGCTTTTTCTTTTTTGCAGTCATCGGACATCCCTCCCGACGGTCAGTATAGCATGAATTTGTGAATTTTTTGCATTTTTTGAGAAATTATCGGCGTCTGCTGCCGAGAGCCCGTGGTTTTCAGCTCCCGATTTGAGGTGAATCGCTGCTTTTCGTCTGCGATTTTTTCCACAAATCCGCGCGGGATGTTGCAATGCGAAAGAAAAAATTTATACTTGTTTGGCTTTAAAAGAAGAATTATTCCCGTATAAATATTAATTCCGCACAATCTACGTTATAATTACTAAATAATCACATGAAACGGAGGCTTGCCAATGTCTACCTGGGAGGAGCTCAGGCAGGAGTGCCTGAACTGCCGCAAATGCAGTCTGTGCCAGACGCGCACGAATGTTGTTTTCGGCGTCGGCAAAGAGGACGCGGAGGTCATGTTTATCGGCGAGGGACCCGGTCAGCAGGAGGATCTCAAAGGCGAGCCGTTTGTCGGGCGCAGCGGTCAGCTGCTCGACAAATTAATGGCGACCGTTGACCTGTTCAGGGACAGGAATATCTATATCGCGAACACCGTCAAGTGCCGCCCGCCGCAGAACCGCGATCCCCTGCCAGAGGAGCAGGAGGCGTGCTCCGCATGGCTCGACAGCCAGATAGCCCTGATGCGCCCGAAGATAATCGTCTGCGTCGGCAGGATATCCGCCCAGAGATATATCTCGAAGGACTTTCGCGTCACAAAAGAGCACGGACTCTTCTATGACCGCAACGGTATACTCTATATGGGCACTTTCCATCCGGCGGCGCTGCTCCGCAATCCCAATCAGAAGCCCGCGGCGTTCGAGGATTTTATTGCCCTGCGCGACAAGATAAACGAAATCTGCGACCACACCTACTGAGCCAATCGCCGCTTGAGCGGTTGAAATATACTTAACGGCACGAGCCGAATTTTTGAAGAAAGGATCGATTTCAATGCAGCAGAAGTTTCTTGAAAAGACTCTGGGACAGCAGATCGCCGATATGGCGGCAAAGTACCCGGACGACAACATGATCGACTACACTGACAGGGACTACTCCAGAACATGGAAAGAGTTCAACGACGAGTGTGAGACGATAGCCAGAGGCTTCATGGCACTAGGCCTTAAAAAGGGTTCACACATTTCCATCTGGGGCACAAACGTGCCCGCATGGCTGCTAACCTTTTTCGGAAGTGCAAAAATGGGCGGTATACTTGTTACCGTCAACACCAGCTATAAAGTTTTCGAGCTCGATTATCAGCTCAAGCAGTCCGACTCCGAGGCGATAGTCCTCATTGACGGCTACAAGGGCACGAGCTATATCGATATAATAAACGAGCTGTGCCCGGAGCTTGAAAGCTGCGAGCCCGGCAAGCTTAAGAGCCGCAGACTGCCTCTTTTAAAGAGCGTTATCTACGCGGGTGAGGGCGAGTGCCCGGCGGGCATGGTCGACTGGAAGAAGCTCTATACTCTCGCCGAGAAAACCCCCATCGAGGAGTTTGAGGCGGTACGCGACTCGTGCGACTGCCACGAGGTCGTCAATATTCAGTACACCTCCGGCACGACGGGATTCCCCAAGGGCGTTATGCTCACCCACTACAACATTCTCAACAACGGCCAGACGATAGGCGACGGCATGAAGTTCACCCACGAGGACAGACTGTGCATCACCGTTCCGTTCTTCCACTGCTTCGGAATGGTGCTCGCGCTCATGTCCTGCATATCCCACGGAACGCCCTTTGTGCCTATCGATATGTTCAACGCCAAAAAGGTCATGGACGCGCTCGCGACAAAGAACTGCACCGCAGTCCACGGCGTGCCGACCATGTTCATCGCTATGCTCGAGCACCCGGACTTCGACAAATATGATTTCTCTCATATGCGCACGGGCATCATGGCAGGCTCGCCCTGCCCGATAAAGACGATGTACGATGTCAGCGAGAAGATGAATATGCACGATATCGTCATCGTTTTCGGTCAGACCGAGGCGGCGCCCGGCTGCACAATGACAACGACGGAGGATTCTCTCGAGACACGCTGCGCCACAGTCGGCAAGGCGTTCCCGGGAGTCGAGTGCAAGATAGTTGACCCCAATACGGGCGAGACTCTGCCCGCGGGCGAGATAGGCGAATTCTGCGCGCGCGGCTACAACATAATGAAGGGCTACTACAAGATGCCCGAAGCCACCGCTCAGGCGATAGATAAGGACGGTTGGCTCCACTTCGGCGACCTCGCGGTCTGCGACGAGAACGGCTACTACAAAGTCACGGGCAGGCTCAAGGATATGATAATCCGCGGCGGCGAGAATATATATCCCAAGGAGCTCGAGGAGTGCCTCTATCATAATGACCGCGTCAAGGATGTTCAGGTCATCGGCGTGCCGAGCAAGAAATACGGCGAGGAGGTCTGCGCCTGCGTCATCCTCAAAGAGGGCGAGGATATGACCGAAGATGAGATCAAGGCTTACTACAAAGAGAACGTCGCGTTCTTCAAGATACCTAAATATGTCTGGATAATGGACGAATTCCCGATGACCGCGAGCGGAAAAATCCAGAAATTCGTTCTGCGCGACATGGCGGTCGAAAAATATTCGCTTCAGAGCGACGACTCAATAGAAACTGCATAAAAGAATATTACGAAAGGATCTGTTACGATGAAACTATCATTTTCAACCCTCGGCTGTCCGCGCTGGACGCTCAAAGAGGTCGTTGCAACGGCTAAGGATCTCGGCTTCGGCGGCGTGGAAATAAGAGGCATAGGCGACAAGATAAACGCGCTTGAAATCCCCGAGTTTTCGGACGCCGAAATCGAGCAAACAAAGGCAAAAATCGCCGAGACGGGGCTTGTTATCCCCTCGCTGACCTCGGGTGCTACTTTAGCTGTCCGCGACAGGGCGCAGGACTCGTTCTTTGAGGCGTGCGGCTACATTGACCTTGCGAGAAAGCTCGGAGTAAAATATGTCCGCGTCATGGGCACTGGCGAGCCGCACATCACCGTCGGCGATTTCACGCTCGGCGCGGGACTCTACCGCCAGCTGTGCGAGTACGGCGCGAAGAGAGGCGTCACTCCGCTTATCGAGACCAACGGAGACCTCTCGAGCTCAAAGGCCATGCTCGCCTTTCTCGACAGAGCCGGCAGCGACAACTGCGGCGTGCTCTGGGATGTCCACCACACGGTGCGCTTCGGCAGCGAGAGCCCTGTAGAGACTTTTGCGGCTCTGGGCACCTATGTAAAGCACGTCCATTTGAAGGACTCCGTCATGCGCGGCTCAAGGGTCGAATACCGTATGATGGGCTACGGCGATGTGCCCGTCACGGACGCTGTGACGCTGCTCGACAGAGCCGGCTTCGACGGCTTCTTCTCCCTCGAGTGGGTCAAGCGCTGGAACCCCGACCTTCAGGAGCCGGGCATAGTCTTTGCCCACTACAAGAACTACATGGACTCGCTTCCGGAATAAAAACAGAAACGCCGAATTCAGAGTATCCGTAAAACAGATTCAGCCCCGACAGAATAATATCTGCCGGGGCTTTTCCTGTATGTATTAAGCCGTGTAGGGCGGAGGATATCCGCCCGCGGGTTATGCGGTGATTGCAGCAGGCGAGCTAAGCTCTCTCGGCAAGTAGATTGCGTAGGGGTCGGCGACTCGACGACCCTTTGACGCGACAGCGTCACCGAAAATCTATTTATTCATCCGTGTCGTGCAAAACGCTCTCTGCGTGCGGCTTGCCCCCTATGCCGCCTACGGCGGCAGCGGTGCGTCGAGTCGCCGCACCCTACAAAGTGAATAGCCGCAAGTCACTGCAAAAATTACTTTGTTCGCCCGCAAACTTACGGTAAACTTTTAAACCGTTCCATTCACAGGCTTTGAGTTGTATACCATGTCCTTACACTACTGTTTACCATGTTTCTCTTGACAGGTCGCCGACCCCTACAAAGCGAACTGTTGCAAGCTGCTGCATAAATCGCTGGCGGATGATATCCGCCCTCTACACTATTGTGTCAATTTGCAATATTAAAATTGTTTGTCTAACGGCAGTTTTACCCTCTGCACGACGCCCGATTTGTCAAACAGATATAAAGGAGCACTTTATGTCTTACGAATACTCCGCCAAAGGCAGCCGGAATATTATCCCGAGCCTTTCGGCGGTATATGAGTGCTATATTAGCTCAACTTCGATGTCCTCTCGCGGCTTGTCGTAAAACGTCATACACCAATCCGGCTCATATTCTGGTTCATAATACAGTGACGAGCAAGCAGTTCGCCCGCTCGCCGATGATGTGACGATGACGGTCGGGCCGTCCGCGCCGCCGATAATGCCTATTGCCGACGCCGCTTTGCCGCATGGAGCGATAATCCCGCGCGGTTTTTCCGGCTCCGAGCGGCCATTCACGGATATCTCATCCATCGGAATTTCCGGCGAGATATCATAATTCATTATTGTACACAGCGGCGGTTCTTTTTCGCCGATATGCCGCAGCTTTGAAAACTTCTGCTGTTCGACAGCCGTAACCGTCAGCGTATGCTTTTTTCCAGTCACGGGATTTATAAATTCTGTCTTGTCGCCGGGGCGATTCGCCTTGAAATGCGCTCCCGGGACGGGTATCTTTTCCGCGTGAAGTTGCAGGGTCAGGGAATCTGATTTTTTCGGTTTTCTGCCGCGCCACGGGATACTCATCCTCACTGCAAGCCAGCAAAAAGATTTATCGAGCCCGTATCTGTCGAGCAGAGCTTCCGCCGCATCACCGCTGTCGGGGAAAAGCGGATTCCAGCAGTCGGAGCTTGAAAACTCCATGTCGCTTTTTCTGCCGCCGAATTGAATTGAGGCGAAGATATCGCTGTTCAGCGGATTTTCAGCTTCTATTTCAGCCTGCTGCTCGTCTGAAAAGCCGTCACAATCGCTGTTTTCATCGAGTCCGAATTTTTCTATAAACTCACGAAAGCTGTCAACGCTCACTTTCTTGAACATATCTGCAACAAGTCCCTTGCCGCAAAAATATACAGACGGCACGAGCCATTCTTCACCGCCCCAAGTGAAGCTTTTGTTGACTGCAATTTCTTTTCCCGCGCGGTCGCGACCGAAGTGGCCGTAGAGCGAGCCCTGATAAAAGACCTTGTATTTTTTCTCCATATCAAAACCTCATCATGTTCCCGAGCTCGAGCGACCCGTCGGCGCGCTGCAGCTCGGACGAGTTGGAGAAGCGTATCGGCTTGCCGTTTTCGAGCGGCTTTTCAATGCGGACGAAGAGCGACTGCCCGTCGTCTATGCTTATCTGCGCCGAGAATACTGCGCTTTTCCCGGGCATGAGGCGACAGAGCTTTTGATTTTCCGCTTTAGTCCACTGCGCATTTTTCTCGTTTCCGACGCCGAAAGACACGCCGAGATCATAGTATATCGGGGCGACGCCCGTATTTTTTATCGTGACAAAAGCATAAATTTTGCCGAAAATTTTCATCACTCTCGCGTCTGTGACAGTAAAATCATAGCCGAGAGCCGCCGAAGCTGTTTTGGCGCGCTCGATTTCGTCCGCGCCGAGATTTTCTTCAAACGCGCCCGCCATCATCAGCCACGAGCAGTGGGTCACATTGACGCACTCGGAGTAGTCCTGATATCCGTCGAGCGGCGCGCCGGACAAGAACGCCGACTGCCCCTCCGGGCGGAACTCGCCGCCGATTGGCTGATTTTTCCAGGCCCCGGTCTGATGCGCCTTTTTCATCTTGGACATAAAATACCAGCTCTCGCCGTAGAGTGTCGAGTGGGTGAAAGAATCGTCGTGGAAGCCGACATTTCCGCCGCGCGTAGTGCCGGGAGTCCCGGGATAGCGGGTCAGAATGCGCGTAGTCTTGAAATTTTCCGCAAATGCGGAGATAATTTTTGCTTTCTGCTCTTTTGAAGCTTCGAGCTCCGGCAGGCAGACATGCCACTCGCCCCAGTGACCAAGAAGCCCCGTTGTGATATAGGCTATGCGGCGGTCGCCGTCGTATTCGCGTGCCAGCTCGCGCACGAAATCGCAGAGGATATCAATGAGCCTGCCGTCCGAATAGTCGGGACACCAGCCTCCGCCGTATTCGTCGTAGTGCTCTTTTTTTATACCCATATCCCAGATGAACTGCGGCACGGCTTTTTCGCCGATACCCGATCCGGGATAGTCGAGATAGACTCTGAAAACCGCCTGATTCCCGCGCGCCGATATCTCTTCAAGATACGGCTCAAGCCCCTCGCGTATAGTGTATTCGCCGCTGTCCGAGATGAGCGCGGAGAGCGGAACATAGAACCACTCCATGCTGTAAGGCACGCTGTTGTCGGCGCCGCCCTGTTTATAAAACGGCATGAAGCCTTTGAGCGGATTGCCGACCGCCTGCTCATATTCAAAATCATAGGCGGCAAAGCCCTCGAGCGGCGAGATACACAGCGAAAGCCCGAGTAAAATCACAAATAGACGTGCAAAGAATTTCAAGAATCTTCTCATCGGCGTTTTCCTTTCAATATTGCTTTCTTCAATAAGTATAACATTCTTTCCGCCTTTCCTCAAGATAAAAAGAACCGGAGCCCAAACGAGCTCCGGCGAGAAAATATTTACTTTTTCGGTTTGACTGCGATCCATATCTCGCAGGTATAGTCAGGGTTCTGCACGTCCGCCGAGCGTATAACCGCACAGCAGAGCGAACACGCGCTGAAAATTAAACGGCGACGAACAGGCCTCTTTCGCCGCCCGTGCGTAATCCGTGGGCTCCGTGATGTGCTCCTCAATATAGTCTATCGCTTTGCTTATCCCTGTTATCCAGTCCATGCTTTTTCTCCCTGTGCAAGAACATTATAGAGCAAAGGAATCTTTTATTCCTGACTTTTTGTGCTCTCTTGTGTCAGGATATTATTCTTTCTTTTCAGCTTTCTCTTCTGAAGTTTCTCTATGCCCGTGCCAATCGCAAGACCGGCGGCGGAGACGACCGCACCTATAGGCAGGGTGATGAGATCGTCGAGGTGCATTGCTATGTCGCCTGCGGAAACGCCCGTCGAAGCGGCGTTGGCGAGGGTGAAGGTCAGAAACGGAATGAGAGTGTACATAAGAGCGAGGATAGGCACCGCCCACCATTTTCTTCTGCCCCAATAGCCGTTTGCGCCTATGAGCAGCGAGATGACGAATGTGGTCAGCGGGATTGCGCCCCAGATAATGAGCACGGCGTACGCGCCCGCGTCCGACCCGGAGACGGCGAGCCAGAAAAACGCGACCGACACCGCCCATATGACGAGATATGCGGCGACGAGCACGAGCTTTCCGAGTCTGCGGCGGCTCTTGACGACGTTTGTGCTCTCTTCGAGATAGTTGAGATAGTTGAGATCGTTTGACACGGTTTTTTCCTCCTTCAGCAGGCAGTCGAGGCTGACGGAATAGAGGCCGCTCATTCTTATGACGCTCACTATATCGGGATAGGTCTTGCCCGTCTCCCAATTCGATACGGTCTGGCGGCTCACGCCGAGCAACTCCGCCGCGCTCTCCTGAGTCAATTTAGCCGCGTTTCTCGCGTCCCTGAGCTTCTTCCCGATATCCATCTGCCGCGCCTCCTTTTTTCGCTTTCAGTTTACGCAAAAAACAGTCGTGTGTCTATCAAAAGCGTTTTACATCTGCGCATTTTCCGTGTCAAAATGCTTTTACACATCGATTATATCATGCCGCACAGGTGTTTTCCATATTGAATTTTGGGTGCGGGCTGTGTACCAATAAATCCGTGCGAATTTTGCAGGTTATGATATTCGTCCCCACCGTGACATTAAGATAAACGAAAACCGCCTGAGGATTGACCCTCGGGCGGCTGCGGTTATTATTTTTCTATGCTGTTAAAAATCTCTTTCGCCGTCTGCGCGTCGGCGGCTATCTGGTCGCCGAGCGAATCGAGCGAATCGAAGACTCTTTCGGGTCGGATATATCTGAGCAATTTTACTTCGACATTTTTTCCGTAGAGGTCGCCGGAGAAGTCGGTTATACAGGTCTCGCTGCGCAGATCGTCGCAGGTGAACGACGGGCGGCGTCCGATGTTCGTAACCGCCGCATGCAGTTCTCCGTCTATCGGCACTGCCGAAGCATATACGCCGAACTTCGGGACGATAAAGCCCTCTGGGAAATGCTGGTTTATCGTCGGCGCGCCTATCAGCCTGCCACGCCTGTCGCCGCTGACGACGGTGAATTTATAGGAAAATTCGCGCCCGAGCATGGAGTTTGCGTCTTCAATGTTGCCCTCGGCAAGCGCGTTTCTTATCCTCGTCGAGCTTATCGCCGCACCGTTATAGTCGGTGCGCTCCGCCACGGCGCATAAAATTCCATGCGCCCTGCAGAGCTCTTCGAGGTCGCGGGAATCCGCGGCGGCGCTCTTTGCGAAGCGGTAATTATATCCGCAGCAGACAGCACCTGCGTTCAGCTCGCCGATTAAAATATCGTTGACGAACTGCTCCGCCGACATATCGGCGATGCGCCCGAACGATATCTTTTTGACGGTTATGCCAAGGCTTTCGAGCATTTCGTCGCGCGCCTGCGGGGTCATCAGCTCCGGGGGAGCTCCCGCGCCGACAACTTTCAGCGGGTGTTCGTCAAAGACGAGGGCGCACGGCTCGAAGCCGTCTTTTTCAAACGAGAGAGCGAGGTCGAGCACAGCCCTATGACCCCGATGGAGTCCGTCAAAGCTGCCCAGAGCAACCGATCGGCGCTGTGTCATTCCTGTCTCCCCTTTCAGATTACTTGCCTCTGAACTGCTGCTTGAGTCTCTTTTCTTTCGAAAGAATACGCTTTCTGAGTCTGAGCGACTTAGGCGTGACTTCAAGCAGTTCGTCGTCCTTTATGAATTCCATGCACTGCTCGAGGCTCATCTCCGTATAGGGCACGAGGCGCAGCGCGTCATCGGAGCCCGATGCACGGGTGTTGGTCAGATGTTTGCTCTTGCAGATATTGCAGACTATATCCTCATTCTTGGCGCATTCGCCGACTATCATACCTTCGTAGACTTCGACGCCCGCGGGGATGAACAGCCTGCCTCTGTCCTGAGTGTTGAACAGACCGTATGCGGTGCTCACGCCGGTCTCGTGAACGACTATAGAGCCGCGCTCACGGGTGACTATCTCGCCTTTGTAGGGCTCGTAGCCGTCGAACACCTGGTTCATGATACCGTTGCCGTTTGTGTCTGTGAGGAACTCGGCGCGGTAGCCGATGAGTCCTCTCGACGGGATGCGGAACTCAAGGTGAGTTGCGCCGCCGTCGCGCGTGCCCATGTTGACGAGCTCGCCCTTACGGGAGCCGAGCTTCTCTATAACAGCGCCGACATACTGCTCGGGAACTTCGACTATGAGCAGCTCCATAGGCTCGCAGGTCTTGCCGTTTATCTCTTTGAGAATGACCTTCGGGCGCGAAACCTGGAACTCGTAGCCCTGACGGCGCATGGTCTCAATGAGAATTGACAGATGCAGCTCGCCGCGTCCGGAAACTTTGAAAGTATCGGTCGAATCGGTCTCTTCAACGCGCATGCTGACGTTCGTCTCGACCTCCTTGAACAGGCGGTCTCTTATATTTCTCGAGGTAACAAATTTGCCCTCGCGACCCGCAAACGGGCTGTCGTTTACCATGAAGTTCATGGATATCGTGGGCTCGTCTATTTTTATGAAAGGCATCGGCTCGATGCAGTCCGGGGAGCAGGCGGTCTCGCCGATATTTATGTCGCTGATACCGGAGATGCAGACGATATCGCCCGCAGCGGCGGAATCGACCTCGACACGCGAGAGTCCCTCAAACTGATAGAGGCGCGACACCCTGACATTCTCCTGGGTGCCGTCCGTTTTGCAGAGCACTATCGGCTCGTTCTTATTGACCCTGCCGCGCTCAACTCTGCCGACGCCTATTCTGCCGATATAATCATCGTAGTCAAGGCTCGTGAAGAGTATCTGAAGCGGGGCATCGACATCGCCGTCGGGAGCTTCGATATGCTCGAGAATTGAGTCGAGCAGCGGGCGCATATCACCCGAGCGGACATTGGGATCGAGCGAGGAATAGCCGTCTCTTGCCGAAGCGTAGACAACGGGGAAGTCAAGCTGATCCTCCTCGGCGCCGAGGTCGATGAACAGATCAATGACCTCGTCAACGACTTCTGCGGGGCGCGCGTTGGGTCTGTCGACCTTGTTGATAACAACAAGGACTTTCTTCTTGAGCGCAAGAGCCTTCTTGAGGACAAAGCGCGTCTGGGGCATGCAGCCCTCGAACGCATCGACGAGCAGAAGCACGCCGTCGACCATCATGAGTATACGCTCGACCTCGCCGCCGAAATCGGCATGGCCGGGAGTGTCAACGATATTGATTTTCACGCCGTTATAGTGGACGGCGGTGTTCTTTGAAAGTATTGTTATTCCGCGCTCACGCTCAAGGTCGTTTGAGTCCATGACCCTGTCCTGAACCTGCTCGTTGGCTCTGAATATGCCGCTCTGCTTGAGCATCTCGTCGACGAGGGTAGTCTTGCCGTGGTCGACGTGCGCTATTATGGCTATATTTCTTACGTCTTCTCTCTTTGCCAAAAGAATTCACCCATTCCTGAAAAATTTGTGATGATAAAAGTTGAAAGCGGTCTGCGGATGGTCGTTTTTCCGTCAGCGCGCACAAAAACAAGAGCGCATCTTTGTGCGTCCTGACGAAAAAACCCCCGTCAAACGACCGCACCGCCGCCAAATACGGCAGAAATATAAAAGCTTCTAAAAAGCACTATTTCGGCGGAACATAAAAGTTCCGCCGAAAATGAGTGTATGTTTTGATTATTCGCCCTTCATCTCAAGGAGCTTGACCTTGCCCTCATAGGAAGCAACGCTGACCTTGATGGAATCGGTGATAGCAGCCTTGATGTCGTCCTCGGTAACACCGAGCTCTTTGTAAGCATAATCAGTGGGCATGAAGAGATCGAGATCCATGATATCCGGAAGACCCATGGGATTGATACCGCTGTCGATGCCCTTCTCGGCATACTCCTTGACGACGCCCTTGAGTCCCATTCTCATCATCCACGGCGGGATGCCGATGATCTTTCTGTTATCGCCCATGCCTCTTGCGGCGTAGACTATCTTGAGGAACGGAGCCCACTTCATGTTGTAGCAGCTGATGGGCCATGCCTTTGCACCGGTGCTGCGCTCAGCCGCGCCGACGATGGACTCACCGACCTGGCGGACTGTAAGCATTGCTGTACCGCCTCTGGGATAGAGGGTGCAGGGAAGCTTATCCATTCTCTTGATCTGCTCGATAAGGATAACCCAAACGGGCTTTCTGCCGGGCTGAGTGCCGAAGATGTAGGGCAGCTCGAGAACGGCAACATCGAAGTTGTCATCGGCATAGGAGAAAGCGACGTTCTCCTGGTCGATACGGCTTCTGATATAGGGGTGCTTCTCGCAGAGCTTCATATCCGGACGCTCTTTGGCAAGGTAGGAGAAGTAAGAGCCGAGGATAACGGCCTTCTTATAACCGAGCTCCTTGCAGATGGGAAGAAGTCTCTTGAGCGGAGCGATGTTGTACTTGTAGTAAGCATCGTAAACGGGTGCGGGGAATTCGACTCTCTCGTCGACGCCTGCGGCGAAAACGAAGCAGTCGCAGCCGGCCATAAGCTCTCTGATCTCATCGTCGGTCTTCTCGTAGATATTGCACATTACGATCTCCATCTCCTCGGGGATGGGAGCTCCTTCGGGAAGGGGCGGAAGAGCAACAGACTTGACGCTGTGGCCTCTGTCAATGAAAATACGTGCTGCGGCGCTGCCGAGAAGGCCGGTGCCGCCAATCATAAATACCTTCATTTTGTTTACCTCCAATTTATTTGCATTTGCTTTTTTATTATACTTTTTATATCGGTAATAGTCAAGCGATAAACGACAAAAAAGTGTACTAAAGTACAAAAATTTCCGACGCTTTCTTTGTATAAAAAATCATCGCTCCTGAATTTCCTTGCCGCTCATGTGCTCTATATCTATTTCATACATCCGCACGGCATTTCCCGAAGCGGCGATTTCCTCGTCCGCAAGGCGCTCGTCAGGATAGTATTTCATCGCGAGGCGTTTGACCAAAATCAGCGTCTGAGCGCGGTCTTCAATGACGCGGCACCTGCCGAACACGATGGCGCTGCGCATAAACGGCGCCCATACCTCTTCACGGATAATCTCATCCCCGCAAGCCGTGAAGCACACTTTATCGCATTTATTTATCGAGTCCGCCTTGTGACCCGCCTTTGCGCCGTGGAAATATATCTTTCCCGCCTCTTCGTCATAGAGATAGTTTATCGGTATCGCATATGGATATCCGCCGTCGCCGTTGACTGCGAGCACTCCGCGGCGGGCGGAGCGCAAAATTTCTTTTGTCGCTTCTTCGCCGAGAGCGTTTTTAATTCTGCGAACAGGTCTGAACATAATATCGTCTCCGGTGATTTTGAATTTATTGTAGCAGAAACGCGCGTGAAAATCTATAGAGAAACGCCCGAAGAGCGTCTGAACTCTCCGGGCGTCTTTATAGTTTTATATCAGAGAGCTGTTATCAGTCCTCTTTTTTCCTCTTTGCAGAGCAGCCGATAACGAATGCCGCGCCTGCGAATGCAATGAGCATTACGGGAGCTGCCGCACCGGTGTTCGGCACTTTGCTGTCGCCCTCGGGCTTATTTGTCTCGGGCTTCGTCGAGGGGACTATCGGGCTCGCGGGATCGGAGGGATCGAGCGGCTCGCTCGGATTCGACGGGTCTGATGGCTCTTCCGGCTTCTCGGGCTTTCCGGGCCAATGGGGCAGACCGGGGATTTCGGGAAGCTCGGGCAGGTCGGGAAGACCGGGCTTCTCGGGCTTCTCGGGCTTCTCGGGCTTTTCGGGATTCTCGGGCTCTTCCTTCTCTGCCTTTGAGAGCGCGAAGGAGTCGATTCTCGTTACGCCGTCCTTCGCCTCATCGTCGAGCATATAAGCGTCGAAATAGAGCTTGCTGCCGTCGATGGTTATCGCAGAGAACACAGCGCTGTGGGCATCGTAGATAGCCTCGGCTCTCGGGAAGAGCTTGTCGGTATCCTTGACATCCTTGGTCTGGTAGTCCTTGACACCCGCGCATGCGCTGATGACATAGACGGTGCCCTCGGGATTGAGCTTGGCGGTGTACTCTCTGCCGCCGAAGGTTATCTTCTGCTCCTCAGCCTTGACAACTTTATTGTTGTCCATGACATCGGTGCGCAGATAGACATGATCGTGACCCTGGAGGACGATATCGATGCCGAGGTCGGGCATGAGTCCGCAGAGCTGCTTGCGCATAGCCTTGACATCCTTGTCGTCATAGTGCGAGCCGTTGGAATAGAGCGCCTTGTGGAGAACGACTATCTTCCACTGAGCGTCGCTCGCCTGGGCGTCCGCCTTGAGCCATGCGAGCTGATCGTCGCTGAGCGCCTTATCCTCGCTGAGGTTATTGGTGTTGAGGACGATGAAATGAGCGTTGTTGTAATCATAGGAATAGAACACGCCGCTCTCTCTGTCCTGATCGACCGTCTCGGGCAGGACAAAGTTCTGGTCGAGCATATATCCGCTCTTCTCGTGGTTGCCCGCTGCGGGCATGATAGCGGTGTTCTTGATGTTCTCAGAGGCATTGAAGAACCACTGCCACTGCTTGAAGTGCTTGGTGTAATCGACCTGGTCGCCTGCGCTGGCAAAGAACTTGCCCTCGGGGAACATCTTGAGCGCGGTATCGACTACCTTGCCCCATGTGCCGTACTGAACAGCGTTCTGCGACTGCTCGTCGCTGACATGGAAGAAGGTGAAGGAATCGGAATCGTCCGCGGTCTCGATTATACCCGTACCGCTCCACCAGCCGTACTTTGCATCGCCGACTCTGTAGCAATACTTTGTGCCGGGCTCGAGGCCGGTTATGGTCGCGGTGTGGCGGTTGACATTGATGCCGTATGAGATGAAGCCGATAATGCCGAGATCGACGCCGGGATACTCCCTCTTGACGAGCTCGGAGGTCGTGCTGACCTTGACTCCCTTGGGAAGCTTATCGGTGAAGGTCGGGTTCTCCGAATACTCGGCTATCTGAATGTCGGAATTTTTGAGGCTGTACTTTGTATACCAGTTGATGCTTCTCTCGGTCGATGCGTCGCCGGTGAAAGTTGTGCCTATATTCGAGGGCAGGCGCATATTGTCCTGCGTGACCTCGGGCTCGACGGGGCCGTCATAGACGAGAGTCACATCGAGGTCGGACTTCTTGGCAGGATTCGTATCCTCAACGAGGCTGCGAAGCATTCTGCCAACAGTGTAGCCGATGCTGTCATACTGGCTCTGAGTCATATACTCATCCATAACGACGGTGTTGAGTATATTGCGCAGGCTGCTGTACTTCTCGGGCAGGAGGTTGAGCACGCTGTAGATAACGTTCTCATAGCTCGGGTTGCCGCGGAAGATGATCTGCATGATGATATCGGTCACAACGCCTATGGGGCTGGTGACAGAACCGGCGGGGAAGAGCTTGCCGGGGTTAAACTGGAGGGTCGAAAGGATCTCACCCTCGACGACATCGTTGAGCAGAGTGTCGATAAGGAAGTTGATGAGTTCCTTTGCGCCGTCTCTGTTCTCGAAGTAATCAAGGACATCGTTCATGAACTTGTCGTCGCTGATATCCTCGTTGGCGTTGTAAAGAGTGTAAAGAACGGTGTAAGCGGCATCCTCAAAGGTGCCCTTCTCGTTCTTGCTCTCCATGCCCATAGCCTCATAGAACTTTGTGCATTTATAGTCGGAGACCTGATAGTTGAGAGCCTTTGTGACTACGCCGTCAATGACCTCCATAACATGGTCGGGGTTATTGATATAAGCCTCGTCGACCTGCGTGCACAGATCCTTGATGAAGCTCATAATGTTGCTGCTGACCGTAAATATCTCAACGCTGCCGACCTCGAAGCCGTTCGTGCCGAGCGCGTCGATGATTATCTTCTCAAGGTCGATTCCCGAAGCCTCGAGATATGCATAGAGTCCGCCGGCCTCCTGAATGTCCTCGAAGATGCCGGAAAGGGCATTGTCGATCATGGTCATGGCGAAGTTGTGGAGATCGCCGGGACCATAGGTCTTGAAGAACGAGAAGCTGTCCTTATAGGGCTGGGCATAGGTCTTCGATGTGCCGTTGGGGAAGTTGACAACAATGGGGCCGTCCTCGTCAATGTCGTGGGACTTCGCATCGCAGATTATCTTGCCGTCCTGAGTGTTGTCAAAAGTGACGGTTCTGAACTTGTTCGGGAAGCCCGAAAGAGATGTGGTCTCGATATCATAGAGAGTCTCGCCGTTGTCGCTGACATGGGAGGCGATATCGGGGGTATGGAGATGTCCGCTGAAGGTGAAGTGCATACCCGCGTCTGCAAGGGTCTCGGCGCACTCCATCCAATCGTCGAGCACGAAAGCGAAGAACAGCTCAGGCTCGATGGTCATGTGGGGAACGAAGTTGTGGTGAGCCATGCCGATGATAGTCTCGCCATTTTTCTTCGCCTTTTCGCACTGCTTGAGAGCCCACTCCATAAGCTCGGGGGTGATGCTGCCCGCGGTCTCCTGAACATCGTCGCCCTTGGCGGTGACATCGGACGAATACTTGTTGGTATCCATGACGATGAGTCTGTAGCCGCCCTTGAGGCTTATAGCGTAGGAGAGCTGACCCGCCTGACCTGTGGTGGGGGTGAAGACATCTTCTTTTTCGTCCGTCACAAGGTCGCGTCCGAGATTCTTATAGATCTCGCGGAACGCCTCGGGAGAGGTGACTTCGCCGGACTCTTTGACGCCGTTTTTGAATGTAACGCCGTTATAGTTGTTGACGTCGTGGTTGCCGTTTACAACGATGACCTGTATTCCGCTCTCCTTTTCAAAGGCTTCGAGCTTTGCGGCAAGAGCCTTGTGACCCGCCAGCTCACCGTTGAAGGTCAGGTCGCCGGGAAGGAACACATAGTCGCTCTTCTCCTCAGCGGCCTTGTCGAGAGCCGCTGTCAGGAGCGCGTCAACCTCGTTGTGCTGACGGGAGCCTTTGTCGTTCCATTCGTTGTAGGCTTCGCTGAATCCGTTCTTTGTGTCCCCGGTTCCTTTTTCGGAATCAGCAAAATAGTGAATGTCGGAGATGGATGTGACTTTGAGCTTGCCCTTTTCGGTCTGCGCAAAGGCACTGAAAACTCCGGTCGGGAGGGCGGCAAGGACGAGGGTCATGCAGACTATAACTGCAATGATGCGTCTTGCCAGTCTTCCTTTGTTTTTCATTTCGTTTCCTCCTTTTTTTCTGGTTTTATATTAAATAAAAACGAAAATGCTTAATCCTCCGAGCCGTCCGTCTGCTCGGCTATGCCGAGATATGCGTCCGCCTCGGCGGCGTCCATGCTCTCGATTCCCTTGAGCTTGCCCGCCATGATACGGTTTCTGTCCTGCGCGGCAACAAGGGTGCGCCCCGCCTCGTCTATCTTTTTCTTCGCCTTGTCGAGCACGTCGCCGAACTTTTCATACTGCGCCTTGGCGACGGAGAGCAGGCGGCGTACCTCATTCGCCTTCTCGTTTATCGCCACGGCTCTGAAGCCCATGGAGAGAGAATTGAGAAGCGCTGTTATTGTAGTCGGTCCCGCTATCATAATGTTATATTCGCGCTGGATTCGCTCGGCTATTCCAGTGCGCGAGGACGCGATTTCGGCGTAGAGTCCCTCGGTCGCGAGATACATTATCGCAAACGGGGTCGTCGCCGGAACATTTATGTATTTGGTGACGAGCTTTGCTTCGCTCAGGACTCTGTCCTCAAGAGCCTTGCGCGCCTTGGCGACTTCTTCGGCGTCCGCGCTGTCCGCGGCGGAGCAGAGGCGCACATAGTCCTCCATCGGGAACTTCGAGTCAACGGGGAGATATGCGTCCGCGCCGCCGTCGCCGGCAGGAATGCGTATAGCAAATTCAACGCGCTCGGAGCTGCCCGGGCGGGTGGCAAAGTTTTTTTCGTACATATTGGGTATCGTCTGGTCGAGTATGCCCTCGAGCTGGACTTCCGCCCATGTGCCGCGCGCCTTGACATTCGTCAGCACGCGGTTGAGATTCGTGACATTTGTTGTAACACCGGTCGAGAGCTCTTTCATCTCGCCGAGCGATTTGTAGACATTTTCGAGCTGCTCGGAAACGGTCTTGAACGAGCTGTCGAGTCTGGTAGTGAGGGTCGAGGAGAGCTTCTCGTCGACGGTTGCGCGCATCTCATCGAGCTTTTTCTCGTTGCTCTGCTGCATTTTTTCTATCGACTCTGCAATAATTCTCGACTGTCTGTCGTTTTGTTCTATGTTATTGCGGCGGATAGTGTCGAGCGACTTCGAGAACATATCCGTCAGCTGCTGCTGATGCTTGAAATTCGCCTCGGTCATGAGTGCAAGGCGCTCGTTCATCTTATCGAGCGATTCGGTAAGTTCGGAGCGCATGTCCTTCTGATTGCCGGCACTTTCTCTGCGGCTGCGCTCGAACTCGTCGCGCAGCTGACCCTCGAGCGAGCTGACTTTATGCTCAAGCTCCTTTATCTGCCCGTCCTGCGCGGAGGGGCGGTTGAGCTTCATTATAATGATCACAAGCAGCACGGCGCAGACAGCCGAAAGAGCCGCCGCGATATATAAAGCAGCGTTCATAATTCCAATCTCCAAAATCTGTAAGATATGATAAAGAATTGTAACAGATTTTTAAAAAAATTGCAACATTTATACAGATATATTTTTAAACAATAAAAATCTTTTGAATAATATTATATCCACCGGATAATCTTTGCAATTAACGGTTGATAACGGGAGTGGTTTTATGCTACTATATAATGTATCTGAAAGGGACTGCGCGCCCCAAAAAAATTATGCTTCAGACTGCCCGCAGAATTTGTATAAATACGCCGGCGTTTTCGATATACGGAGGAAAAGCATGAAAAAAATTACGAGAATAGCTTCAATATTTCTTTCGCTCGCGCTGATATTCACAGCCGCCGCCTGCGGCAAGGACGGCTCGGGCGCGGCGCTGAGCTATCCGATAGCAGCTCAGCCGGAGTGTCTCGACCCGCAGATAGCGCAGGGCGCGGAGGCAAAGACCGTCGTGCTCAACTGCTTCGATGGACTTGTCCGCAAGGACGCAGAGGGCAAGTATTCTCCCGCCGCGGCGACGAGCTGGAGCTATGACGCATCCTCCCTCACCTATACTTTCAAGCTCCGCGAGGACGCACGCTGGGTCATAATGAAAAAGGCATTCAAGCCGATCCTCGGCGACAACATAGACAAGACCTTCGACTCCCGCGTTACAGCGGCTGATTTCGTTTTCGCGCTCAGGCGCGCGGTAGCCCCCGCAACGGGTGCGCCCGAAGCGCTGAGCCTCGGCGTCATAAAGAACGCAAAGAACATAATAAACGGCAAGATGTCCTCCGACAAGCTCGGCGTGCAGGCGGTCGGCGACTTTGAACTGCGCATAACGCTCGAAAGTGCTACGGACGAGTCGGTTTTTCTCGATCTGCTGACAAAGGCAATATGCATGCCCTGCAACGAGACCTTCTTCAACGCGACCAAAGGGCGTTACGGACTCGACTACTCGACGCTCCTGTGCAACGGTCCGTTCTATCTCTCCTATTGGCTGCACGACTCCGCTTTGACTATAAAAAATAACGATGATTACACCGGACCTTTCCCGGCGAAGCCCGCGAGCGTGTCGCTCGTAATCGACGGCGACAGCAAGCAAAGGCTCAAATCCCTGCTCGACGGAACTTACTGCGCCGCCCAGCTCGGCACGACTGCGCCCGATTCGTCCGATCTCTCCGTCACCAAGAGCTACGACACTGTTTGGGCTCTGTGTTTTAACTGCTCCGACGTGTCGCTCTCCAACGTGTCGCTGCGCCGCGCGCTCTGCACGGCGGTTGACTACAACTCGCTGACGCTCGAGAGCGAGGATATGCAGAAAACTTATTCGATAATTCCGCCCGCCTGCTCCGTCGGTGAGGGAGCGGATCTTGGCAGCGAGCCGGTAAGCATTCTCGGCTACGATATGAACAGATCCGCCGGATACTGGACTCAGGCGCAGAAAGATCTCACGGGCAAGCTGAACCTTGAGATAATCTGCCTGCCCGAGCACGAAAACGCCATGCGCCGCATGATACAGGGCTGGCAAAAAGTATTCGGTCTGAGCGTCAATTTCACTGTCACCGCACTCGACAGCGCGACTCTTTCCTCGCGCGTGCAGGACGGCGACTATCAGATAGCCCTGACCTCCATGTCCGCGGGCATAACGGACGCTGCAGGTTTCCTTTCTACGCTCACCTCGCAGGGGACGAATAATATAGTCAGACTCAGCGACGCGCAGTTTGACGCGTCCGTCAAGAACCTCAAGGCGCTGAGCGGCGCAGGACTCGTCAAGGCTTGCCGCAGCGCGGAGGGCAGACTGCTCTCGCTCGGCGCTGTGCTCCCGATGTTCATAACCCCGAGCTATTTTGCAACGGCGAAGGGCGTCAACGGCCTGAGCGTTGACCCCGAGAGCTCGGCGGTCGATTTTGTTTTCGTAACGGCAAAGGACTGACAAGATGAAAAAGGAAAATAAACTCAGATATATACTCCCCGAAAATCGGACGGTGCGCATTGTGCTCGCCGTCTTTTTCTGGTTATTGGCGGCGGCGTGTGCCGGATGCATATTCTGGCTTTCGAGCAAAGACGGCAACCAGTCGCAAAATATGAGTGACAGTGTGCGCGGAATTTTAGCCAAAATTCTCGGCTCGCCGCTCGGCAGCTTTATTGTGCGAAAATTCGCGCATTTCTTTGAATATGCGGCGCTCGGATTTCTTATCGGCTGCGCGTTTTTCCTCAGCCGCAGGCGTTTTTCGCCTGTTGTCTCAGTCATTTGCAGCGCCATTTATTCAGTCAGCGACGAGATACACCAGTATTTTGTCCCCGGCCGCGCCTGCCGCATTTTCGATGTCGGAGTCGACACCCTCGGTGCGCTGACGGGTACACTCATCCTCGCCTTCATAATTCTTATTGTGAACTCAATTGCAATACGCAGAAAGGAAAAATATTCCGCGTAAATTTTTAGCATTTCTATTGTCGTTTTATAACAGTATATGATATAATAATGCTTATATAGAGACTTTTTGGCTGAGAGGTATATTCAATGGATCATAAAGAGGGGCTCATAGTCGGGCGCAACGCAGTGCTTCAGGCTCTCGAAAGCGGCAGAACGATAGACAGCGTGACCGTTGCACAGGGTCAGCGTGGCGGACAGGCAGGCAGAATAATAGACATCTGCCGCGAGCGCAAGATTCCCGTCAAATTTGCCGATCAGCGCAGGCTCGACCGTCTCTGCGACGGCGCGGCGCATCAGGGCGTTGCGGCATTTGCCGCGGCTCACGAATACGCCGAGATGGACGATATTTTCGCCCTCGCCGAGAGCAGAAACGAAAGTCCGTTCATAGTCGTGTGCGACTCGCTTGAAGACCCACACAATCTCGGCGCTATCCTCAGAAGCGCGGAAGCAGCCGGAGTTCACGGGGTAATTATCCCCAAGCGCAACTCCGTGACCCTCAACTACACAGTCGCAAAGACCTCGGCGGGCGCTATTGAATATGTCCCTGTAGTAAAAGTCGCGAACCTCCCCGCCGCCATCGACGAACTCAAATCGCGCGGCGTCTGGATATTCGGCGCGGACATGGACGGCACGGATTACACCGCCCTCGACTACAGCGGCAGCATCGCTCTCGTCATCGGCTCTGAGGGCAAGGGCATAGGCCGCCTCGTGCGCGAAAAATGCGATTTTATCGCCTCATTGCCGATGCGCGGCAAAATAAATTCTCTAAACGCCTCCGTCGCGGCGGGAATCCTCATGTTCGAAGCGGCGAAACACAGAAACTGACTTTTATCCGATTCAGTATATACAATTGGGGTGAGATGAGTGGAAAACAGATCTTCCGATAAGCGGAGCAAGATTTCACTTGACAGAGTTCTCCGCGAGGTGGCGGAGCTTGAAAACAGCCGCGGCGAGCCGGACAGGATCTGGTCGCTGAGCGACATAGACGATTTGTTGGCGAGCACGGACACCAATTCCTCGTCGCCCGCCGACGAGGACGACACCGAACTTCTGACAAGTATCCAATACTATGAAGGCAGATACTCTGACGATGATACGCCGTCGGAGTCTGAACCCGTATACAATCAGCAGGGAGCCGAAGAGCCCGAGGCGGAGATTGCCGCCGAGCCGGAACCCGAGATTCCGTCGGTCGCGGCTGAGGCTGCCACAGAACCAGAAATTGAAGAATCCGCCGAATCCGACGATGCGGAGCAGACTGGCAAAGAATCTGACGAAGTCGAGGAGGCAGAAGAATCCGCAAGCGAAATATCTTCCTCAGAGTTGAATACGTCCGAAGAGCCTGTGGACGAAACTTCTTCTGAAGAGCCAGCAAACGAAGAGACGGCGGAAGCTCCTGCAGAGCCGGAAAAAGCCGAAACGGCGCAGGAAATTGCCAATGAAGCTGAGCCGAAAATCGAAGAAGCCACGGTCGAAGAAGCTGCCGCCGATGAAAGCGAGGATATATACTCCGATTCAAAGCTTGAGCTGTCCGTTGTAAAAGCCGACGGCGAAGATGATGATATTCACGAATCTGACAACAAAGTTGATACAGACGAATCGGACGAATCAAATGAATCCGATGAACCTGATAACAGCGATAACATTCTGACGCTTCACGGCGAGGAAGAAAAGCCCGCGGCGGAAGAGCCGCAGGCCGAGGACGAAGCCGAGAAAAAGCCGACGGTAGAGGAGCTTTTCGGTGCGCCCGCGTCGAGATATTTCGGCGAGCCGACCGAAGAGCCGGAAGAGGACTCCGAACGTGAGAGCCGCGCCATACCCGGTCTGTTCGGCGACACAGTTGTGTTCGGCCCGATGAAATCCCTCTCCGAGCCGGCAAAAAACAAGCCGGACGATGAATATAAGACAAAGCTCATGGCTGCAATCGGTTCGGCAAAAGAGCCCCAGAGCGCCGAGACGATAGAGAAGCCCGGCGTTATCTTAAAGCGCGGTCCGCTCTCCGAGACATCGGGGCTCGAGCCCCTGCCGCAGGTCATTCCCGCCGAAGAATTTGTCGGTTCAGGGGACGATAAGCCCGCGTCGATAGAAGATCAGCCTTTCACGAATCCCGCCGCCGGCAATCAGCCGGAGGAGGAGCAGATGATGCTCAGCGGCTTCGGCGAAGAGCCGGAGACCGAAAAGATAGACGAAGACGAACTCCGCAGCGAGCTCGACAAAAAGAGGGCGGAGAAGAAGAAAAAGTTCGTCCTGCTCAGCGGTCTCGGCGACGATGAGCCGCAGGAGGACGAAAACCTGCCCGAAGAGAAAGAGGACGAACCGGAGAAACAGCCCGAGAAAAAGAAAAAGCACTCCGAGAAAGCTCCCCTCGAATACGAGAAACCCGAACAGCGCGGCAGAGTCTATAACAGCCTCAAGAACGCCGCATCGCAGTTCAAGACCTCGGTTATCGGTCTGTGCGTGCTCGAAGGCGTGTCGCTGCTTCTGCTGCTCGTGCCGAAAATTCTCGAGTGGGCGGCGATAGACGCACCCGCGTTCGACCGCGGAGGCGCGGGACTTGCGGCGGCAAATATAGTGCTTCTGCTCGCGTCATTCTATCTCGCGTTCCCGAATATTTTATCCGGCGTAAAAGCGCTTGCAAACGGCCGCGTGACCGGCGGCGCAGTCGGCGGGCTGACGTTTATACTCGCTCTCGTTCAGACGATACTCTCGTTCTTCAACAAATCGCCCGAGGGCGCTTCGGGCATGTTCTACTGCGCGGCGGCGATATTCGCCCTGCTCATGACCGCCGAAAACAGCAGCCGCGGCACGGCGCGCGTGATGCAGAATTTCCTCTTCTGCACCGCAAAGCGCAAATCCGGGCTCTACGGCATAAGGGCTATCGAGAGCGAGAAAGACGCTTTTGAAGTCGGACGCGCGCTCAAGATGGGCAACCCCGACATTTTATATTCCGGCAGGGTCGAGTTCCCCGCCGACTTCATCAAAAATTCCGAAGCCAACTCCCCTGCTGACAGCTGCATAAAGCGCAGCCTGATAATTTCTTCGGCTGTCTCCGTGCTGCTCGCAGTTATATCGGGCATAATAACAAAAGATATATTCCAGGCGTTCGGCGTGCTCACCGGTGCATTCTGCCTGACTTCACCCTGCGCTATAGAACTCGCGCTGATGATCCCGCTCTATCTTGAGAACAGGAAGCTCAACGCAGAAGGCGGCATGATAGCGGGCTACGATGCGGCTCTCGAATGTTCCGAGGCGGTCGCTGCTTCTGTTGACAGCGCCGATCTCTTTGACCGCGCGGCGTGTGAGATGCACGGAATGAAGGACTTCCACACCGTGCGCATAGACGACGTTCTGCTCTACGCAGTCGCCATAGTGCTCAAATCCGGCGGTCCGCTCACAGATGTTTTCAACCGCATTATCGGCGGCTCGACAGAGCTTCTGCCGCCCGTGCGTGATATGATATATGAGGACAGACTCGGTCTTTCAGCCACAATATATAATCAGCGCGTGCTGCTCGGCAACCGCAACCTGCTCACGCACCACAATATCGAAGTTCCGCTCAAGTCCGAGGAAGACAAAGTCAAGCGCAACGGGCGCAAGATCCTCTACATAGCGATCGACTCTCAGGTCGCGGCGATGTTCGTTTTCAACTACGCCGAGGACGCCTCGCTCAAGGATTCGATAAACGAGATGGCGGACAACGGCTTCAGCCTTGTCGTTCGCACGGACGACCCGAACGTGACCGACGAGCTCATTGCCGCCCGCTTCGGCATAGCGCAGAAAGATGTCAAAATGACACTCTCCCACGGCGCACGCATATTCAGCGCATACCGCGACAGCGTTGTTGATTCAGCCCCCGCAAAGGTCATGCACGACGGCTCCGCCCGCTCTTATTTCAAGAGCATAGCGGCGTGCGGCAGACTCGCGAACTTCGCTTCGCGCTGGGCAGTGTTCGCCCTTATCGTGCAGGCGGTCGTGGCGGCGGGTGCGATACTCTGCGTCGCACTCAAGGCGTTTGCGTTTGTGTCGCCCCTGACGGCAGTTGTGGTTCAGGCCGCGATAGTGGCTTTCAGCGTAATACTGGAAAAATTCAAGAAATAACTACGGGGGCTGCGCCGCAAGGTGTCAGCCTCTTTCTGAAAGGATAAGCGGATATGCAGGAAAAATCGATTAAGACAAAAATTGATTTAAACGGCAAGACCGTGCTCGTGACGGGCGCGGCGGGATTCATCGGCTCCTTTCTCTCGGAGCGTCTGCTCTCGGACTTTGAAGATATCCGCGTCATCGGCTTCGACAGCGTCAACGACTACTATGATATCCGCCTGAAAGAATCGCGGCTCAAAAAGCTTCAAAAACACGAAAATTTTATTTTTATTAAAACTAACCTCGCGGACAAAGACAAAGTGAACGAAGTGTTCTGCAAATACTCGCCGCAGATAGTTGTCAACCTCGCGGCGCAGGCGGGGGTGCGCTATTCGATAACGAACCCCGACGCCTATATCGAATCGAATATAATCGGCTTTTATAATATCCTCGAAGCCTGCCGCCACTCATACGACGACGGTGCGACACCTGTCGAGCACCTTGTATATGCTTCGAGCTCGTCGGTCTACGGCAGCAACAAAAAAGTGCCCTACAACACCGACGACAAAGTTGACAATCCCGTCAGCCTTTACGCCGCGACAAAAAAATCCAATGAGCTGATGGCTCACGCCTATTCGAAGCTCTATAACATCCCCTCGACGGGGCTTCGCTTCTTCACGGTCTACGGACCCGCAGGCCGCCCGGACATGGCATATTTCGGTTTCACCGACAAGCTTCTTCGCGGCGAGACGATACGCATTTTTAACTACGGCAACTGCAAGCGCGACTTCACATATATCGACGATATAGTCGAGGGCGTTGTGCGCGTCATGCAGGGCGCGCCTGAGCGCAAAGACGGCGAAGACGGTCTGCCCGTTCCGCCGTATGCGGTCTATAATATAGGCAACCAGAACCCTGAAAATTTGCTCGACTTTGTTGACATTCTTCAGCAGGAGCTTATCGCCGCGGGCGTTCTGCCGAACGATTACGACTTTGAAGCGCACAAACAGCTCGTCCCGATGCAGCCCGGCGATGTCCCCGTGACCTATGCAGACACGACCCCGCTCGAGCGTGACTACGGCTACAAGCCCTCGACAGATCTCAGAACCGGGCTTCGCAACTTCGCCCGCTGGTACAAAGATTTTTACAAGATTTAATGGCATATATATAATGTATGTCCGCGGAGCTGAGATACTGTGGCTGAGCGGACGCGCGGACGAGTGATAAATTGGGAGTTGTATTATTCATTGCATATGTCGTCAATTAGCAATACACAATATTGCAAAATTCAAATTATTCACTCTACCTATATTTCAAAATAACCGACATAAAAAATCCTACCCGCAGAAAAACCGTGGGTAGGATTTTTTCACTCCCCGTCAAGTCAACGGGGTTCATTTTCGCTTTTCATCAAAGATACTTTTTGATAAACTTATCAACTGTTGACCAATATTTTTCGGGGTCGACGGTCGAGGCCTCTGCGTGCGGTGCGCCGGGGATAACCAGCTTCTCTTTGTCGCACGCGGCGGCGCGGTAGACGCGCTCCTGCATCCAGAACGGGACGAAATCGTCCTTGTCGCCGTGGATGAACAGGGTCGGCGTGACGGAGCGCGAGACCTGCTCGATGCACGAAGCCTTCTTCATATCATAGCCCGCGCGCAGCATCGTTGCGCTTCTTGCGGCGGAGAGGAACGGGAAGGTCGGCAGGCCGTAAGCGTCCTTCATGTTGGCTCTGCACTCGTCCCAGACTGATGTATAGCCGCAGTCCTCAATAGCGCAGACGACATTCGATTCGAGCGGCTCGCCGGTGGTCATCATGACTGTAGCCGCGCCCATCGAGAGACCGAAGAGCACTATCTTCGCGTTCGCATTCTCGTTGATTATGTAGTCGATCCACGCCTTGATATCGATTCTGTCGTTCCATCCCATGGTGGCATAGTTCGACTCGCTCGCGCCGTGGCCACAGAGATACGGGAACAGGCAGTTGTAGCCCATCTCGTGGAACTTCTTGCCGAACGAACCCATTCTTCTGGGCGATCCGGTGTAGCCGTGAATGACTATCACCCAAACATCGCTCGGCTCGTCTGCAAGGATTATCTCGCCGTGGACATATCCGCCGCGGGGAGTGACTATCTTCACCTTTGCGGGACTCGCGGAGTCGAACCACTCCATACCCTCTTTTGTGATGCCGTCATACTCGTTCTTTTTCTCGTCCATTTTTTTTGCGATGGACTTTTTGCTCATGGTCTTGTTGAAAATCGCGTTGCCGACAGCAAGATATGCCGCGCCGACTGCTGCACCTGCGGAAGCGGCTGCTATGACAAGCTTTTCAGATGAACTTTTCTTTCCCACTGAAATTCATTCCTTTCATTTTTATATGAGCCTTATACAGGAGTATTCTATCATAAAAAGTTCTCAGTTGCAATAACAAAAAGCCCCTGCAAAATAATACAGGGACTTCGGATATGTACCCGCCGCGCGGCGGGTGAGGCTTATTCCTCGTTGAGCTTATTGCGCTTGTTCTGGGCCTTGTTCTCCTGCTGATTCTGCTGCTTGTTGTTCTGCTGCTGATTCTGCTGGTTCTGACCCTGCTTGTTCTGCTGATTGCGGTTTTCCATTGAGAGCACACTCCATAGATCCCTTCGCGGGAAAATTAGGATTTTTTCAAATCCGTTTTATATTCTTTCCCCCGGTTCGCGTTTTTATGAGCCTGAAACTAATGAAAATTTTGCCTTTTTCTGATATAATTTATAATAGAAAGCCTACGGAGGTCAGCAGATGGAAATATCCGACGAACTCATATCGCATCTCGAATCGCTCGCGCATATAGAGCTTGGCTCCGGCGAGCGCGAGGATTGCCGCAGAGATTTTGAAAAGATAATATCATATATGGACACGCTGTCGGCGCTCGATACCGACGGCGTTGAGCCGCTGACCAATTTATCCGACACGGTGAATGTCCTGCGCGAGGATGAACCGGGCGAGACGCTCGGCGTCAAAGAGGCTCTGTCGAATGCCGCAGAAACGGCGAGCGGCTGCTTCTGCGTCCCGAAGACAGTGGAATGAGGTGCGCTATGAGAGATATGATTAAAGATTCCGCCCTCGTTCTGGCAGAAAAAATCAGGTGCGGCGAGATAAAAATCGTCGAAGTCTTAGACGCCGTATATGAATCCGAGAAGCAGAATAAAGAACTCAACTGCTTCATCACGCTCTGCCGCGAGCGCGCATATAGCAAAGGCTCGGAGATACAAAAACGCATCGATGCAGGCGAATATATCTCGCCGCTCGCGGGCGTGCCGATAGGCATAAAGGACAACATCGCGGTAAAAGATGTCAAAATGACCTGCGGGTCGCATATGCTCGAAAATTATGTGCCGCCCGTGAGCGCGGCGGCGGTAGAAAAGCTCGAAGAAGCGGGGCTTATTATAGTCGGCAAGCTCAACATGGACGAGTTCGCCATGGGTTCGACGGGCGAGACTTCGTATTACGGCGCGGTGCTCAATCCCGTTGACAAAACTCGCGTGCCCGGCGGTTCATCCTCGGGTGCCGCGGCTGCAGTCGCGGCGGGGATAATCCCGCTCGCGCTCGGCTCGGATACGGGCGGCTCGGTCAGACAGCCTGCGGCATTCTGCGGAGTTTTCGGCTTCAAGCCGACATACGGCACCGTTTCCCGAAACGGGCTTGTCGCCTATGCCTCGTCGTTTGACCAGATAGGCGCGATAGCGAAAAATGCCGCCGACTGCGCGGCTCTCGCGGCGATAATATCCGGGCGCGACTGCGGTGATTCTACAACAGAGGACACTGCTCCCGTCCGTTCGGATTTTGTCGAGTCCTATTCGCTCTGCGGCAAAATTATAGGCGTGCCGAATGAATTTATTGATAATTGCGGCGAAGATATCCGCAGTGCGGTGAATAATGCACTCAAAAAAGCTGAATCGCTCGGCGCGAGGGTTGAATATTTCTCGCTTCCGCCGCTCAAGTTTGCCGTGCCCGCCTATTATATAATCGCCTGCGCGCAGGCAAGCTCGAATCTTGCGCGGTATGACGGGGTTCGCTTCGGACGGCGCGCACAAAATTCAGACGACCTGACAAAAATGTATATCAAAAGCCGCTCCGAGGGCTTCGGGCGCGAGGTCAGGCGCAGGATAATGCTCGGTAATTTCGTGCTCAGTGCGGGATACTACGACGCATATTACAACAAGGCGCTGAGAGCGCGCAGGGTTATACGTGACGCGCTTTCGGACGCTTTCAAAAAATATGATTTCATCGCGGGCGCTGTTTATCCGTCAACTGCGCCGAAGCTCGGCGAGAGCCTTGACGACCCGCTGAAAACTTATATCGGCGACGCATACACCGTCCCGGCTAACCTCGCTGGACTCCCGGCGATAAGCGTGCCGTGCGGAAAAACAGCCGCTCTTCAGCTCATGGCGGCGCCGTTCGCGGACGAGAATCTTTTGGGCGCGGCAAGATGTCTGACCCTGTAACATTTAAAAATTTACAGAGTATGATTGCGTTGAACAAGTTTGAAGACACAGCTAAACGCAATGCTTGTGAAGTTTTAGGTGTTACAGGGTACTATGGGAGGCTTTAAAATGAGATACGAAACTGTTATCGGACTCGAAGTCCACATAGAGCTGCTGACTGAAACAAAGATATTCTGCTCCTGCCCGACTGAGTTCGGCGGCGAGCCGAACACGCATGTCTGCCCCGTGTGTCTCGGACTGCCCGGCACTCTGCCGACGCTGAACAAAAAAGCCGTTGAGCTTTCCGTCCGCGCGGGACTCGCGGCGGGCTGCGAGATAACACCGATAAGCCGCTTTGACCGCAAAAATTATTTTTACCCCGACCTGCCGAAGGCTTATCAGATATCCCAGTTATATCTGCCGCTGTGCCGAAACGGCTCGGTCACGCTCGACAGCGGCAAAATTATACGCATAAAAGAGATGCACATGGAGGAGGATGCGGGGAAGCTCATGCACTCCCCCGACGACAACCGCACGCTCATCGACTGCAACCGCTGCGGAGTGCCGCTGCTTGAGATAGTCAGCGAGCCGGATATGCGAAGCGCCGAGGAGGCGGTCGAATATCTCGAAAAGCTGCGCGAGCTGATGCGCTTTTCCGGCGTTTCGGACTGTCGGATGCAGGAGGGCTCGCTGAGAGCGGATATAAATCTCTCCGTCCTCCCGGAGGGTCAGACAGAACTCGGAACGCGCACGGAGATGAAAAATCTGAACTCATTCAGAGCCGCCGAGCGCGCGATAAAAAGCGAGAGCGCGCGGCAAATCTCGCTGATTGAGAGCGGCGGAAATATTATTCAGGAGACCCGGCGCTGGGACGACGGCGCGGGTATGAGCTACGCTATGCGCTCAAAAGAGGACACGAGCGACTACAAATATTTTCCCGAGCCGGACATTCCGCCGGTAGTCGTTTCAACCCCCGACATTGAGAAAATCAAAAATCAGATGCCCGAACTGCCGCAGGCGAAGCGCCGCCGCTGGAGCGAAGAATATAATCTCGGCAGAGCGGACATTGACACATTGATGTCCTCGCCGTTCACGGCGGAGCTCTTCGACCGCACGGTTATGCTCTGCAAGAGCGCAAAGGACGCCGCATCGTGGATAAATGTTGAGCTCCCAGCCGTACTTCGCGGCGCGGGAATGAGCATTGAAGATGCAAAATTCAGCCCCGACTCGTTGGGCAGGCTCATAAATATGCTCTCATCAGGGGAGATAAACCGCGGCACGGCGAAAAAAGTCTTTGCAAAAATAGTGACCGAAAACGCCGACCCGGCGGAATATGTCCGAAAAAACGGACTTTCTCTGATGACCGACGCGGTGGCGATAGAGGACGCGGTAAAACGCGTTATCGCCGAAAACGAAAAGAGCGTCTCGCAGTACAGAGACGGCAAGACGCAGGCGTTTCAGTATCTTATCGGGCAGTGTATGCGCGCGCTCGGCGGCAAAGCCCCGGCGGCAGCAGTCACGGAAGCGCTCAAAAGGCTGATATAAATAACAAAGGACTGCCGTTACCCGGCAGTCCCGTTTTGTTTTTCTTTTACGCTTCGACTTCGGTGAGGTTAAGAGTGCCCCAGCTGTCGTTATTGAGCGTGAGCACCTTGTTGTCTTTATTATACGACGCGGTGAATGTTATCTCCGTGCCCGCCTTGAAGCCTGCAATAGCTATCTCGGGGACTATGGTCACGGTCGCGGGGTCAGCCTCGGTGTCGACCTTGTATGTACCGGAGACCGAAGTGCCGACGGAAATGCCCAGGATATTGAGGTTGCTCGACTCATACTGGAAAGTGCCGTCCTCTTTGAACTCGATAGTAGCGTTGTTCTGCGAGTCGCTCCACTTGCCGACTATGAGCTTGTCGATTTTCGCTCCGCAGCCCGCAAAGGCGCAGACGATTATCGCCACAGCCATAACGAGAGCCGTCAGTCTGAGAGTCTTTTTCATTGGTGATTACCATCCTTTCTGTTTTGCCGCTTTTCTTCCATACTCATTATATCACACTTCGCTCAATTTTGTCCATAGACGTTGCAGGGTACCATTGTGTCGAAAAAAGGTATAAACAGATTATTTACATTTTTGTAAAAATAATGTATAATTTTCCTGTTGCACATATGTGCTTGCGAAAGGAGAATACAAAAATGAAGAAAAATCCGTTCAAGCGGATACTCTGCATTGTCATCGCCGCAGTGATGCTCTGCTCGGTATTTGCTTCGACCGCGGCGGCCGCCACCAAGTGCGCCTGCGGCCATTCGCCCGTTGTCATGATCTCCGGATTCGGCGCGACGATTCTCTCGGAGAAGCAGGAGGACGGCTCATTGAAGCGCGTTTTCCCGCCCGACACCAAAGAGATTCTCAAGCTCCTCGGAGTCAACGCCCCCGACCTCGTCACGGGCATAATCGAGCTCCTCGCCCAGAAGGGCACGGACGGCATCGAAAAGCCGATGCGCGAGATAATAACTTCTATTGTCGAGCCGCTGAGAATGAACGACGACGGCACTTCCTATTACGACATCGTGCCGATACTCAGCGGCGCGAAGAACACGAGCCTTGAGGCGTTCACGAAGAACGACCAGCTCGACCTCGTCCCCTACACAGGCTCCGAGTTCCTCGACATGGAGGTCATCGGCGACGAGATAGGCGACGACCATGTTTTCAACTTCCTCTATGACTGGAGACTCAGCCACGCCGATGTTGCGGCTCAGCTCCACGATTATCTCGCAGAGGTCTGCGCCCTCACCGGGCACGACAAGGTCAGCGTATACAGCATCAGCCAGGGCAGCCTGCTGCTGGGCACTTATATGTATGAGTATCCGAACGACAACTATATCGACCGCGCGGTGTTCGACACTCCGCTTCTCGCGGGCAGCAACCTTGTCTCCGACCTCTATACCGACAAGCCCCTTGCATTGAACTTCGACACCACCCTCGATATCCTCAGAGCTATCCTGCACACCGAGACCGACTTCTCGTTCGTCATGGACATCATCCCTGCCGACGGCGCGAACAACATCGCCGACTACGGTCTCAAAAGCATGGTTCTCCCGAGCGTCATAAACATCCCCGCATTCTGGGAGATGTGCGATCCGGAGAATTACGAATATATCAAGTCCGTGCGCCTCGACTCCGTCAAGAATGCAAAGCTCATTGAAAAAGTCGAGAAAGTCAGAAACGGCTTCATGTCTCACATCTCCGAGACCCTGTATGCTCAGCAGAAGAAGGGCGTCAGCGTCTCGATAAAGGCTTGCTCCGGCGTTCCGCTCGCATCGGGCACCGTTGACAACAGCGACGGCATAGTCAACATGAAGTATTCCTGCGGCGCCGTCTGCGCGCCCTTCGGCGAGACTTTCCCCGCCGACTACAAGCAGGCTGTCAAGACGGGCAAGAACAACATCTCGCCCGACAGAACGGTTGACCTCTCGACCGGCTATATGCCCGAGCGCACATGGGTAGTCAACCGCCACTATCACGGTCAGGCGGAATGGGATCCCCGCACCTACTCCCTGCTCATGGATCTCCTGCTCACCGACAACATCAAGGACGCATATTCGCACATCGAATATCCCCAGTTCATGGAGAGCCTCTCTCCGACGAGCGATGTAGTCGTTCTCTTCAAGAGCACGAACTCCTCGTTCCTGCCGACTCTCTCGAAGCACCTCTTCTCCTGCAACTCCGTCATGGTCAAGAACCTGTCGAAGAAGGACAAGATAAAGATCTCTTCGATAACCTCGGAGAACGGCACGCTGAACTTCGCCCTGCCCTATCCGATAGTTCTTGAAGCAGGCGAGAGCGCCGAGATAGCCTTCACCGGAAAGGTTCCCGCGACCGAGAGCTACGACAAGATAACCGTTGCCTACAAGCGCATGACCGTCACCGGCAAGGACGCGACCCGCGACTTCGGCTTCACCGTCACCCGCAACTATTCTGGCGTCACGAAGATCGATCCCACCCCCGCTTATATCATCACCGCTATACGCATAGCGCACGATATACGCGATATCATTGCGTGGATAGATGCGATCTTCTCGTTCATCAACGGGATAAAATAACAATATAAAATTAAAGCGAGCGGCATAACCGAGATTATGCCGCCCGCTTTTTGTTATGCTCTTTTATCCTATAAGCTCCGCAACATACAGGCTCTCGTATATGCTCCCGTCGGAGGGAGATACATATTTCCCGAGGTCAACGAGTATCGCGTCTGCTTTTCCTTTAAATTCATAGCACTTCACACCGTTGACTTCGCCTAAATACTCGCCCTTTTCGGGGACGGGATAGATATAAGCCGTTTCGCTCACTATCCCGTATTTTTTTCCGCGAAGCTCAAAAATGCCGTCCAATATGCAGTCATAGCGCAGGACAATACCGTTTTTCTTGTCCCCTATGCTCTGTTCCATGGGGATATTTTTCAGCGAATAGACGGCGATTTCCGTGCCGTTTATTTTTTCGCGGTGCAGCGGACCTAAATCGGAATCCGTCAGCGCGAGGTTGTCGCCCGCATACCCGTAAAGTCTGTGATTCCAGACCTTATATGTCGGGATGCAAACACCCGCCACGCTGCCGCCGTGGGAAACGGCCGCTGTCGTTTTCTCCGCCGTCTGCGAAACAGTCTCGCCTGGCACTTTCTTTTCGGGCTCTCCCGCTCTGTCCGTCGCGATTTGACCACCTCGCTCCGTGCCGTTTTCGGTATTCAAAGTCGAATCGGAAGCGGGAAGTCCCAGGCTTTTGCCGACTGCTAAAACGGATATGAGAACCGTGCAAGCCGCAATGCACGCCGCCGCGGCATACCAAACCTTTTTCGGATGACCCTTGGCTTTGCTTTCCCGAACACTTTGAATCGGCTTATCCTTGATTTTATCCCAGACCTCCTCCGGGGCTTTAAAACTCATTGCGTCTCTCATGAATTTTTCTGTTGATTTACGCCTCATCCGTATGCACTCCTTTTCGGTCGAAATAACGCCTCAGCTTAGTGAGAGCGTAGCCGTATTTTGAACGGACAGACAAATAGGGGAGGTTCAAAACCTTGGCGATCTCCGTCTGCTTCAGGCCGGAATACAGATACAGCGATACTATCTGCCTCTCTGTTTCGCTCAGCGTTTTCAAGGCTTCCAGCGCAAGCATCGCGTTTTCGGTCTGCTCAAAATCCTCCGTGTCACCGGGCAGCAAATCAAGGCTCTCGCTGTCTACCGTCAAAAGCCTTGCGTTTTCCTTCATGCAGTCCATGCAGCAGTTGCGCGCTATGGCGAAAATCCACGCCCTCGCATTTGTGCCGGGCTTGTAGCCGCAGGCAGACTGCATAATATTAAGAAATGTCTCCGCTTCTATATCCTCCGCGAGCTGCCTGCTGCGAACCAACGACAGCGCAAACCGAAAGATCGGATCTTTCATGTCAAGATATAATCGACTCAGAGCGTCTCTGTCTCCCGCGGCGATTTCGCAAATACACAGATCCAACTGCCTGCCTGTCATCAATTTCACTTCCCGTCTTTGTCTTTCGTCTATATATCCGTTTGAACGGTCGGAATGCATAAAATTTTTACCTTTTCTTTTGGCACAAGCATAAAATTATCCCGCCGAAAAACTCGACGGGATTTCTCTTTTTCCGTTACGGGGTGAGTCTGTTCGGACCTCTGAAGATGAACATTGCTTCTTTGATATGGAGTCCGAGCATGAGCATCGTGAGGCGGTCGATGCCGATACCGAAGCCGCCATGGGGCGGACAGCCGTATTTGAAGAACTCGAGATAGAACTCAACATCCTTGTCGAGACCCTTCTCCTGCGCCTGGCTCTTGAGCACATCGTATCTGTGCTCGCGCTGCGCGCCGGTGGTTATCTCGACGCCGCGCCAGATGAGGTCATAGCCCTGCGGCACGCCGTTCTCGTCGCGCATATGGTAGAACGCTCGCTTCTCGGCGCTGTAGTCGGTAATGAACAGGAACTCGTGACCGTATTTCTTCATGACCCAGTCGTAGCTCAGACGCTCGGCGTCGGTCGTGAGGTCGCCCTTTTCGCTGTCGGGCACGGTATAGCCGAACTCCTTTTCGAGCTCGTCATAGAGATCGGCAAGCTTTATGACCGGGAACGGGGTCGTCGGGACGATAACCTCCTTGCCAAACAGCTCCTTTATCTCCTCGCCGTACTTCTCCTTGACCGCTTTAAGCATATAGGTCAGCAGCTCCTCCTCCATCTTCATGACATCTTTGAAAGAGGTGATGTAGCTGAACTCAAGGTCGAAGCCGGAGAACTCGGTGGTGTGCTTGTTGGTGTATGACTTCTCGGCTCTGAAAACGGGGCCGACTTCAAATATGCGCTCGAAGCCGCTCGCCATTGCCATCTGCTTATAGAACTGGGGGCTCTGCGCAAGATAAGCGAGGCGGTCAAAATACTTGACCTCAAAAACCTCGGCTCCGCTCTCGCTCGCCGCGCCGATGAGCTTCGGAGTGTGAATCTCGATGAAATTATGGTCTATCAGGAACTGACGCATGGCGTTGACCATGACGGTCTGAACCTTGAACATGAGCTGATTTTCGTCGGTGCGAAGGTCGATCCAGCGGTAGTCAATGCGCTGGTCGATGCTCGAGCGCTCGACGCCGGGGCGCTTCTTGGTCGCAGGAATCTCCTTGCGCACTATCGGCAGCGCGTCGGCTATCGACTCTGCGGTTATCGACTCGGGGATAATCTCAATTCCGCCCATCTTGACGAAATCGTTCTCGACGGCGGTGCCGACGACCGAGATAACGGAATCCTGAGTCAGAGTCGCTATCACGGGGCAGAGCTCCGGCAGCTTCTCTTTCTCGACGGTTATCTGGATTTTTCCGGTGATATCCTTGAGCACGATAAAAGCCATATACTTGCTGTCGCGCAGGTTCTCGACGAAGCCCTGAACGAGCACGGGTTTGCCGAGATTATTTTTGATGTCCGCAATGTAAGTTCTCTCCATTATCTGAGCCCTCCAAAGAGATTTGATATATCGGCAGCGTTGAGATCTCCGTCGTTGATGCTGTCTGCAAAGGCGTTTGCCGCAGCCTGAACGAGAGCCGACGAGAATTCATCGCTGAAGTTTTCGATTGAGAAAGCGGTCTTTTCGCCGTTTTCCATGTTCTTGACGAGGACTTCGCCCTTGGCGATATCGTCGTCGCCGATAACGCAGGTGAAGCGTGCGCCCAGTTTGTCGGCGTATTTCATCTGAGCCTTGACCGAGCGTCCCGCGACGTCAAACTGCGCGCTGACTCCGTCCGAGCGGAGATCCGTGCAGAGCTTCGCCGCAACGAGCGAAGCGGCGTCGCCGATTGAGCCGATATAGATATCGCACTTCTGGTCGCCGGGCAGCTCAATGCCCTGCGCCTCGATGACGCTGAGCAGGCGCTCGAGTCCCATTGCGAATCCGAGCGACGGGGTGTGCTGACCGCCGAGCTCTTCAATGAGTCCGTCATAGCGTCCGCCGCCGCCGCAGACAAGTCCGTCGGTCTTGTCGTTGTGCGAGACGAATTCGAAAACGGTCTTTGTATAGTAATCAAGTCCGCGCACGATGTGCGGGTTGACAACATAATCTATCATCAGCGCGTCAAGATAGCTCTTGACCTTCTCGAAATGCTCGCGACACTCGTCGCAGAGATAATCGAGCATGACGGGCGCGCCCTCGGCTATCTTCGAGCAGACGGGGCTCTTGCAGTCGAGAATACGCATAGGGTTGCGCTCGAGCCTGTCGAGGCAGGTGCCGCACAGCTCATCTTTGTACTGCTCAAAATATGCCTTGAGCGCCTTGTGATACTCGGCGCGGCAGGTCGGGCAGCCGATCGAGTTTATCTCGAGCGTCAAGTCCTCGATTCCGAGGAAAGCGAATATTTCGGCGGCGAGGGAAATTATCTCGGCATCGGCGGCGGGAGCCGGAGTGCCGAAGACCTCAACGCCGAACTGGTGGAACTCCCTGTATCTGCCGGACTGCGGCTTCTCGTAGCGATAGCACGAGGTTATATAGCAGGTCTTCTGCGGCAGGGGCTCGTTGAAAAGTCCGTGCTCCAGGAATGCGCGCGCAGCGCCCGCAGTGCCCTCGGGTCGGAGCGTTATAGAACGTCCGCCCTTGTCGAGAAAAGTGTACATCTCCTTCTGCACGACATCGGTGGTGTCGCCGACGCCGCGGGCAAACAGCTCCGTATGCTCGAACACGGGAGTGCGAATCTCCTTGAAGCCGAAACGCGAGGCTATATCGAGCAGGGTATTTTCAAGAAAGCGGTTTTTATAGCTCGCCGCGGGCAACACATCCTGAGTGCCCTTGACAGCTTTCGTAAAAAGAGCCATGTTTTTGTTCCTTCCATAAAAACATTAAATCCCGCCGTTGGCGGGATGAGCGAAAAAGCTCCGGAAAAATCCGCCCGGCGGGAAATACCGCCGGGGCGGGTCAAAGCTTATTTCGGGTTGACTATATCGCGCCAATCAAGGTCGCCGCGCGCAAGGCTGTGAATAAGAGCCTCGGCGGTGGCTATATTGGTGGCAACGGGGATGTTGTGCACGTCGCAGAGTCTGAGAAGATTTGCTTCGTTGGGCTCGTGCGGCTTGGGTGTGAGCGGATCTCTGAACATGAGCAGAAGATCGATCTCGTTGCAGGCTATTCTGGAAGCTATCTGCTGGTCGCCGCCCTGACTTCCGCTGAGGAAGCGCTGAATCTCAAGTCCCGTTGCCTCGGCTACGAGCTTGCCCGTAGTGCCGGTCGCGCACAGGGAATGGCGGCTCAGGATACCGCAATAAGCTATACAGAACTGGGTCATAAGTTCTTTTTTTGAGTCGTGAGCCATGAGAGCGATGTTCATTGTGTATCCCCCTTTTCCGAGTTGTTGACTTCGCTGGTCATGTTAATATCATATCAGAGAAACCGGGTTATGACAAGAGTTATTTGTAACTTCTTACAAAATTTTAATAAAAACCCGACCGATTATTCCTCTGTTTCGGAAATTTCGCTGTCTTTGGCAGGTGACACTTCCTCAGCCGCGGTTTCTTCCGGCTTTTCCTGATCTTCCTCGCTCGGAGTGCAGGCGACGGTAACCAACTGCTCGCCCTCGGACACACGCATGACTCTGACGCCCTTGGAGGGTCTTGCAAATGTGCTTATCTGTGAGACAGGGATGCGGATTATAATGCCGTCGGACGAGATGAAGATGACATCCTCGCTCTCGTCAACGACCGCTATTGCGGCAACGTCGCCGTAGGTCTCGGTGCGGTAGTTTATCGTACCCTTGCCGCCTCTCGACTGGAGTCTGTAATCCGAAGGTTCGCTGCGTCTGCCGTAGCCGGTGGTACTGACTGTGAGGACAGCCTTTGCGTCGTCGAGCACTTCCATGCCGACGACCTCGTCGCCCTCGCGCAGCTCAATCGCCTTGACGCCGCGCGCCGTTCTGCCGAGCGGTCTCGCGTCGTTTTCATTGAAGCGGATGCCCATGCCCTTGCGCGTGGCTATGAGCAGGTCGTCGTTGCCGGAGGTCAGGCGCACCCATGCGAGCTCGTCGTCATCGTCGAGATTTATCGCGATAACGCCGTTCTTGCGGACGTTGCGGTAAGCGTCGAGGCTCGTGCGCTTGATGATACCCTTGCGCGTGACCATGCAGAGGAACGCATCGGGGTCATATTCGGGCACTCTTATCATCGCCGACACCTTCTCGCCCGCTTCGAGGGGCAGAAGGTTGACTATATTCATGCCCTTGCTGTTTCTCGAGCCCTCGGGTACTTCATAGCCCTTGAGCCTGTAAGTCCTGCCGCGGGTGGTAAAGAACATGACGTAATCGTGGGTGGAGCAGGTAAACATGGTCTTTGCCACGTCCTCCTCGCGCCTTGTCATGCCCTTGACGCCTCTGCCGCCGCGGTGCTGAATCGTGTATGCGTCGGCGGGGATACGCTTGATATAGCCGAGGTTCGTCATGGTGAACACGCAGGTCTCCTCGGGGATAAGATCCTCGATATCGACCTCGCCGCTGACGTTTTCAATGACGGTGCGGCGGTCATCGCCGAACTTCTCGGCGATAGCGCCGGTCTCCTCGCGGACTATAGTGAGTATCCTCGACTCGTTCGAGAGAATATCTATAAAGTCGGCTATCTTCGCCTTGAGCTGAGCCATCTCGTCCTCGACCTTTATGCGCTCGAGTCCGGTCAGCTGTCCGAGTCTCATCTGGACTATCGCCTGCGCCTGAATCTCATCGAGACCGAAGCGGTTCATGAGCGCTTCGCGTCCCTCGGGGATGCTCTTTGACGCGCGCAGGATAGCTATGACCTCGTCGATGAAATCAAGCGCCGTGAGCAAGCCCTCAAGAATATGGGCGCGCTCCTGAGCTTTTTTCAGATCGTACCTTGTGCGGCGGGTGACTATCTCGCACTGGTAGTCTATATACTGCTGAAGAATCTGCTTAAGGGTGAGTATCTTCGGCTCGCCGTTTACGAGGGCGAGCATAATCACGCCGAAGGTAGACTGGAGCTGAGTGTAGGTATAGAGCTGATTCAAAACTACCTGCGGATTCGCGTCGCGCTTCAAGGTGATGTCGATGTGCATACCGGAGCGCGAGGAATAGTCGTGGATATCGGATATGCCCTCGATGCGCTTATCCTTGACGAGATCCGCCATGCTCTCTATGAGCTTCGCCTTGTTGACGCCGTAGGGTATCTCGGTGACAACTATCTTGTGGCGGTCGCCCTTTGTCTCGACTATCTCGGCGCGGGCGCGGACTATAATTTTGCCGCGGCCCGTGCCGTAGGCGGCGCGTATGCCCGCTCTGCCCATGATTATTCCGCGGGTCGGGAAATCGGGGCCTGGCAGATGAGTCATAAGCTCCTCGAGAGTCGCGTCGGGGTTATCTATCAGGCAGTTCATGGCGGCTACGACCTCGCGCAGATTGTGCGGAGGGATATTTGTCGCCATACCGACCGCTATGCCGACAGAGCCATTTACAAGCAGATTCGGATATCTCGACGGGAGCACCGTGGGCTCCTTGAGTCGGTCGTCGTAGTTCGGGATAAAATCGACCGTGTCCTTGTCGATATCCGTCAGCATTTCGAGAGAGAGCTTTTTGAGCTTTGACTCGGTGTAACGGTAGGCGGCGGGCGGGTCGCCGTCGACGGAACCGAAGTTGCCGTGGCCGTCAACGAGCGTATATCTCATGGAGAAGTCCTGCGCCAAACGCACCATGGCGTCATAGACGGAGGCGTCGCCGTGAGGATGGTAGCGGCCGAGCACCGAACCGACCGTGTCCGCGCATTTGCGGTACGGCTTGTCGGGATAAAGGCCGTTTTCGTACATGGTGTAAAGTATGCGTCTGTGGACGGGCTTCAAGCCGTCACGCACATCGGGCAGAGCACGCGAGGTGATGACCGACATGGAGTAATCCAGAAAGGATTTGCGCACTTCTCTATTGATCTCGACATTGATTATTTTTTGTTCGTTATATGCTTCGTCAAAGCTCACAGAGATCTACTCCTTTCCGTTATATGTCCAGGTTCTGGACGTATTTTGCATTGGTTTCGATGAACTCGCGGCGCGGCTCGACCTTGTCGCCCATAAGAATGGAGAAAGTCTCGTCCGCGAGCATCGCGTCTTCGATATTGACGCGCAGCATCGTGCGGAAGTCGGGATCCATTGTCGTCTCCCAGAGCTGCTCGGCATCCATCTCGCCGAGACCCTTGTATCTCTGGATATCGCAGCTGCCCGAGCCGCCGAACTCCGCCATGAACTGGTCGCGCTCCTCGTCGGAGAAAGCGTATTTTATCTTCTTGCCCTTGCTGACTTTGAACAGCGGGGGCTGAGCGAGATAGACATGACCCTGCTCGATAAGCGGGCGCATATAGCGGAAGAAGAAGGTCAGCAGCAGCGTTCTGATATGCGCGCCGTCGACATCGGCATCCGCCATGATAACTATCTTGTTGTAGCGAAGCTTTGTTATATCAAACTCGTCGCCGATTCCGGTGCCGAGGGCGATGACAATAGGCATGAGCTTCTCGTTGCCGATAACCCTGTCGAGTCTCGCCTTTTCGACGTTGAGCATCTTGCCCCAGAGGGGAAGAATCGCCTGGAAGCGTCTGTCGCGTCCCTCTTTTGCGGAGCCGCCTGCGGAATCTCCCTCGACGATGTAGAGCTCTGTGCGCTCTGCGTCGCGTTCGGTACAATCGGCAAGCTTGCCGGGCAGGGAGTTTGAATCGAGAACAGATTTGCGGCGAGCCAGTTCGCGCGCCTTTCTCGCAGCCTCTCTCGCGCGCGAAGCGTCGAGAGCCTTCGAGAATATCGCCTTTGCTACTGCGGGATTCTCTTCAAAATAGGTCATCAGTTTCTCATAGACCGTTGTCGAGACGAGCTGGGTTATATCGGTGTTGCCGAGCTTGCCCTTGGTCTGTCCCTCGAACTGCGCCTCGGTGAGTTTGACGCTGATGACGGCAGTCAGTCCCTCGCGGACATCGTCACCCGAGAGCTTCTTGTCGCCGTCTTTGAGAATGGAATATTTGCGTCCGTAGTCGTTGAAAACGCGGGTCAGAGCGGTCTTGAAGCCGGTCTCGTGAGTACCGCCGTCAACGGTGTGGACGTTGTTTGCAAATGAGAGCATTGTCTCGTTGTAGCTGTCTGTATACTGCATGGCGATCTCCGCGCTTCTGTCGCCGTGCATGGCGGAGAAATGGATCGGCTTTTCATGCAGGGGAGTCTGACCGCGGCTTGTGGTCAGATATTCGACGAAGCTCGAAAGTCCGCCTTCGTAGCAGTAGGTGCGCTCGATGATATTATCGGGGTCGCGCCTGTCTGCAAGGGTTATGCACAGTCCCGCATTGAGGAACGCGGACTCGCGCAGGTGCCTTTCAAGGGTCTCGAAATCATAGACCGTGGTCTCGCGGAAAATCTCGGGATCGGGCTTGAAGCGTATAGTCGTGCCGGTCGCCGACGAGGTGCCTATCTCCTTAAGGTCATAATCGGGGTGACCGCCGTTCGAGAAGCGCTGCTGATAGACATGGCCGTTCTGCGCGACTTCAACTTCGAGCCACTCGGACAGGGCGTTGACGACGGACGAACCGACGCCGTGCAGACCGCCGGAGACTTTGTATCCGTTGCCGCCGAACTTACCGCCGGCGTGCAGGACGGTCAGGACGACCGTCACGGTGGAGATGCCCATCTTTTCGTTCATGCCCACAGGGATACCGCGTCCGTTATCCTTGACGCTGATAACATTGCCCGGGAGTATCTCAACATCGATATTCGTGCAGAAGCCCGCGAGAGCTTCATCTATGGAGTTGTCGACTATCTCATACACAAGGTGGTGCAGACCGCGCGGACCCGTCGAGCCGATGTACATACCGGGGCGCTTGCGGACCGCCTCAAGTCCCTCAAGAACCTGAATCTGGCTCGCGTCGTATTCCTCAGTGACCTTGGTGTTCATATCCTTGTCAAGCTCAATGTCTTCGTCGAGCACGAGCTCGTCCTGATTCTCGGCGTTCTCTTCAAGGATCTCGTTGTTCTCATTGTTATCCAAAGCTTTCATCCTCCTTCTCCAAAGCTCTTGTCACTAATCACTGATTTGCCAGGGTGGAGAACATATTCTTTTTCTTCTTTTTCTTTTTGGGCTTGTACTTCGGCGGATTTTCGAGCCTCATTCTCGCGCTCTTGGACTTCGCGAGATACTTGTTGACCTGGACAACGGGAGAGATCATGTCCGCGCTCATGTAATCAACGCAGTTTGCGAGCAGATCCTGATCGTTGTTGAGCTCGCCGAGGACGGTGACGGCTATGATGCTCTGAATCTCGTTCGTGCCGTCGTCATAAATCTCGTTGAGGAGATTGAAGAGCTTCCTCATCTTCTGCGGGTCGTTCTCTTTTATGACCTTGATAACCACGGGAGCGGCGTGGTTCTTGAAGAAATCCTCGGGCAGGAACTCGCCGTAGGTCTCAATATTCTTTCTGTATTCGTCGCGCAGCTCGGGATAGATAACGCTCAGACGGTTCGCGAAAGTGTTCGCGTCATAGCACGCCTCGCCGCTCTTTGCCGCAGCCTTAGACACGGGGGTGGGGAGCTTCACTTTCTTTTTATCGACTGTGCCGTTCTTGCCGAAGCTTTCTTCGATAAGCTCGGCATACTCGTCCGAGATAAACTTGATGTCCTTGTCGTCGGCGGTCTCAACGTCGAGCAGAGAATGGGCTATCTTCGCGAAGTCGGTCTCATTCGCGCCCTCTTTCTGCGCCCAGAGCAGGGCTATCTTGTTGTCGTAGTGCTCGATACGCAGAGCCTTGTTGTCGCCGGAAAAATCCATAACGGCGCGTCCGCTCGTGACGGAGACGGGGATACCGTCGGAGATATCTGCGGGAGTGGTGATTCTGAAGCCGCACTTCGTGAGGGTCGGCTCGAGGTTCTTGTAGATGTCGTTCATCGCTATACGGATATCGATCATAACTGTTCTCCTTAAAAAATACTCTGCACAGAGTATATATTATATATACTAATATAATATATCATAATGTCGGCGCGTTTGCAATGCTCTAACAGAAAAATACTGCGCCCGTTTTCAAATAAAACGGGTTGACGAAAGGCGTATAACTGTGGTATTATAAAAAATCAAAAGAACGAGGTTTTTCATAGCCTCAAAGCAAGAAAGAAAAGGACTTTTCCGATGGAAAAAAAGGTGTTTATAAACATTGAGGACAGCCACTCCGGGCATGACGACAGCTACTCGTCGCAGACGAGCACGCAGGGCGTTCTGCGCCTGCTCGAAAACGGCTACGAGCTCTCATATGAAGAGCCTGCCGCCGAGATGGAGGGCTGCGTGACCACCCTGCTCATAGAGGACGGCGGACTCGTCACAATGACGAGAAACGGCGCATATACTACACAGATGGTCATGGAGCGCGGCAGGCGCCACGTCTGCCATTATGCGACCCCCTTCGGCGATATGCTACTCGGCATATTCGCCAAGAAAGTCGAGTCGTCCGTGACGGAGGAGGGCGGCGAGCTGCTGCTCAACTACACTATCGATGTCAACGCGGATCTCGCCGCATCGAACGAGCTGAAGATAACGGTCAGCGGACAGTAAAAATGACGGTTTGCCCGCAGAAACTGCGGTTACACGAAAGGATGGATAAATTTTATGTCAGTGCTTGTAAAACAGGTCGAGGATAAGCTCTGCGAGCTTGTCAGGGACGCCGCGAAAAAGGCGATGGCGGCAGGTGAGCTGCCCGAGGCCGAGCTCACGGATTTCAAGGTCGAGATCCCGGCGGACAGAAAGAACGGCGACTACTCCACGAACGCCGCAATGGCGTGGGCGAGAGCTTTCAGACGCGCGCCCGCTATGATAGCCGCGGCTATAACAAAGAACATTGACCTCGAGGGCACTGCATTCTCATCCTGCGAGGCGGCGGGTCCCGGATTCATAAACTTCCGTCTCGCCGACCGCTTCTATTCGGAGATTCTTATGGATATCCGCAAGAAGGGCAGCGACTACGGCCGTTCCGACTTCGGCAAGGGCGAAAAGGTAAATATCGAATTCGTCTCCGCCAATCCGACAGGTCCGATGCACATGGGCAACGCCCGCGGCGGCGCTCTTGGTGACTGCCTCGCGGCGGTCATGGACTTTGCAGGCTACAATGTCAGCCGCGAATTCTATATCAACGACGCCGGCAATCAGATCGATAAATTCGCCCTCTCGCTCGATATCCGCTATCAGCAGATATACAAAGGCGCCGACGCGCCCGAGCTGCCCGAGGACAGCTACCACGGCGAGGACATAGCCGTGCGCGCCAGGGAATTTGCCGATGTCTACGGCGACAAATATATCTCCGAGAGCGAGGAAGTCCGCCGCAAAGCGCTCGTCGATTTCGCGCTGCCGAAGAATATCGACTCGATGCACGAGATACTTTCAAAATACAGAATAGAATACGACACATGGTTCAAGGAGAGCACCCTGCACAACGGCACGGAGCTTCGCGACACAATAGAGCTGCTCAAAGAAAAGGGACTCACCTACGAGCTTGACGGCGCGCTGTGGTACAAGAACATCGAGGTTCAGACAAAGCGCCTGCTCGCCCAGGGCAAAACGCAGGAGGAGATCGACAAGCTCGGTCTCAAGGACGATGTTCTTATCCGCCAGAACGGCAACCCGACCTATTTCGCGGCGGATATCGCATATCACCGCAACAAGCTCGCCGTCAGAAAGTTTGACAGGGCGATAGATGTCTGGGGTGCAGACCACCACGGTCATGTTGCCAGAATGAAGGGCGCGCTCGACGCGATAGGTCTTGACGGCGACAAGCTCGACATAATCCTCATGCAGCTCGTGCGCCTGACGAGAAACGGCGAAGTCGTGCGCATGTCCAAGCGTACCGGCAAGGCGATAACCCTTGTCGACCTGCTCGAAGAGATACCGATAGACGCGGTGCGTTTCTTCTTCAATCTCCGCGAACCCGCAACACAGATGGAGTTCGACCTCGATCTCGCCGTCGCCGAGAATTCGCAGAACCCGGTTTACTATTGCCAGTACGCCCACGCGAGAATTTGCAGCATCCTGAGGAAGCTCGGGGAGCAGGGCTGTGACATCCCCGAGTGCACGCCCGAGCAGCTCGACCTGCTCACCGCACCCGAGGAGCGCGAGATAATCAGGCACTTAGCGTCGCTCACCGACGAGATTGCCCTCTCCGCCAAAAACTATGATCCCGCGCGCATCACGCGCTACTGCATCGACCTCGCGACCCTCTTCCACAAGTTCTACAACGCCTGCCGCGTCAACTGCGACGACAAGAACTTGAGTGCGGCGAGAATATATCTGTGCCTGTGCGTCAAGGAAGTTCTCAAGAACATCCTGACCCTGCTCAAGATAAGCGTACCGGAGAGAATGTAAAAAAACAGAATCACAAAAATCATTCCGCAGGGGCCCGGCGTTCCTGCGGAATATTAAAATGCGGAGTTTTTCCTGCATACAAGCGGCGCAAGGCTGTAATTGAGCGATTGTAGGGGCAGATATTATCCGCCCGCGAAATTATCACAATTTTATTAGCATGCATTTGTAGGGTGCGGCGACTCGACGCACCGCTGCCGCGTGAGCGGCACGAAATCATTTCGGCACCTGTATCCGCATACCTGCATATTACCCCCGGAGGTTATCATGACAAAGCTTCTGATAAAACTCTTTATCAAGGACAGCGAAAAAACCGACGACCCTGCCGTGCGCTCGCGCTACGGAACACTCAGCGGCATCGTCGGCATACTGTGCAACATTCTGCTGACCGCCGCAAAGTTCATTGTCGGCTCGGCGACTGGCAGTATCGCCATAACCGCGGACGCCGCGAACAACCTCTCGGACGCTGGCTCGTCCGCCGTCACGCTCGTCAGCTTCCGTCTGGCAAATAAACCCGCCGACGATGAGCACCCGTTCGGTCACGGCAGAATAGAATATGTCTGCGCGCTGATAGTCTCGTTTATCATACTGCTCATGGGCGGCGAGCTGATCCGCTCGTCGGTAGACAAAATTCTCCACCCGGAGCCGCTCCAATTCAGCATGACTGCACTCATAGTGCTCATCGCCTCGATCGGGGTCAAAATATGGATGGCGGTCTTCAACAGAAATATCGGCAAAAGGATAAGCTCGACCGCCGTCGGAGCGGTCGTTATGGACAGCGTCAGCGACACCGCGGCGACGACTGTATCTATGATAGCCCTTATTCTCTCGAAATTTACCTCTGTGCCGCTTGACGGATACATGGGAATAGTAGTAGCCCTGTTCATTATCGCGACCGGAATAGGCATATTCAAGGACACGATGAACGAACTGCTCGGCGCGCCCGCTTCGCCGGAGACGGTGCAGGAGATCGAGAACGACATTCTCTCATACGAGGGCGTTATCGGCGTCCACGACCTCATGGTTCATGACTACGGACCGGGCAGGATGTTCGCCTCCGCCCATGTCGAAGTGCCGTCCGACTGCGATATAATGGCGTGCCACGACACCATAGACCGCATCGAGCGCGACATAAAAAAGAAATTCGCCATCAATATTGTCCTGCATATGGATCCGATAGTCGTTGATGACGAGCATATAAACGCCCTGCGCGAAAAGGTCGGCGAGCTGATAAAGGAAGTTGACCCGAGATTCACGATACACGACTTCAGAATGGTGGAAGGGCCTACGCACACCAACCTCATTTTCGACCTCGTCGTGCCGCACAAATATCCGTTCACGAAAGGGCAGATAAAAGAGCTGATAAGCGACAAAATATTGACCGAGATCGGTGAGAATTACTACGCCGTTATGACCATAGAAAACAGCTTCGTCGAAGACGAGAGAAAGCGAGGGCAACATAATGGGAAACATTGAAAAGACTGAGCTTACCGTGATGTGCATGATCTGCGACGGCACGAAGATACTCGTGCAGGACAGAGTGAACCAGGACTGGCCGGGCGTAACCTTCCCCGGCGGTCATGTTGAGCCGGGTGAGGCGTTCACCGACGCCGTGCGCCGCGAGGTCAAAGAGGAGACTGGACTTGATATCTCCCGCCCGACGGTATGCGGAATCAACGATTTTGTCCGCGACGACGGCACGCGCTACATAGTGCTGTTTTTCCGCGCCGACCGCTTCAGCGGCGAGCTCAAAGACTCCGACGAGGGCAGAGTATTCTGGATCGAGCGCGACGAGCTGACGCAGTATAAGCTCTCGCAGGATTTCATCGACATGGTTCATGTCATGGAAAATCCGTCGCTGACCGAGTTTTTCTATGAGCGTGACGGCGAAAGCTGGAAGAAGAGAATAATATAAGTCCGTGTTAAACACGGTATTCAAAGCAAAAAATCCTGCCTGCGGTTTTTCCGTGGGCAGGATTTTGCTTATAAATGTTGGATATGCCGCGGACAACCGCAAGAGCTGTCCCTGCAAAGCACGCGTCAATAGAATTGTTCAAAATTCGCCGGGCAAATGATATCCGCCACGCGTGATTGTGTTGATTTGCAATATTGCATGCTTGCCGATTGATGATATATGCGATAACGCAACCCTATCTATCAAAAAAGGAGCGCATATGCGCTCCTTTACTTGGTTGTGCTGTTGTTTAGTCGAGAGTCTTGACGAGCTCTTTGAGATAAGCCTTGAAGCTCTCGCCGATTTCGGGATGCTTGAGGGCAACTTCGCAGTTTGCCTTCATGATGCCGAGCTTGTTGCCCATATCGTAACGGATTCCGTCGAAGTCATAAGCAACGAGGTCGCCTCTTGCGCCGAGCTCGCTCATGACGTCGGTCAAATAAAGCTCCTCGCCGGGCTTAACAGTAGTCAGTCCCTTTTCGAGCATACCGAACACCTCGGGCGGGAGAACGACTCTGCCGAGGATAGCATAGTTCGACATGACCTGCTCGGGGGTGGGCTTCTCGATGATCTTGTGGCAGCTCATTGCGCGTCCCTCAAGAGGAGTGACGTCGAGCGAGCAGTACATCGAAATGAGCTCGTCGGGAACTTCCTTGACGCCGACAACGCCCTTGCCGTACTTCTCATATGCTCTGCACAGCTGAGCGGTTACCGGATCGTCGCTGACGGTGACATCGTCGCCGTAGAGAACAGCAAACGGCTCATCGCCGACGAAGCTCTTGCCGCAGAGGATAGCATGGCCGAGACCCTTGGTCTCCTTCTGGCGGATGAAATATATGTTTGCAAGGTTTGCAACTGCCTTGACCTCTTCGTAAATCTTCTCCTTGTTCTTCTTGCCGGCAAGATTTGCCTCAAGCTCGAAAGAATGGTCGAAGTGATCCTCGATAACGCCCTTGCCTCGGTTGGTTATGATGAGTATATCCTCGATGCCAGCCGCAACAGCCTCTTCAACAAGATACTGGATAGCCGGCTTGTCGACTATGTTGAGCATCTCCTTCGGAACTGCCTTGGACGCGGGGAGAACTCTTGTGCCGAGACCTGCCGCAGGAATAATAGCCTTTTTGACTTTCATTTTGCACCAAACCTTTCTTTTATTTTATAAGCATCTCTACTAAATATAACAGCAGATTGTATACTATATAATAACCTATATAGCCCGTAAAAGCAAGTAAAATCGATGTTCCGCCCTTTCTCATCGTCGCCGCCTCAAACGCGCGGTCGTCGGGGAACTCGGCGCGGAGCTTCTTGACCTTTGCCACTACGCTGCGCTTATAGAGAGGATTCGCGATAAATCCGGCGATTATGTGCATGGCAAACTGAATGCCGAGCATTGGGAGAATCGGTATCATCGCTGACGCCGCATTCTGGAGCGCCGCAGTTATATCCGCCTGAGATGAGGTGTATATCGCCTCGGAATACGCCTGATATGCGGTTGTGAACGCCTCAACTTTTGAAGTGAACGGCAGAGCCACAGCGAGCATCAGACCCATAAAAATGAGTCCCGCTTTCCAGAGCTTGCGGAAGAACAGCCAATAGGGGCTGAAGAAAAACGCCGCCCAGTTGAAGGTTATTTTCTTTTTGTTGTCCGCCATTGCCTTGAACTTCGGGATATATCTCGCGCTTGCCGACTGAACCGTGCAGGCGATATCCTTGACCTTCGCGCCGTCTATTTCGCTCTCCGGGTCTATTGTTACGCCGTAGAGGAACGGGTTGCCCGCCTCGCCCGCGTTGAAGAACGGGTTGAACGGCTGAGCGCCGCCAGCAGACAAGGGCGCGCCGCAGTTTGTGCAGCTGAGCGAATTCGGATTATTTTCCGCGCCGCAAATGGGGCAGACCTGCGTACCCTGCTTATTTTCCGTCTGCTCCTCCGGCTGGGGCTCGGCTCTGTAACCGGCCGCCTCGGGCTGCCAGACATAGCCTTCGGCGTGGCGCGATGCGTTGACGCACTCGCCCCTCTCGTCCCAGCACGCGCGGTGCTGAGGTGTGCCGCAGACCGGGCAGACAACTATATCGTCATCGTGATCGAAGCTCCTGCCGCAGGCAGGGCATTTCTGACCGTTGAAATCCATATTTTTTCCTTTCACCTTTCCGATGGATACTATTCTCCATCTTCCGTTTCGATTATATCACAAATACCAACGGTTATTGTAGACGAAATTGAGATAAATTTCAATTATTATGTGAACAAACAACGATTTTTAGCCGTTTTTTATTTTAACAGCAAAAAGCCTCCCGCACTGGGAGGCTTTTGTGTGTCAATAAACCTGATTTTGGGGCTTCGCAGGAATCAAAGCCTCCCTTGTGTAAAGGGAGGTGGCACGAAGTGCCGGAGGGATTGTTTTGAATAAGCTGCAATTTTTCAAAAATGCCGGGTATTTTGAACTTTCATTACAGCAACCCCTCAGTCACGGCTTCGCCGTGACAGCTCCCCTTACACAGTGGAGCCTTGAGGCCGTGCTATAAGTCCGCCGTCTCACTTCACATTTCTCCACAGCGTTCTGTCGAGCGAGCGGTACTGCACGGCCTGGGATATGTGGTCGGAGTTCACCGTTTCGCTGCCGTCGAGGTCGGCGACGGTGCGCGCGATGCGCAGTATTTTGTCATACGCCCTCGCGGACAGTTCGAGCTTTTCGAACACTCTTTCGAGCAGGATCATGCCCTCGGGAGTCGGGCGGCAGAATTTTTTCGTCTGCGCCGCGTCCATCTTTGCGTTGCATGAAATGCCGCTGCCCTTGAGACGCTCGGTTTGAATGGCGCGAGCCGCGTTGACGCGCTTTCTGATATCTGCGGAACACTCCTCCTGCGAAGTGCCGGACAGGCTCGCAAACTCAACGGGCGGCACCTCGATATGAATATCCAGCCTGTCGAGCAGGGGACCCGAAAGGCGCGAAAGATATCGCTGAACCGACTGCTGGGTGCAGGTGCACCGGCGGGTCGGGTGGCCGTAATATCCGCAGGGGCACGGGTTCATCGCGCAGACTATCATCGCCGAGCACGGGTACGACAGCGACGCGGAGACGCGCGAAATTGTTATTTTTGAGTCCTCCATCGGCTGGCGCAGAACCTCCATCGCCTGGCGCGAAAACTCCGGCAGCTCGTCTAAAAACAGAACGCCGTTGTGCGCCAATGATATCTCGCCCGGGCGCGGAATAGTGCCGCCGCCCGAAAGTCCTGCGGGCGAAACGGTATGGTGCGGCGAACGAAACGGACGTTGGGTCATCAGAGATACGCCCTCGGGCAACGCGCCCGCGACGGAATAGAGCTTCGTCGTTTCAAGGCTCTCTTCAAAGGTCATGTCCGGCAAAATAGACGGCAGACGCTTTGCGAGCATACTTTTGCCCGAGCCGGGCGGGCCGACCATGATTATATTGTGACCGCCTGCGGCGGCTATTTCGAGCGCGCGTTTTACCTCCGCCTGACCTCTGACATCGCGGAAGTCCGGCGCAAATTCGTCCGGGGCGTAGCTGTCTCTGAAATCGTCGAACTTCGCGGGAGCTATTGTCTCCTCGAAGCGCAGGTGCTTTATCAGCTGCTCGACGCTTCGCACGGGTATAACCTCAATGCCCTGAACGACCGAGCTTTCTGCCGCGTTCTCTGTCGGGACAAATACAGTCTTTATTCCGTTCTTTGCGGCGGTTATGACCATGGGCAGCGCGCCGTCGACGCGGCGGACGAGTCCGTCGAGCGCGACTTCGCCGATGAACGCCATATTGTCGGAGTCAAAGTTTATCTGCCTGCCGGCTTTGAGCAGAGCCATGAGAATCGGCAGATCGTATACCGAGCCCTCCTTGCGCGTGTCCGCAGGAGCCAGGTTCACCGTGATGCGGCTGACGGGGAAGGCAAATCCCGTGTTCTTTATCGCCGAACGGACTCTGTTTTTCGCCTCGCTTATCGCGGCGTCGGGCAGTCCGACTATATCAAATCTCGGCAGCCCCTGTGAGAGATCCGCCTCGACCTGAACCATGTAGCTGTCCATGCCGAAAAGCCCCATGCTGTTTATCCGTGCAAACAAATTCATACCCCCAGTTGCCAAATGAAAAGTCCCCCGAGCTGCCTCGGAGGACTCACTTCAGTTTTTGTTAGTCTGCCTCGGCAGTGGTTGTGGTCGAAGGATCGGTCCAGTCCATCTCGTACTTGTCGCCGTAGGTGTACTCGAACGAGCAGGGAAGAGTGCCTATCTCGGCAAGGGTGCCCTCGCCGGTTATCGTGGTCGTGATCTTCTCGGTTCTTATGTACTCGACGGAAGCAACGGTGTTGTCCTTTGTGTTGATGACGCAGATTATCTTGCACTCGGTGTAGGTCAGGGACTCGATATCGGTGAAGCTGAGGTAGCCCTTGAGCTTCTCTCTGAACTCCTTGACTGCCGCCGCTCTGTCTTCTTCGGAGCCGAGGTTGAACGCCTTCTTGACGAGGTCAACGTCGGGCTCTTTGATGACGAGAGTCAGGGTGCGCTGGCTGTTGTCGTCGTTTGCCTCTATCTCCGCGGACTCAACATCCGCCGCGGTGAGGCGGCTCGACCAGCTCTCGCCGGATACGGGGAAGAGTGCGGTCAGATCGTCGCCGTACTTTGTCTCGGCGTTTCTGCTCTCTTCAAAGGCTTTCTTCGTGCCGTCGAAGATGAACTTCTTGAGCGTGGGAACGGACTTTTCGAGCAGGGTGTTGCGCTCGCCGTCCTCTGTGCCGCAGATAACGTTCGAGACGTTCTCCGTGCTCTGGAATTTCTTAACAGCGGGCTTCTTGACCTTGACGGCGTTTATGACGCTGTTGTAGTAGTTGACCATTGCCTCTTTGCCAACGGGCATCTCGGACATCGCGGCGACAGTGGTCTCCTCAGTGTCGGTAGTGCCGGCATCGCAGGCCGCGAACGAGAAGAACATTGCGGCCACAAGCACGAGCGCGCATACGGCATAGATCTTTTTCTTCATGAAGGTTAAATCCCCTTTCGTTTTTAAAGCGGAAGCGCACAAAATCGAATTATGCTGCGCCGCAGTTCCGCTGCTCTTTAGACTGAATTATTATAACATATTAATTTGAATTATTACAGTAAAAATTACCAGTGCCGCCTATTTTTGTTATAATTATTGAAAAACAGGCGGCATATTTGGTTATAATATACAAATAATCAGTTTGAAAGACCCTTTTCGTCGAAGAGGAATGCAGTCTCGAGCGCAACGCCGAGCACGGCTTCAATAGTCTTTATGTCAAGATTATCCGCGGTGTCGAGTCTCGTGTGATAATATCTTGCGGGGGCGGGATCCATTGCGGCTATCGAAACAGCCTTCATGCCCGACTGGGTGACTGCGGCAGCGTCGGTCGCGCCGAAGAAAACGCTCTTATAGGGCATATCGAGTCCGTTCTGCTTTGCAGCCTCTTTGACAAGCGCGCATGCGCTCTCGTCGTTCTTGACGGTACCGGTGAGGTCGCGCGAATATATCGCCATGAAATCATAGTCGCGGATAGTATCGAGACCGACAAATACGGTTTCAACATCGCCGAGTTCGTCTTTATGTGCCTTGCAGAACGCCTTTGCGCCGCGAAGACCCGCTTCCTCCGAGCCTGTGAGCACTACCCAGACCTCGGTATTTTCAAAGCGGATGTCGTGGTGCTGCATATATTTGACGACCGCCATTGAGATAAAGCAGCCGGTCAGGTTGTCGTTCGCGCCCATGACGGGTCTTTTCTTGTTTTCAAAGAAGAGCGCGACGAAGAGGATCGGTATCCAGGCGAGGAAAACATATCTCAGGATGTTGAGCGCGCCGCTGTCTGCTATAGAAAATCCGTGGCCTGCGGCGATAGCCCAGATGTTGAGCACGAGCCCGAGCAGAATGCCGATGAAGCTCAGACCGATTATCGGAACGAGCAGCTTCGAGCCGCCGTAATAGGTGAATCTCCACTCGTTTGCGCTGTCCGAATGGCCGGAGAAGATTATGCGGCGCTTGACTTCGCCCTTGGGCTTTCTGACGGCGACGACATTATGCGACGTCTTTTTGGGGAAGAAGGGGTCGAGCATTTTTTTGTAGAGCAGGAACTCCACGATTGCGAATATCAGCGAGAGTGCGCTGAGAACCAGCGATATGACGCTCATGCCAAAGAAGAAGAGGACTATCGCGGCGATCATCATTATGCCGTCCGTGAGTATCCAGCCGAGGAATGCGCCGGGATGCACGTCAAAGGGCTCAATTTCAACCTTGTCGCACGCGCCGTCGAGCTCGGCCGCCATGAGCTTCTGAGCCTCATGCTCCTGCTCGCTGCCGGCGGGTCTGGGACCGACATCCTTGCAGATCTTTTTGATTCCGCGAACCGAGAAATTCGTCATCTCTCTGAGCGCGGACGGATAGTTTTTGACACTGTCCTGAGCTTTCATGATAAGACTCCTTTCGTCTTTTGAATTCCGCCGCGAGTTTGACACGGCAGGTTTATTGTGATATATTTGTGTCGCAGCCGTAGGGCTGTTGAAACCTTTATGGGAGATATGGAAAATGAAGAAAAATATACGCTCGATACTTGCGGTTATCCTCGCGGTAATACTCGTCGCGCTCGTCGGCACATACGCTATCCTCAAAGTCCGCTCGAAGGACAGCAAAACGCCGGCTGAAACTTCAAGCGAGTCGCAGTCCGAATCGGCGCAGAGCGCCGCGCCCGAGTCAACCTCGCAGGAGACCGCGACGCAGACCGAAAAGACAACAACTCAGCAGACCACAAAAGCCTCCACAAGCGGGGTCACGGAATATGCATATGCATACGCCGGATTCTCGCCGAAGGTGACGAAGATAGACGAATCGAAATGGTATCTGACCCTCGTCAACCGCGACTATATTCTGCCCGCAGACTACACGGTCAAGACCGCAAAGACCGTTGTTGACATCTACGGCGGATATGACTACGGACTGCTTGACTACCGCGTCGCTCCGCACTATATAGAGATGTATAACGCGGCGCTCGAGGACGGAATAAAGCTCTCGCCCCTGTCGGGCTACCGCTCGATAGCGCATCAGAAGAGAAACTTCGAGGCGCGCATCAGCCTCTACATGAAGCAGGGCTACAGCAAGAAGCAGGCGACGATAATGGCGTCGGAGATAATCCTGCCGCCGCAGACGAGCGAGCACAATGCGGGACTGTGCATGGACATTCTCTCGATATACGAGAGCTTCGAGAACACGAAAGAATACAGATGGCTCCAGGCGCACGCCGCGGACTACGGCTTCGTGCTCAGATATCCCAAGGACAAACAGAGCATCACGAACATCACATTTGAACCGTGGCACTGGCGCTATGTCGGCGTCGAAGCCGCCAAAGAGATGAAAGCGAAGAACCTGTGCCTCGAGGAGTACCTCGGAGTAGCATAAAACAAAATAGTATGATATCAATGAGCTGCCCGGAGAATTATCCGAGGCGGCTTTTTGATTTGCTCAAAGTAACAAGTAAAAATATAAGACAGTAGGGGCGGATATCATCCGCCCGCGAAGTTTGCACAATTTTTAAACAGCGCACTTCGTAGGGACAGCCCTTGCGGCTGTCCGCTATCGGCGCAGCTATTGGAACTTGTTCGTCGAGATTTATTGAGTCATCGGCTTTACCCTTACAAAGTGTAAAAAACCGCCACCTACAAATAAAGCCGCAATATGCGGCTCATTTTTCTTTCTTATGGTTCATTCCGCCCTCGACAACGTCCTTGCCCGTGAGCACGACCCAGATGGTGCGGAAGAATATTTTTGCATCGAACAAGAGCGACCTACGCTCGATATATTCGCGGTCATATTCCGCCTTTTCCTCGTCGGAGAGGCAGTCTCTGCCGTTGACCTGCGCCCAGCCGGTCAGCCCCGGGCGAACGGAATATACTCCGTATTCGCGGCGAAGCTCGCGGATGTGGCTCTCTTCGGGGATCAGCGGGCGCGGACCGATGAAGCTCATGTCGCCCGCGAGAACATTGAACAGCTGCGGCAGTTCGTCGAGGCTTGTCCTGCGCAGGAACTTGCCCGAACGGGTGATAAACTCATCCGACTGTTCAAAATCGGCGGTCGAAAGATTCGGCGCACCGTTTTTCATCGTGCGGAATTTTTTGATTTTGAACAGCTCGTCGCCCTTACCGACCCTATTTTGTCTGAACACGACAGGCAGACCGTCATCACAGATTATTATCAGGCAGATAATAAGCATCAGCGGAGACAGAAAAATGATAGCCAGCAGGCTAAGCAAAACGTCCAGGAAACGCTTCATTAAACAGAACACGCCTTTCATTTATTGCAGATACGGCACAGCGTCAACGGCTGCCCCAGAAAATATAGTCGCTGATAAGCACCGCACGCACGGGTGCGCCTTCGAGTCCGCCGAGCTTCACGGGGGCTGCAAAGAGATAATAGTCGCCGGGGGCAACCTCGCTCAGGTCAAGTCCCTCGAGCACGCAGATCCCTGAGCCCAAGAACGCCTTGTGCGGCGCTACCTGGTCGCCCTTTATGCCGACGGAGAGGGAATCCGTTCCGATGAGCCTGAGCCCGATGTCGGCGAGTTCATCCGCGGCGCTGCTGTGAAAATAAGCCTTGCCGCCGCCCTTTATGAGCAGGCGCTCGCATTTCTGCGGAAACTTTTCGTTGATATCCTCGCCCGTTATCGCGCCCTCAGGCACCTCGATGACCGTGCACGGACCGATAAACGGCTCGAGCGGCACTTCGTCGATGCTCGCGCCGCCGTCAATGAAATGCAGGGGCGCATCGGCATGGGTGCCGGTGTGCACGCACGAGAAGAGCGTGGACAGATTGCAGCTCGAATTTTCTCCTATCCGGCTGACGAACTCCGCATGCGGCAGAGGGTCGCCCGGATATATTTCGGTTTTGAGCGCGTCGCGCGAAATGTCGATAATGTTCATTTTATCAATCCTGATTCTTGAGCGACTCCATCTTGAGATAAGCGTTGATGAAGCCGTCTATGTCGCCGTCCATAACGGCGTTGATGTTGCCGTTTTCAAAGCCGGTGCGGTGATCCTTGGCGAGAGTGTAGGGCATAAAGACATAGGAGCGGATCTGGCTGCCCCAGCCGATCTCTTTCTGGTCGCCCTTGATATCCTCGATTTTGTCAAGATGCTCGCGCTCTTTTATCTCGAGGAGCTTCGATTTGAGCATTCTCATCGCAACCTCGCGGTTCTGATGCTGGCTGCGCTCGATCTGGCAGGAGACGACTATACCGGTCGGGATATGCGTTATACGCACGGCGGACGAGGTCTTGTTGACCTTCTGACCGCCCGCGCCGCTCGCGCGGTAGGTGTCGACCTTCAGATCGTCGGGATTTATTTCAACTTCTATATTGTCATCGATTTCGGGCATGACTTCGAGGGAAGCGAAAGATGTGTGTCTGCGTCCCGATGAGTCGAACGGGGAGACACGGACAAGGCGGTGAACGCCCATCTCGCCCTTGAGATAGCCATATGCATTCTCGCCCTCGACGAGCAGAACTGCGGATTTGAGACCCGCCTCGTCGCCGTCAAGGAAGTCGAGCATGCTGACCTTGAAGTCGTGCTTCTCGCCCCAGTGCTGATACATACGGACGAGCATCTGCGTCCAGTCCTGCGCCTCGGTTCCACCCGCGCCCGCGTGGAAAGTCAGCAGTGCGTTCTTCGCGTCGTATTCGCCGTTTAAGAGCGTGCTGAGGGTCTGCTTCTCGAGCTCGTCCTCAAATTTTGTAACGCCCTCGCGGCACTCGTCGAACATGGAGAGATCCTCCTCCTCGTCGGCGAGCTCTATAAGGGTCATCGTGTCGTCAAAAGCGGTCTCGAGCGAAGTATAAGCCGCGACCTTATTTTTAAGCTGGCTTATTCTCTGGAGCACCTTCTGCGAATTTTCGATATCGCCCCAAAACTCCTCTGCGGCGGTCTGCTCCTCAAGCTTCGCAATCTCTTCCTTGAGCGCGTCGAGACCGAGAGCCTCGCGCAGCTCGGAGAGCTTCTGTTTATTATCGTTGAGCTCAAGTCTCAACTCTTCAAATTGCAGCATACAAAAACCTCGTTATCAAAAAAGTTAATTTTATACACATAACATTATACAAAAAGCAGCACACAAAGTAAAGCAAAAAATTGATATGACACGCAAAACAGAATATTTTGCCGCCTGCCAAAAGTATTGACTTGCCGCAAAATTATATTCTATAATATGTTTGCAACAATTTCGCAAAACGGAGAGGGAAAAATGAAAAACAAAACGGCAAAATTTATCGCGCTTTTACTCGCAGTGTTTATTTTTCCACTGAGCTTTTCCGCCTGCAAGAGCGGGAATACGGAGCTCTCCGCAGAGAGCGTCGCCGATATCTGCATAGAGAACAGGCAGGTATGGGAGTTTGGCGAAAATTCCGTCGGAAACTGCGGATATTGCTTTATCGACCTCGATTTTGACGGCATGCCGGAGCTCGTGTCGACCTCGACGCAGGGCAGCGGACTTTTCACGACCGACTTTTTCTATAAAATAAACGCTGAAAAAAGCGCCGTTGAATCGCTCCCGCTTTCGGGGAACGGCAATGCGGATTTCAAGCTTAACGCGGCGCAGGACGGCGATTATATGAAGCTCCTGCGGGACGGGGACGGCAATATGTTCTATTTCTTTTGCAGCTATGCCCGCGCGTCCGCCGGAAACTATGCTGTGAGCTACAGCCGCGTGACCGTTTCGGGCGGAAAGGTTCAGTCCGAGCTTCTGTTCTCCGAGTATGTTTATACTAACGAAGACTCGCAGTCGGAGCACAAATATTACTCCTACGCCGACGGCAAGCAGACGGAGCTCAGCGAGCAGGAATATAAAAACACTTTTGACTCATTTTTGGCGGATAACACGGATATGCACCTGACCGCAGGTTACATAGACAACAACGAATTTTCCGCCGCCGATTCCGCAAAACAGCGCGAGATGCTCGCCGAGTCTTACCGCGCCTTCGGCTATGACAAGACCGCAAATTGACAGAATTACCCCTCGACCGGCGGTAAATTGCGCCAAAAACGGCGACTTGACTGACACTCCCGTGACAAATACGGCGGGCGGTGCTATGATACGCAGCGGAGGTGATCGAAATGGTCAACAAATCAACATTCGGTCAGTTTTTGCGTCAAAAGCGAAACGAAAAGGGGATGACCCAAAAGGAGCTCGCAGAAAAACTTTTTCTCAGCGAATCCGCAATATCAAAATGGGAGAAGGGCAAAAGCTATCCCGACATAACAATGATACCCGATATCTGTTCGGTACTCGACATCTCGGAGCATGAGCTGATAAGCGGCGCGAACGACACGGAGTATCACGAGATGAAACGGGACGCGCGCGTATACAGAAAGATTACCGAGACCTTCTTTTGGGGCTTCACGGGCGCGTATGCACTGGCGCTTATTATATGTTTCATATGCGACCTCGCGGTGAATCACAGATTCACTTTCTTCCCCGTGGTTTTCGGCAGTCTCCTGACTGCGTTTTCGTTCGTCCCGACATTCACGCGCTTTACCGAAAAGCATAAGCTCGCGGTGTTCACGGGCTCGACTTATCTCTCGCTCGTCCTGCTCTTTGTCATCTGCTGCGCAAAGTACGGGCAGAACTGGTTCGGTTCGGCGGCACTCGGCACTCTGCTCGGCTATATCGCGATATTTGCTCCGTTCTTACTCAGACGGTATATGCCGGCAAAAGGGCGCAGATTTATCCCCGCGATATATTTCGCCCTGTTCTTCGCCTGCCTCGCCCTGCTCATTTGGGCGGTAAGAATAACTGCGGTGTTCAATCTTTCGGGCGCTCTGCTCATTGTACTCTATTCATTTATTCCATTCGCGGTGACTGCCGTCATGCATATTATCTGCAAGCACCCGCTGATAAACGCCTCGGTCGATGTCCTCGCGTTCGGCTCGGTTATATATGCTCTGCCGCGTTTTCTCGCCGCAGTGTTCGGCAGTGTAGAGGGCGCGAACTACGCCGTGAACTTCGCCGACTGGGCGCATTTCGCAAACGGCAATGTATATCTGCTCATTTTAATATCCACGCTCGCGGTTTCAGTATCATTGCTCGCGGCAGGTATCGCAAAACTGCGCCGCGCGCGTTGACACATGGCAGATTATGTAATATAATATACCAAAATCGTGTGGATTTTTCCGAACCTGACGGGTTTATTTTTCGCCATGCACCTTTTCGGTGCGTGGCTTTTTTGATGAAAAGAGGGGTTATTTTGCAAAACAGGAAGCTGAAAATTCCGAGCGAGGTCGTTTATATCCTCGCCGTCGCGCTGCTCTCGCTCGCGGTCGCAATGCTCACGGCGGCAAACTTCGGTGTGTCGATGATAGTCGCGCCGGCATATCTTCTGAGCCTGAAAGTCGGAATACTCACATTCGGCCAGGCGGAATATGTAATTCAGGCGGGGCTGTTTATTATCTTCTGCATCGTCATGCGCGGATTCAGGGCGGTGTATCTCTCGTCGTTCGTGACCTGCCTTATCTACGGCGCGGCGCTCGATCTCTGGCGGTGCATCCCGTTCTTTAATCCTAATGTCACCCCGCCCGGGAGCATGTCCATGCCGATAAGAATACTTCTTTTTATCTTCGGCGTGCTGCTGACCTCGTTCTCGGTCGCGATGTTTTACAAAACCTATCTCTATCCGCAGGTCTACGACTTCTTCGTCAAGGGCGTCAGCGGAAAGTTCGGCATAAAGCTGTCGCGCTTCAAGACCTGCTTCGATTTATCCTGCCTAGCGGTGGCGGCGATAATGTCGCTCGCGTTTTTCAGGCGCTTCGAGGGCATCGGCTGGGGTACGCTCATTATCGCCTCGATAAACGGTACGATAATCGGCTTTTTCTGCCGCCTGTTTGATAAGTATTTCGACTTTCCGCCGCTGTTCAAAAAATTCGCCGCTCATTTTGAGCTCGACAAAAAACAGTGACATACTTTCCCGCAGGGGAGTTTTCTTCACAAAAAGTTTGATTTTTTCCCCTTGACTGCACGCCCCGCAGAGTGCATTATATATTTGACAAGATAAAATTAATTCACGGGAGAAGACATAAAATGAGCACATTCCCCGATGTAAAGAAAAATTTCGGCTTCGGTTGCATGAGACTGCCCATGGACGGCGAAAAGGTCGACTACGCCGAGTTCACGAAGATGGTTGACGAGTTCATGGCACAGGGCTTCAACTATTTCGACACCGCACGCGTCTACATCGGCGGTCAGGGCGAGACGGCGATACGCGACTGCGTCGTAAAGCGCTATCCCCGCGACAGCTTCATTCTCACCGACAAGCTCTCCGATTCGCTGTTTAACAGCGAGGACGAGATACGCCCGCTTTTTGAAAAGCAGCTCGAGAGCTGCGGAGTGGACTACTTCGACTTCTACCTCCTGCACTCGCAGACGAAGTCGATATTTGAAAAATACAAGAAGCTGCACGCCTATGAGCACGCGTTCGAGCTGAAAAAAGAGGGCAAGGTAAAGCACGTCGGCTTCTCGTTCCACGACACCGCCGACGTACTCGACGAGATGCTTAACGAATACCCGGAGATTGAGGTGGTTCAGATCCAGCTCAACTACATCGACTTCGAAGACCCCGCCGTTCAGGCACGGCTGTGCTACGAGGTCTGCCGCAAGCACAACAAGCCCGTAATAGTCATGGAGCCTGTCAAGGGCGGAAAACTCGCCGACATTCCCGAGCAGGGCAAGGCTATATTCGACGCTCTTCACGGCGGCAGCCCGGCGAGCTACGCGATACGCTACGCAGCGGATTTCGGCGGCGTATTCATGGTGCTCTCCGGCATGAGCAGCTTAGAGCAGATGAACGACAACCTGTCGTTTATGAAGGACTTTAAGCCCCTGAGCCACGAGGAGAGACGGGCGATAGCGGAGGTCTGCGACGTTATACGCGCGACCCACACCATCCCCTGCACCGCGTGCCGCTACTGCACGGACGGCTGCCCCGAGCATATCCTTATCCCTGACCTGTTCTCGTGCATGAACGCAAAGCAGCTCTGCCGCGACTGGAACTCGGACTGCTACTATGAGGTCTACACCGAGAATCACGGCAAAGCGTCGGACTGCATCGGCTGCGGAAAGTGCGAGCACTCGTGCCCTCAGCACCTGCCCATACGCGAGCTGCTCAAGGAGGTTGCAAAAACATTTGAGGGCGAAGAGGCAGAATAAAATTCGCTTAGAAGAGCGAACTATAAAAACAAGACCGACCGCAACGAGAAATCGCCGCGGTCGGTTTTTGTAATTTTATTGAAATAGGCAATCCGACAAAATTGAATTTATCTCTGCATTCGCAGATCTCGTGGGTGTTTTTGTTCTTATCTTGGGGTTTACCTGCAATAGATGTCAATCGCCTTTGCCGCCTCCGTCGCATAGCCGTTGTGCCAGCAGTCGCGGCGGAATAAATAGCCGATCTCGAGCACGCGCCCGCCGGGGATGTCCTGCATCGTCAGCCCGCATTGGCCGACAAATCTGCCGCCGTCTTTGAGCTCGACTGCGTATAGCCCTACGCCCTCTTCGCGGTAGCGGTGCAGCTGATTATCGAGCCATGCCTGCACTTCGCCGTCCGAAAAAGCGCCCTCGTAGGCGTACATTGTTTTTTTCGTCCTGCAATATTCCGCACAGATTGAAATAATCATTCCGATTGAATTTTCTCAGCACGAGCCTATCGGTTTGAGCAAAAATTTCTTTATTCATCTGCATTTTTCATTTTCCTGCGGACGTGTTCTTTTATCGCCGAAAACGACTCGTCGCTGATGTCGTGCTCCATTTTGCACGCATCTTCGGTGGCAGTCTTTTCGTCAACGCCGAGACGGACGAGGAACTTCGAGAGCAGAGTGTGGCGCTCATATATTTTCTTCGCCACATCGAGCCCCGATTCGGTGAGGGTCAGATACCCGTCCTTGTCCATGAGAAGATAGCCGCCCTGTTTGAGAAGTCCGACAGCGCGGCTGACGCTCGGCTTTGAAAATCCCATATATTCGGCGACATCGAGCGAGCGCACAACGCCGTTTTTTGAAAGCACATAGACGGTTTCGAGATACATTTCGCCCGATTCCTGAAGATGCATACCTGTTCCTCCCTTTTAGGTGTGTATATTGTTATATATTAAAGGTATGATATCACTTCACTTAGGAAAAATCAAGGGCGGGAAGATATGTATGAAATGTCCAAAGCAGGCGGTTAGCATAAGCTAATCATTTGTGGATGTCGCCGAAATTGCGTTTTACGGCAAAAAATTGAAAAAAGTCTATTGACAGGGAACAACTATAGGAGTACCATATATCACGGTTAGCGGGTGCTAATCAATTTTAAAGCCCCAAGGTTAGCGTATGCTAATTCCGGAAATACAAAAGAGGAAGAGGGACTCAATATGATGCCTTTGATGTTCGCACAGGTCGGCGAAGAGAATATCATCAAGAAGATAGGCGGCAGCCCGGAAGTAAAACAGCATCTCGAAAATCTCGGATTTGTCGTCGGCGGCACTGTAAAGGTAGTCAACGCCCTGGGCGGAAATGTTATAGTCAACGTCAAGGAGTCGCGCGTTGCCATCAGCGAAGAGATGGCGAAGAAAATCATGATATGACGGCGCTGCGGCGCAGTACATATACCAAATGAATAAAATTGCACAAAAGGAGGATATAAGCAATGAAAACTCTCAGGCAGGCTAAGATCGGCGAAACGGTCAAGGTAGTCAAGCTCCACGGAGAGGGCGCAACAAAGCGCCGCATCATGGACATGGGACTGACCAAGGGCGTGGAGGTCTATATCCGTAAGGTCGCGCCTCTCGGCGATCCGGTCGAGATCACGGTGCGCGGCTATGAGCTCTCGCTCAGAAAGGCCGACGCGGACATGATCGAGGTCGAATAAGACCCCGCGCAGAAAAGCTGATATAATTTCAAGAAAGAGAGGCTATCAAAATGGATTTACGCATTGCTCTTGCGGGTAACCCCAACAGCGGTAAAACCACATTGTTCAACGCTCTCACCGGTTCGAACCAGTTCGTCGGTAACTGGCCGGGCGTTACGGTTGAGAAAAAAGAAGGAAAACTCAAAAAGCATGACGGCGTTATCATCACCGACCTTCCCGGTATCTACTCGCTCTCGCCCTACACCCTTGAGGAAGTTGTCGCGAGAAACTATCTTATCGATGAGCGCCCGGACGCTATACTTAACATAATCGACGGTACGAACCTCGAAAGAAACCTCTATCTCACCACCCAGCTGACCGAGCTCGGCATCCCCGTTGTTATCGCCATCAACATGATGGACGTCGTCAGGAAGAACGGCGACAAGATAAACGTCGATGAGCTCTCCCGCCAGCTCGGCTGCAAGATAGTTGAGATCTCCGCCCTTAAAGGTGACGGAGTCATGGACGCTGCCGAGGCTGCCATCGAGGCTGCAAAGAGCACCAAGACCGTTCCGATGCATACATTTGAAGGCTCCGTCGAGCACGCTCTCGCGCACATTGAAGAGGCCGCCGTCCACGGCCTGCCCGAGGAGCAGCAGAGATGGTACGCTATAAAAATCTTCGAGCGCGACGACAAGGTGCTTGCAAAGCTCAAACTCGACAAGGCAACCCTTGAGCACATCGAGGGCGACATTCAGGCAGTTGAGAAAGAGATGGATGACGACGCAGAGTCCATCATCACGAATGAGAGATATATCTACATCGCGTCTATCATAAAAGCCTGCTACAAAAAGAAGAATGTCGGTCAGCTTTCGACCTCCGACAAGATCGATAAGGTCGTCACAAACCGTTGGCTCGGACTTCCGATATTCGCAGTTATCATGTTCCTCGTCTACTACATCTCCATGGTCACTGTCGGCTCGTTCGCGACCGATTGGATGAACGACGGAGTGTTCGGCGACGGCTGGCACCTGCTCGGCATCGGCTCGAAGGCCTATTCGACCGACGCTGACGACTACACCGCCGCTACCGAGGCTGTCAGCGCATTCACCGGCATTGACTTCGGCGCAGAAGATTTCGACGCCGACAAGGCTCTCGCCGAGATGAAAGCCTATCAGCCCACAGCGGACACCGCAACGGTTGATGTTGAGGATGAAGAGACCCTCGCCGTCAACGCCATGACCGCTTATTACTCGGCAATCCCCGCAAACCTCTCCAAGGCTGACAAAGAAGCAACGGTAGGCATGACCTATGTTGACGCTGTCAAGTACCTTGAAGAGAAGGGCTTCGACGAGCCCGATCCCGCCGCTTACGGCGTGTGGGTGCCCGGCATTCCGGTTCTCGTCGGCAACGGACTTGAAAAGGTCGGCGCGGCCGACTGGCTCAGTGGACTTATCAACGACGGTATCGTAGCCGGCGTCGGCGCTGTCCTCGGCTTCGTTCCCCAGATGCTCGTTTTGTTCCTGCTCCTCGCATTCCTTGAGGCGTGCGGCTACATGGCCCGTATCGCATTCGTCCTTGACCGTATATTCCGCAAGTTCGGTCTTTCCGGCAAATCCTTCATCCCGATGCTTATCGGCACCGGCTGCGGCGTTCCCGGAATCATGGCTTCGCGTACCATTGAAAATGAGCGTGACCGCCGTATGACCATAATGACAACAACATTCATCCCCTGCGGCGCTAAGGTACCGTTCATCGCCATGATCGCAGGCGCGCTCTTCGGCGGCTCCGCTCTGGTATCGACCTCCGCTTACTTCATCGGCATGGCGGCTATCATCTGCTCGGGCATCATGCTCAAGAAGACCAAGATGTTCTCCGGCGATCCCGCTCCGTTCGTTATGGAGCTTCCCGCCTATCACTGGCCGACCCTCAAGAACGTCCTCCGCTCCATGTGGGAGCGCGGCTGGTCCTTCATCAAGAAGGCCGGAACGATCATCCTTCTTTCAACTATCGTTGTCTGGTTCACCTCTTACTTCGGCTTCGTAGACGGCCACTTCGGAATGCTTGCAGAGGATCAGCTTGATCAGTCCCTGCTCGCAAAGGTCGGCTCGGCTATCGCCTGGATCTTCGTTCCGCTCGGCTGGGGCAACTGGCAGGCTACCGTCGCTTCGATCACCGGACTTGTCGCAAAAGAGAACATCGTCGGTACGATGGGCATCCTCTATGGCGCAGAGGGCAACGTTTATGCAACCCTTGCAAAGGCGTTCACCGGCATAACCGCTTATTCGTTCCTCGTCTTCAACCTCCTGTGCGCTCCCTGCTTCGCAGCTATCGGCGCTATCAAGCGTGAGATGAACAGCGCAAAGTGGACCTGGTTCGCAATCGGCTATCAGTGCGGCTTCGCCTATGTTATCTCCCTTATGATAAACCAGTTCGGCAACCTCTTCACCGGCAACATCCACGGTGCAGTTGATATCGTAAGCCTTGTGTTCGCGTTCATCTTCCTCGCCCTGATAATCTTCATGCTCGTGCGTCCTTATAAGGAAGCTACGAAGCTGACCTCCGATGTAAAGGTTACGAAATAAAGCAAAACACAATCTGTGAAAGGAGTCTTTTCAAATGCTCGCGTGGTTATCAAAGAATATTGCAACCATTATAATATGCCTTGTGCTTGCCGTTATCGTGGCACTGATTATATATAATCTTGTCAAGGATAAAAAGAAAGGCAAATCCTCCTGCGGCTGCAACTGTGCCCACTGTGCTATGGCAGGCTCCTGCCACAGCGCGAATCAGCAAAAGGGCAAAAAACGCAGCTGATAAGCACAACAGAACAGAAAAAAGGACGCAGTGCAAACTGCGTCCTTTTGGCATATTCCGGTGGATTTTTCTGCGCTTTGCTGATATAATCAAAGAAACCGCTCATATCGGAGGTGCGTAGATTGATATTTCAATTCGGCGAATACAAAATCGATGTTGATGTTGAAAAGACGAAGCAATTTTATAACCGCGCCAAAACAGTCAGCGAGGGGTGCCAATGCGACGGGTGTCTTAACTTCGAGAGAGCCGTCGACGAACTTTCGCAGAATACCCGGGACTTTTTTTCCGCGTTCGGCGTTGACATGAAAAAAATCTGCGAATGTTATGTCTATTGCGCCAAAGACGAAAACACGCTGTACTACGGTGGCTTTTGCCACATCTGCGGAACTTTACTCAGCGGCAAAAGCGCATGGAAACCGACGAGTGACTCAACAGCTTGTTGGGACGAAAAAGCAACATATCCGCTCTCGCCGAATTTCGTAATTTCATTCAGCGACCGTATCGACATGTTGGGACCGGATTTTCCGCTCCCTGTCGTTCAGCTCGACTTCGATGCAGATATCCCGTGGGTGCTCGAAAAGAAAAACAGCTATATTGACGAATAACGAGGCGAAAAAATGAGCAAATACAACGCACTCTGGGAATATGTCAAAAACAGCGGCGCGCAGTCGCTGAAGCTCACTTTTGATGAAATACAAAATATCGCTGGCGTGCCGATAGACCACTCGTTTCTGAACTTCAAAAAAGAGCTTGCGGATTACGGCTATCGGGTCGGGAAAATCTCGATGAAAGAAAAGACTGTGAGTTTTGAGAAGAAATAAAATTGTGCGAACTTCGCGGGCGGATAACATCAGCTTCAGCAAGGTTGTGATGATTTCCAATATTACGGAGGTTGACCGTTGTCGATACTTATATCCGCAAATCCCGATTCGCCTAACACTCACAGCCCATCAGCAGCCTTTCACCTCCTCCGAACATTTACATTTTGGAAAAAATATGCTATAATGCGGGCACAAAACTCTGGGGGAGAGATAATAAGATGATAAGATTGGCATCGGTCGGCGATGCGGGAGAGCTTGAGCGCCTCAATGCAGAGTTCAACGGCAAGGGCAAGACTACGGAAGAAAGCATTCGCGCCTCGCTTCTTACAAACAGGCGCGAGATTGTCATCGTTGCGGACGGCAACGGAGGACGGCTCGCCGGCTTCGTCTGCCGTTCAGATGAAAAAATCGTTCTGCTACGACGAATATACGCCCGAGATAACTGAGGTCTATGTCCATCCCGAGTATCGCGAGCGGGGCGTCGCGCGGAAAATGCTGACCTTCGCGCAGGAATACTGCAAAAAAATATACCCGCTCCACAGCTTCGAGCTGTTGACGGGCAGCGATAACACTGCCGCGCAAAAGCTCTACTCCGCCATCGGCTTCGAGTGCGACGGCGAAATGCATATGTCAAAGCAGGTAAAATATTTTGAGAGAATCGCAGGAACAGAGCTATGAGAATAATAAATACTTTTGATAAAATACCCGGCTGCTTTAAGAACAGCGCCTTTGATTTGGATGCATGGAGAGTATACGCCCGCGCGATTTCGCCGGAGCTTGGCGAAAAATGCGAACGGGATTCGAGGGAATATGATTTCAATAATGACGTGCTGCCCGTAGTCAATAACGTGCTGCTCAACAGGGACGCGGCGATTGCGGCAAACGACTCCTTTGTCGCCGTGACCGACAAGCTTGCGAGCAATATAGAGCGGCTTTTTGAAAACGGCGTCGAGACGGATATTATTCTCTATTTGGGGCTGTGCAACGGCGCGGGCTGGGCGACATCGCTTGACGGCAGAGACGCGGTTTTGCTCGGAATAGAAAAAATTATCGAGTTGAATTGGCAGGATGAATCCGCCATGCAGGCTCTGATTTTTCATGAAATAGGCCACATATGGCATAAAACCTACGGGAATCTCTATCCCGAGGCTCGGTCAGAGGGCGAAAATTCACTGGCTCAGCTCTATCAAGAGGGACTTGCCATGGTCTGCGAACATATTTTATGCCAAGATGACAGATACTATCATCAAAATCAAAACGGTTGGCTCGATTGGTGCAAGGAAAACGAAGCCGAAATAAAGCGTGAATATCTCCGCCGCGTCGATAAAAATATCAGCACGCAGGATTTCTTCGGGGATTGGTGCAGCTACAAAAATCACAGCGATGTTGGCTATTATCTGGGCTGCGAGTTCGTCAAACATTTGCAACGGCAATACTCGCTTGTCGATATAGCAAGCCTCAATGTCAATCAGTTATATAATCATTTTAAGGAGTTTGCGTCGGCCGAATAAACGGACGGCAAGCAGCAAAAAAGCTTTTACGTAGAAAGAGCGTACTGTTCGCGGCGTTTTTGATTATTCGAGATATCCAAATTATCCTGATTATACAGGCAGTGTTATCGGTTTGTTGTCGAGACTGATAACACTCGACCTACAGCTATGATAACAGCAAGCTATGCCGCTTCGAAATATTGTGTTTTTACTTAGAAAAGCGAGAACTTATATGTTACTAAGAAACATATAAGGCAAGTTGTTCTATGATTTCTTCATGCTTATGCTAAGAAAATTTCTCTCATTTAATATATTTTTCTCCGCCTTGACGGTATGTCAAAACGGAATTTTTATCGAATATGTAAAAGGCTTCCGCCCCTAACAGGGCAGAAGCCTTAAAAATTATGCGATTTTTAGGTTTAGTTGTAAGCCAAGTGTTACTATTTCATATGTTGCAAAAACGGTTACTCGAAAAGTGCCGAGTCCCGAAGCCCGCATAAATACTGGTTTTTTCGGCACATCTAAACCAAGGGGAATTATTCCCACTCGTTGCCGAAAAGCTAAACTTAACACATTTTGTTTATAAAATGTATCGTGTAGTCTTCGCAGTATTTTGATAATCCATATTATCATACCTGTATGACGAGAATTTATCATTTTCTTATCAGGTGCGATAAAACCGATGGTTGCAAGAAAAGAATAATCGCAACCAGATTGGTTTTACAATTTATATTATACTTGATTTGTTTTTGTTTTGCAAGATGTATTTTAATTTTACGCACACATTTCAAAAAATGTGCTTAAATTTTAATTGATTTTTTTAGTTGTCTCAGGTATAATAAAATCAGCACACAATTACGTATTCGCTGTGCGTGAATTTTATTTAAGGAAGAGGGTGAATGAGTGAATCTTCAAGAGCGAGCAAAAGAAGTGGTTGTAGATAATAATGGCATTGCAAAATCTGCCGACTTTGTTGCTGCCGGAATCAGGGCTGTCGATGTCGTAAACCTGTGTAATACAGGCTTTCTTAATCGTGTACGACACGGATACTATCAGCTTGCCGAACAATGTGTTTCTTCAGAAGAACAATTGCTTGCCACACTCATACCAAAAGGAATAGTTTGTGTTGAATCTGCGTTGTTTCACTATGGTTACAGCGACTTTGCACCACGAAAATGGTCAATAGCTGTGCCTCGTTCAATGTCAAGAACAAAGCTAAAAGTTGATTCGCTTGCTATTCAACCTTATTATATGCAGCCTGAGTTGTATGAACTTGGGAAAATTACCGATAACTTCAACGGGGTTGAGCTGCCTGTATATGACCGTGAGCGAACAATATGTGATTGTTTCAAATATCGTTCAAGATTAGATAACGAAATTTTCAACAAGGCTATTAACGCTTATGTAAAAGACGACAAAAAGAATCTGAATAATCTTTCTGCTTATTCCCAAAAATTGCGTGTGTATAAAAAAGTTACCGAACTGATGGAGGTGCTGCTCAATGGCTGATATTGCCGCATCTGTGCTTACTCGATTAAAGAATAAGGCGCAGGCAAGTGGAAGAAGTTATCAACTTTGCTTACAACTCTTTTGTCAGGAAGAATTTTTGCGCAGACTTGAAAAGTCAAAATACGCAGAAAATTTTGTTCTCAAAGGCGGATTGTTTATCTATTCGCTTACCGAATTTGACAGCAGAGTAACGGTCGATGTTGATTTTTTGCTTCGACAAATGCCGAACACTCCTGAACAACTGCGAGCTGTGCTTGAAGAAATTATCGCAGCACCTACTGAAAATAGATTTGTTACATTTGAGATAACAGATGTTGCTCCCATTGCTGTTGCAAAGAAATACGCCGGTATCGGTGCATCGCTTGTTGCACATATCAAGAATACAAGAACACCTTTCAGCATTGATTTCGGCGTTGAGGATGTAATTGTTCCAAAGCAGGAAAAGCGAAAAATTCCTACACAGCTTGACGATTTTGCTTCTCCGACGGTAAATACATATTCGCTGGAAACGACAATTGCCGAAAAGCTTGATGCAATTCTCGATTTAATGGAATTTTCAAGCCGAATGAAAGATTATTATGATATTTATTATCTTGCCAATAAGTTTGATTTTGACGGTGGAACGCTGACAAAAGCACTTAAAAAGACTTTTGAAAATCGTGGACACGCCTTTACGATAGAACAATTTGAGCAGGTTATGGCTTTTGCCGAAAATGATGCAATGCAGAAAAAGTGGAAAGCCTTTACCCGTAAAATTGATACGAAAACCGATGATTACAGCATCGTGCTGAAAACAATAAGGGCATTTTTAACAAAACCGTTTACAGCGGAAATAGATAATATAGGTTTTTCTGGTCGATGGTCCGCAAATCAAAATGAATGGATAATTGGAGGAAGCTATAATGGCTAAAAAACAAAAGAAACAAGAAGCTTTGTCGGTTAGTAGACTTATAAATGAAGTTTTGGTGGCACAATTAAGTATACCTTTTCGCCAAATTGTCAATGATACCACTTTCTCAAAATATACTGGCTCAAAACGTCCCGACATCCTTATTTCTGAATTTGAATACGATGGCACCAATGACGAACAATACATCAAAAACCTTGTCGCATATGCAGAAGCAAAAGACGATTGCAAGGTTGAAGATAAAGATTGGAAAGATGCTTTGAAGCAAGGCAAAATCAAGGCACCTAAATTGGGTTTACCTTATTTCATTGTTACAAACTGCAAAACCACATATTTTTATAATGCGAAAACCTTAAAGCAATTAACACTTAACGGTAATCCTATCCGTGAATTTCAAACTATTGATATTTATAGACTTATCAAGAACAAATTAACCGCAAATCCTGACTTGGATTCAATCAACACTAATGTTGACTCTATATCCACCATTTCAGAAGCAATATTTAATAAGAAACTTTGGGAACTTGCAGGTGTATATCGTGGCATAAACTTCAAAGACAATGTTCAAAAGATTGACTTTACAGTAGGTTTTGTTGCCCTTGAATATTTCGAGGAAAAAGAGGAAATTGACGGCACGAAAGATTCGTCTAAAGTGTACTGGTCAACTTGCAACGATGATGTAGCAGAAAAAGTAAAGAATAATTTGAGCGGTTACATTAGCCGTTTAGAAGATGAAACAACTTTCAAAGAATTTAAAAATGTTATGGAAGTAGTTAGGATTGCAATTAGCGGTGATGGAAAAAACAAACCACTGATTGGCGTAGATGATGTAAAACAAATTTATAGCATAATTGATTCTATGAAGCCCTTGCACGGAACTGGATTTGACTTGTTTGGTGCTGTATATGAAATGTTCGCTTCTTCTAAAGAGAAAAAGGATTTTGGCGAATATTTCACAAGACGTCATTATACACATATATTCTCCAAATTGTTACTGCAAGATGAAGATATTTACAATGAGAAAAAGGAGTTTTCTATTATAGATCCTGCTTGCGGCACGGGTGGGTTCTTAACTGAAAGCTTCAAAGTCTTGTTAAACAATTATGAGAAAAGCGGAACTTTAACAACTGAAGCAAGGGAATTCCTTTCTAAAAGATGTTTCTACGGCGTAGATGTTCGAGATGAAAATATATCAAGAACTCGCTTAAATATGTTTTTGGTTGGTGATGGGCATACCCATATGTATTCGGACAATTCCTTAAATCCGACAAGACAAAACGGGAAAGCCACGCTTAGCAAAAAATACCAGTATGTAATTACAAATCCTCCGTACGGTAGCGGTACAATCAAAGCAAAAACCAACGCAATTTCCACAAACAGAACTGAGATAGCATTTATTTGTAAGGTTATTGATTTGCTTGAAGTTGGCGGAAAAGCGTGTATCATCACCCCTGACGGTGTATTAGAAAATCCCTCATATAAGAAGTTCCGTCAAGAAATTCTTGAAAAATGTGAAATATACGCAATAGTTTCATTGCCAAAATTCGCTTTTGCACCATATACTAAGGAAAAGACTTACGCTTTATTCATTAAAAAGCGTAGTGACAAAGTTACTAAAATACAGGATAAACCTATCTGGATGTATATCATTGATAATGACGGATTAGCTAATTCTGATAAAAGATTTCCCACCAAGTTACGTAATAATCGCAACGGTTGGATGCACGATGAAATATCCGGCTGGGTTAGCACGGACGGCATTGAAATGCCCGGCGTTTTGGAGAAACGTTGGTTATCTTTTGATGATAGTGCCGCCCCTACTACATGGATTGATGAGAAAGGTATTGTGCAAACTGCAAGAAAAGGTGGTAATGTCGATATTAATATAATCGAAAATGATCATTATAAAACTTTATTGCCAGAGTATTATTTGAGACCGTATTCTCCGCACTATATTAGTGAAAATGATTTTGACAATGAATTAAAGCAAATAGACAATAGTATAAGGAGGCTGCTTAATGAAATTTCTTGATGTTTTTAATGAAATTGATAAAGGCAATTACGCTTTAACAGATGAAGCGATTTATGCATCCTTACAAAATGGGGATGAGTTAATACCTTTATACGGTGGAAACAAAGAACATAAAATGACGGATCGAAGAATTTCAGTTTCTGCGAAAACGAAGAAAGGTGCAACAATTAAGATTTTCTCTGGTGAAGGTATAATTATTAGTCTAGATGGCAGTGCAGGAAGTATGACATATAAAAACGGTGAAAAGTTTGCTCTTAATCATCACGCAGGATTTATAACCTTACGCAAAGACGCCGTTGATAAGGTGAACCTTGAATATTTCTCATTATTCTTGCAAAACTTTTATAGAGAAATGGGCGTAAGTGACGGATCGAAAACATTATCATTGGAGCAGGTTTATGCGGAGGAGTTTTCTCTCCCCGATTTTGATATTCAATGTAATATTTTAAATTCTCTAAAAAGCATTAAAAGCAAATTGGATACTCTTGCTATATTAAAAAAACGATATTATTCTTTAATGGATAAAGAGTTAGCAACAGAATATAATCAGTATCAAGCCAAACAGATTAAAATTTCAACCTGTATTGGTTATATGAGCGGAAACAGTGGCTTAACAGAAGAATTTATATATCAAATGTTACAAAGCAATTCGGAACGATTTGTCGTCCTTTCGAGTGCCACCGAAGATAATACAATGATGGGGGAAATCCCCAAGTGCATTATCAACAATCGCCAGTTGAAAGTTTTTGAAGGGCAGGAAGGCCTGTTGGTAACAAGAAATGGTAAGGCGGGGCAGACAAAATATCTTCCCAGTGGAAAATATACAATCAATGATCACGCCTATATTCTCTTTGTTAAAGACACATCGCCATATGAAATCAATCTTAAATGGCTTTCCTTGCAATATAAACAAGATTTTCTATCGTATGCTTCGAACTCGGATAATGGAACTTGGAATATGACGGGATTTTTCGCTTATACAAAATTGGATATTCCGAGTATTGATGAACAATTGTCCATTGTGAAAAAATATGATACTTTGTTACAACGTATTAATACTATTGAAGAAATAGAACGCAAATATTGCAAACTTATATCAAAAGAAATAGCATAAAATAAAGCCAAAAGCGGGGACAGCAACATAAAGTTGCCGCCCCATTTTTACTTAAAAATAAATCAATTCTGCACATACGATTTCCGTCGCTCTGTTGCGTATATTATTCATATTCCGCACCCAGAGCATCATATCGGTTGCTTTGAGTTCTTCGGTTACATTTTCTTTTTCGGAGAGGTCTTTTACCAGCCGGAGAAAAAAGTCTTGAGCCTGCTGCTCAATATCTGCAAGATATGAATTGAGCTTACCGCTTGTCAGCAAATTGTAGTAACGCACCTTATGATTTTGTTTCAAATATCGTTTATGCCTCATTGCCCAAACGCCGATATTTGCTTCCTTTTCTTCTTCCACCGGTAATAAATCGGGCAACATATAGTCGCCCACCTGCGTATAAGTACCGCCTGTTTGTTCAAAAATTGTGTTTGCCATTTTGTTTACCTCCAAAAATTTATTTATCTTGAGCGTGAATTTTCACGCTTGCGACCTTTAATATTTCTTGCCTGTTCAAGCAACTCGTCAATTTGTTTATGTCCGAAAACTTTGCGCAAGAGTTTGTAATCTTTGACTTCCGAACGCAAATTTTCGTTTTCGTTTTTCTGCTTGCTGTTTATTTTCGACAACATTTCGTTCTCACGATAGAGATTGCCATTCGTGATATTTAATCTATGGTAATTGTCCCAACCCTCAAAGCAACGAGCCAATGCCGTCTTAATTAACGCTTTTAATTTTTGAATAAGCGGCTCTGCAATTTTAGTTTTATACGCTCTTGCGGACATAAAGCCTTGCGGCTCGGAGAGCTGATATTCGGGTGCATTATCGAGCATTTCTTCCACATTTTTTAAGTTTTCCAAACCATCATCATAGTTTAACACTCGCTCGGATAACACATTAAATTCGGCTTGCTTTCCCTCGATTTTAGCACCTAATTGTTCAAGCTCCACCGTTCGCTCTTGCTTTTTATAATCAAGAACAGAGAGGTGTTTTTCGTGCGAGCCTTTATGTTCCCACTCAATTCCGTGCCGTTCCATTACGAAAGCTAAAGCGGACTTTTCTACGCTTACCCATTGATTCCACTCGGTATCTCCACGAGTTCCGCCCTTGAAACCTTGTGTGGCTAACGCTTGTTTGAGACTTACTCTCGTATCAAGTCCACGCTTGCTTCCGGTTGTGAACGGAACAAAATCAATATGCAAATGGGGCGTTGCCTCGTCCATATGCAGATGAGCAGAGAACACTTTTAGGTTGGAATTTCGCTCTTGAAATCCACGGTAATACTCATCTAAAATCTGCCGTGCAAGCTGTCCGGTTTCGCTTTCGGCACTCATATTTTCCTTATCGCCAATCTGCAAAATCAGTTCGTGAAACGGCTTTTCCTGCTTTGAATTTCTGATTTTTTCATAGTAATTTTCTATTCTACGGTCGGCTCTTGTCTGTTTTTCGTTGTATCTTTTTAGCGCTTCATCAAACAATTCGTGAAAGATTTTCTTTATCGGCTCGTTACAGTAATCAATATTCAAATGCGTTCTGTTACCATCAACATTTTCCGCCTTGAACTTGCGGCTGTTATGATTGACCGAGCCTTTACCCACCATTGCGCTTATCGTTCTTTGCATTATATACACCTCCAATCTCATAAACTTGCTCGTCCTCGGTTCTGTTACTCTTGTCAAGAGTAACGCAAAAGCACTTTTGACAGGCAAGCCCATCAAAAATGCAACCTGCAAGCAGGTTTTGCGCTCTCCGAGAGGCAGGAGTAGCTTTTTGAAAAAAGCCACCTGCACCCTGCAAAAACTTTAATGCGTGTCAAACCGTGACGGTGGCGACAATGTTTTATGCCTATGCACGCTACTAAAATGTTTGTCACGGTCGTCACACATTGACACGCCTATTTCATAAGAGATAGTTTTCGTCCGTTATGCGTTCGACTTGCTTTGTAGTGAATGCCATAATCTTTAAGCAGTCGGTTTGCATTTATACTTAACCTCAATGAAAGAACATTTGGTTTAACATCTTCTCCGAGAATGTCACATAGTTCGGAAGCAGTACCTTCCCACACTTTACTTTCCGACAAAAGAGTTGTAGCAATTTTTTCAAGTAACGGCTCAGGCGGCTCTTTCCACAATTCTGTTTCGGACTTTTCAAAATTCCAAATTAGTTTTTCGGCATCTCTCACAAGATGAATTTTCATATCTTGTTGGTCCCTACCGGCAACATCAAGTGTGGCATTATTAGAAGTTCGTTTTTCTTTGCTTAGAACGAACGCTCCGTCGGCGGCTCCCATCAATCCGTTTGTTCCTGAAATCATATCGAAAATATCTTCCGCTTTTTGCTTGCGAGTATGGTGAACAATGAGCATTGTAACATTGTAGCTGTCCGCCAATGATTTGAGCCTTGCTACAATATCATAGTCACTTGCATAGCTGTAATCGGCTCCGCCGGCTTCACGAACACGCTTTAATGTGTCGATAATGATCAAGCCTGTATCTGAATGTTCTTCCATAAAGCCTTTAATTTGTTCGTCCAAGCCTTCGTTTAATGTTTTGCATTGTGTGGCAAAATACAGATTATCTGTTTCCTCAGCTCCAAACATTTGAAACAATCGCTTTTGCAAGCGGGGGTAGTCATCTTCAAGTGCAAAGTAAAGCACAGTTGATTTTCGCACTTTGTAACCCCATAACGGTGTGCCTGTGCTTATGTGATAAGCAAGCTGTGCCATCATAAAACTTTTACCCACCTTTGGAGAGCCTGCAAAAATATAAGTACCCCTTTGTAGCAAACCGTCTATCAACGGTGTTTGAACATTAAAAACAGTATCATACAACTCGCTCATCGAAACTGTTTTGAGATACGACGGACTCATTTGCTTTGAAAATTCTTTTTGCATTTCCTCAAGATAATCATCTAAGCTCTTGCCATTCTCATTAAAATCGGTTATACTATCATTACATACATTTGGTGACTGCTCCGTATCTGCGCCAACAGATACAACCGGAGCGGTCATTTTTTTATTTTCCATTGTTACCATCTCCTTTCAATCCGTTCATTGTGGTAGCGATAAGGTCAATAGTATCAAGAAGTTCCGGCTCAATGCTCTCACCAACATCAATTCGTTGCAATTCATTAAGGATGAATTCCATTTGAGTTTTAAGAGCCTTGTAAACTCTCGGACTCGGTTGAACTACCACCTCACGCTCCATACATTTGCGATAACAATATTCCTGCTTGGGCAATCCCGAAAGAGCAATTGCTCTGTTCAGCTCTTTTTGTTCTTCGGGAGATACTCTGAAAGCTACGGTAATACTGCGAAAACGATTATACTTATCAACATTTTTGGCTGACATAATATCACACTCCTTTATTCATAAAATTAAGTTTTATTGCCATTTCTTTTTGCTTTGACGGGAACAGATGCGCATAGCGATAAGTAATTTCTATACTCTCGTGTCCCACTCGGTCTGCAATGGCGACTGCCGAAAATCCCATATCAATTAAAAGGCTGATATGACTGTGCCTTAAATCGTGAATACGAATACGCTTTACACCTGCGGCTTTTGAACCTCTGTCCATTTCGTGATGAAGATAGCTTTTCGTTATGTTAAAAATGCGGTCTTTCCTTTTCAGCCCGTACTGCATATTGAAAAACTCCTGCATTTCAGTACAAAGAAAATCCGGCATTTGCACCGTTCGGTTACTTTTCTTTGTTTTCGGTGAAGTAATCATATCTTCACCTTTTATTCGCTGATATGTTTTGCTGATTTTTACCGTTCCTTTTTCAAAATCAAAATCAGCAGGGGTAAGAGCAAGCAATTCTCCCTCACGGATACCTGTCCAATAAAGCATTTGAAAAGCATAATAAGAAATCGGTTTATCCATCATTACTTCGGAGAACTTTTGATATTCTTCCTTTGTCCAAAACAGCATTTCCTTGCGTTCTTCACTACCCATATTTCCGGCTTTTGCGGCGGGATTGCTACGCAAATCATAAAATCTTACCGCATAATTAAATATGGCAGAAAGTTGATTGTGCAGCGTTTTCAGATAGGATGATGAATAGGGCTTATTCTCCTCATTACGATATGCAAGCATTTCATTTTGCCACGCTCGTACATCTTTGGTTGTAATCTCATTGATTTTGTAATTTTCAAAATACGGCAGAATTTTCTGCTGAATAATATTTTCTTTTGTTTGCCAAGTGCTTTCCTTTAATCGTGGCTTTTGCTCTCGGAAATAAATTTCAACAAAGGCAGAAAAGGGCATATCCAAATCTCCCGAATTTTGTTGTCGGAAAGTATGCTCCCACTCCTGCGCCTCTCGTTTGGTATCAAATCCTCGCTTACACTTTGGCTTGCGTTCGCCTTTCCAGTTTGTGTATTGAGTCATCACATACCAAGTTCCGTTATCTTTGTTTTTGTAAGCCGGCATTATACCTCTCTCCTTTCTGCTCCGTAAACTCTTTCATTAAAATACTGTCGGCTGATGCGTCCTGCAACTGTGATATATCCTTTTGCACTCAACTCATCATTGAGCTGTTTTATAACCTTATATGCATAAGATTTCGATACATCCAATTCTTCTGCAACCTCATCGGCTCTGATAAAAGACTTTTCTGTCATAAAAAACACCTCCTTTATAATTGTTTTGGTTATTTATTGTCGGATACTTTCTGACCGTATTCCGATTTGCCCGAGCGGATACACCATTACCGTGATGTATGACGGATATTCAGTTTTTACAAATAACTTAACGCTATTTGCTTAATGATTATACTAAACATATTCCGTTATGTCAAGTGGTTTTCATGAAAATATTAAACTTTTTTGTTTTATGTCACTTGACATATACTAAACATATATGATATACTGATTGCACATTACATAAGTAAGGAGTGCAATTTTATGGCAATCGGAGAGAGAATAAGATTCTTTCGTAATCTTTGCGGAATGACACAGAAATATTTA
>JABLTM010039555.1_pt1 | contig 146590 bp, 106 predicted proteins | sample 7160121 | NCBI WGS metagenome assembly JABLTM01 (sample SAMN14651224, study PRJNA627086) | human gut metagenome | isolation source: feces | host: Homo sapiens
AATTTGAAATTTGAACGTTTAACTTGTAAGATGAGTAAAGCCTCAAAATTGGTGAATTCGAAGCAGAAGTGGAACACCTGGACAAGGAGAAGGCCGAGGCCGAATTTGGTGACGTGCTGTTCAGCCTGATCAATGCAGCCCGCCTCTACAAAATTAATCCTGACAACGCACTGGAGCGTACGAACCAGAAGTTTATCAAACGCTTCAACTACCTCGAAGCCCATACCCTGAAGCAGGGACGTGCCCTCAAGGACATGACACTGGCTGAAATGGATGCCATCTGGGAAGAAGCGAAAAAGGAGGACTAAACCAGGGGTCGAAGGCTGAAGGCTGACGGACGAAAGGCTATGGACAGGAAGGAGAGGCTGAGGTCTTAGGACTGCCGCTTCTCCTTCGCACAGCCCCTGCGCCGGCAAATGTGGCCTCCCGACCTTTCTCCGACTCGATGATTCTTCCTTTGGGTAAGACTTTACCTTACCCTCAGTGCAAGTCATTCTTTCACGACCTGGCAATTTCTCGCAGCGGCATCATCCTTATCCCCCATTCATCTCTTAACCCAAGAATCCCTCCTGTTCCGACTTCATGCTTTACCACTTCATCGCCTTTCTGACGGTTGCCATTTGGGGAACGACCTTTGTTTCGACCAAAGTGTTGCTAACCCACGGATTGACACCGGCTTTTATCTTCCTGTTACGCTTTTCCCTCGCCTATGTGGGCATGGCAGCCATGCAAATGGCACATGACCACGGCAAACCGACCTGGCATTGCCACTCTTGGCGCGACGAGGGACTCATGTTGCTGGCAGGAATGACGGGCGGCTCGTTTTACTTCCTTACGGAAAATACAGCACTTCAGCTGGCACTGGCGGGCAATGTCTCTCTCATTGTGTGCCTGGCTCCCCTCATCACAGCCCTCTTTGCTTGCTTCATACCGGGCAACAAACGGGCGGGACGGCGACTCTGGACGGGGTCGCTGATTGCCTTTACAGGGGTTGCCTTCGTGGCTTACGGCAGTATGGGGACAGGAACGGCGAGCAACCCGCTTCTGGGCAACGTGTTAGCTTTGCTATCGGCCTCTTCCTGGTCTATTTACCAATTGGTAATCAAGCCCTTGGGCGAACGCTACGGGGTGTTGCTCTTAACCCGTAAGGTTTTCGGTTACGGTTTGCTGACCATCTTGCCCTTTGTGCTGACCGAAGAGATGCCCAAGCCCGAAGTCTTTGCCCAACCCGTGGTGTGGGGCAATTTGCTGTACCTCGGGGTATTGGCTTCGCTGATTTGCTATGCGGTCTGGAACCGCGTGGTGGAACAATTGGGGTCGATTGTCTCAGCCAACTACATTTACCTCAATCCGCTGGTTACGTGCATCGCGTCTTACTTTGTGCTGGGCGAACAACTCACGCCAACCATGATGGTGGGCGGTTTTGCCATCGTAACGGGCCTGTACCTGGTCGTAGCACCGAAAGGAGGACTCAAACGGAGGAAGTCTTGCTGACGGTACAGCCTTTCTCACGGTGGAATGCCTGCCCCATCGGTAGCAGACAACCTAACACCGGGCGGACGACAACTGACAATACTTCGCCCCAGCCTTCTCACACCGCCGAGACTCCTCTCCGCACTCTGCCTTCACTCCCTCAGGCTACGCAAACGGCTGATTACACGGCTATTTGACTCATTTATTCATCCCTACTATCCTCCTTAGCTAAAGATTCATGTCCTTCGACTCCACTCTATCCCATTGGGGTGACCATCCCTGCGAGGCGGTCGTGCTTTACCGTGCGCCCCACGCCACGGAATGTACCCGACTGATACAATACGGCCTGCCACGCACCTTTGACTCCCTCGATCAGGTGCCACTGACGGGCGGTTACCTCATTGCTCCCTTCACGGTGACAGCGGAAACGCCGGTGGTGTGGATTGAACCCGACGAATGGCTACGCGTGAAGTTGCCCCTGCCCCCTGCCCTGCCCACGACGGCGTGTGTACACCCGATTGACGAGGCAGGAGAACGCGCGGCTTATCACCGGGCCTTTGCCCAAACATCTCGACGCTTGAGTCAAAACGAGGTACAGAAGGTGGTGCTCTCGCGCCGATTGGAACTGCGCTTTGAGGCGGTTGACGAGGGGCAAGGAGACTTCGCGACTGACGAAACGGAGGCCGCTAACTGGCAAAAAGGATGGCCGCAGGCGGTATCGTACTTCTTACAGGCTTGTCACTATCGTCCCAACAGTTTCGTGTCCCTATGGTGGACGCGTGCCACAGGAGCGTGGTTGGTAGCAACGCCCGAACCTTTGCTCGAAAAGCATCACCACACGTGGGCAACCGTGGCACTGGCAGGAACGATGCCTTGGAACGACCGCGCCTTGACGCTCAAAGAGTGGAGCGACAAGAACCGCGAAGAACAAGCCATTGTGGCACGCTTTATCAAAGACCAATTGACCGATGTGGTCACCGACTTGCAGGCTTCGCAGACTTACTCTCTCCATACGGGCAACTTGCAACACCTTTGCACGGACTTCCAATTTGGCTTGCCTTCTCCCGAAGCCGCGCTTCAGGTACTTCAACGCCTGCACCCCACTCCTGCGGTATGTGGCTTTCCGCGCGAGGCGGCTCGTCAGGCTATTCTGACCGACGAGGACAGTCCGCGCCGTTATTACGCAGGTTTCAGCGGACCGTTTTACTGGCAAGACGAAACGCACCTTTACGTTTCGCTCCGTTGCATGGCTTTCTCCTCGAGTGCGGCGTGTCTCTATGCGGGCGGCGGCATCATGCCCGAAAGTATCGAGGCCGATGAATGGGACGAAACACAACGCAAACTCCGCACCATGGCGTGTCTGCTGGGCTACGAAACCTGCATCTGAAAACAATGAAGGCAGTTCTATGAATGAGCAGTGAATAAGTGGAAGATTGAAGAGTTTAGCTTGTAAGTCTTTGGCTTGATGAATCAACTCCTAAACTCATCAACTCCTCAACTGTCATTAATTCGAACCTCCCTGAACTCAACCATTCCTCAACGAACCTTTCCGCAAGGTTCCTAAACGCTTACTCATGTATTCTTCACCCTCACAAGTCAATCAACTCGTCAGCCTGCTACGGGCACACAGCGTTACGGATGTCGTGGTATGCCCGGGTTCGCGCAATGCCACCATTGTGCACGACTTGCACGAGGCTGCCGATGCCTTTTGTCTGCACCCCGTGACCGACGAACGGAGTGCCGCCTTCGTGGCACTGGGCATGGCACTGGCTACACAACAAGCGGCGGCAGTCTGTGTGACTTCGGGATCGGCTTTGCTGGGCTGTGTGCCGGCGGTGGCTGAAGCTTACTACCGACGGATTCCCTTGCTGGTGATTTCGGCAGACCGTCCAAGCGAATGGATTGGTCAAGGCGACGGACAGACATTGCCGCAAGTTGGGGCGCTGCAACCTTACGCAACCACTTTTGCCTTGCGCATTCCTCACAACGAGACGGACCGATGGGCTAACAACCGCCTGACGAACGAAGCCCTGCTGACACTCGGCAAAAACGGGGGCACACCAGTACACATCAATGTGCCCATCGCCGAACCGATGTTTGGTTTTGACACGGAAAGCTTGCCTACCGAACGAATCATTCACCGCTACGAACCACAGGCGGAGCGTCCGTTGCCAGCAAGTGTCTGTGAACTGCTTGCAGGGGCGAAAATGCCGATGCTCCTCGTGGGACACTACGAACGGGGGGACTTGCGCAAGGAAGTGGAAGACTTGGAGGCGAACGGCCAGCTGTTGGTCATGCCTGAAGTTATCTCGGACGTGCCCGGCAGTCTGCGTATGCCCGTTTGGGATGCCATTCATTGGCCTCCAAACGAACCGAAGGCCTGGCTCGACCAAGATGAGGTAACGGAATACTTGCCCGACGTAGTGGTACACGTTGGGGGCAACTTTGTACACAAACGATTCAAGCAGCTCTTGCGTCGACTGGACTGCAAGGTGGTGCGCATCGGACGTGAAAACGAAATGCCCGACACCTTCTGCCACTTAGACACGCAAGTGGTCTGTGACGAACGCGCAGCACTGGCGCAATTGGTGGAAGTATTACCTCGGAAGAAAAAAGAGGTGGTGCGGGCGCAACAATACTTTGACAAGCAGACTCAAAAACGCATGCAGGCTATTGAGGACTTCAACCAACGGCAATTTGACCCGAAGGCAAAGCTCAATAACGCCCGTCTGACGCTTGACGAAACCCTGAGTTTGCTCTACTACAGCCTCAACCAACAAGCGGCTTCGTACACCCTCCACCTGGGCAACAGTTCGGCGGTACGGGCGGCGGCACGCATCTTTCCCTCGGGCACGCAACCCATTCTCTGTAACCGAGGTACAAACGGCATTGAGGGTTCGGTATCGACGGCAGTGGGCTACGCGCTCAAGCTTTGGGGACTTCACATTGTTGTGGTGGGCGACTTGAGTTTCTTCTACGATGCCAACGCTTTGTGGAACACGCAACTGCCCGACAACTTACGCATCGTGGTGTTGAATAACAACCACGGGGCAATTTTTGACCACCTGCCGGGCTTGGAGAAGTCGCCCGCCCGCGACCGGTACATCGCTGCAGGCGGTCAGACCTTTTCGGCACGCGGTATCAGCGATGCCTATCACTTAGATTATCAATCAGCCAGCACGGTCAGCGAACTGACTCGCCTGTTGCCTACGTGGCTCCAGGAAGGGGAACGCGCCAAACTGCTGGAAGTTATGTTATAACTCACGGGGAGCCAACCGAAACGAAACGATGCCTTCGCCTCTTGCAAACCCAGACACGAGGGGGAAAACGAAGGGCTGAAACGGCGATTCGGTAAACGACTCCTGACAAAAGACTACCTAATTATGCGTAATTGGACTCCTATTAAGCAGTACGAAGAGATTCTCTTTGACTTTTACAACGGCATTGCCCGTATTACCATCAATCGTCCGCGTTACCGCAACGCGTTCACACCGCTGACCGTGGCTGAAATCGGGGACGCACTGCGTTACTGCCGCGAGGCGCAGGATGTCTGTGTCGTGGTACTGACGGGTGCGGGCGACAAGGCTTTCTGTTCAGGCGGTGACATGCACGTCAAGGGCCGTGGCGGCTATGTAGGCGGCGACGGAGTGCCTCGCCTCAATGTGCTTGACGTTCAAAAACAGATTCGTTCGCTGCCGAAACCTGTTATTGCGATGGTCAACGGCTTTGCCATCGGAGGCGGTCACGTGTTGCACCTGGTGTGTGACCTCACCATTGCTTCTGAAAACGCGATTTTTGGTCAGACTGGCCCGAAGGTCGGCTCATTTGATGCCGGTTTTGGTGCTTCTTACCTGGCTCGCATCGTTGGTCAGAAGAAAGCACGCGAGATTTGGTTCCTTTGCAGACAATATTCTGCTAAAGAGGCAGAGGAAATGGGCATGGTCAACAAGGTGGTTCCCTTCGATCGCCTGGAAGACGAGGTGGTTGAATGGGCAGAAACGATGATGGAACGTTCACCGCTGGCTTTGCGCATGATCAAGGCGGGGCTGAACGCTGAACTCGACGGTCAGGCGGGTATTCAGGAACTTGCCGGCGATGCCACGATGCTTTACTACATGCTCGACGAAGCACAAGAGGGTGGCCGCGCCTTCCTCGAAAAGCGTAAGCCGGACTTTAAGAAATATCCGAAGCTTCCATAAGACGAGTTGAGGGAAAGGGTTATGAGGTAATCAGGTCAACTTGCGCCCAACGGTACGCGCAGATTCACTCTACCTCGAAACAGCGAAAGCTTGAAATAGCGATATATCGGAATGTAGAAATGGCGCTATTTCGATGTTTCCCCCCTCCATAACCCGCCCCTCCCCCACAAAGTAACTTTATAACCTCCCTCCCAAACGACGCTAAAATGCACTTTCCTCCTTTTCTCCTCCGTGTCATTCCCCGCAAGTTACGCTTCAAGCAACCGGCGGGAACTTCGCGCGGCGTTTACCACGACCGCCAGGTGTGGTACATCCTCTTAACTTCTGCCGACCCGCAACTGCGCTTTACGGGATTGGGCGAATGTGCGCCACTCTACGACCTGAGTTGCGACTTTACACCCGATTACGAAGAACGGTTGCGTGCCGTTTGTGACGAGGTGGTTCGCACGCAGGAATTGGATAGCGAACGATGGAAAGCTTACCCTTCCATGCTCTTCGGACTGCAAACTGCTTTTCGTTCGGCAGCCGGTTCGCTGCGCGGGGATTACCGCCAACTCTTTCCGACGGCCTTCTCACGCAGTGAAAAGGGTATTCCCATTAACGGATTGGTGTGGATGGGGAATCAGGAGGAGATGTGTAGCCGCATGGAGGAAAAGTTGGCACGGGGATTTCGCTGTGTGAAACTGAAAATCGGTGCCATTGACTTTGAGGAGGAACTCTCCCTGATACGCAGCCTTCGCGAACGATTTGACCGCCAGACTGTCGAACTGCGCGTGGATGCAAACGGTGCTTTCCACCCCGACAACGTGATGGAAAGACTTGCCGCACTCGCTCCGTACGACATCCACAGCATTGAACAACCTATTCGACAGGGACAGTGGGAAGCCTTAGCCAAGGTTTGCCGCGAATCGCCCATTCCCGTGGCACTCGACGAAGAATTGATTGGTATTCACGAAACGGAAGACAAGGAAAAACTCCTGGATACGGTTCGCCCGCACTACGTTGTGCTGAAACCTACACTTCACGGGGCTCTGACGGGAGCAGCGGAGTGGATGATGCTGGCACGCGAACGAGGCATTGGTTCATGGATAACTTCGGCACTCGAAAGTAACGTTGGCCTCAACGCGATTGCCCAATGGTGTGCTGCCATCGACCCTGACACAGCTTTCCCACAGGGACTCGGCACGGGACAACTCTTTGTCGAGAACTACCCGATGCCGTTGCGCATTGAAGGCGACTGCCTGTGGTACGGCGATGAAAAGCAACGAAACTTCCGACAGGAAATCCAGGAGTTTACGGCACGTTGGACGGACGATCAGCCGACGCTCACCGTACACACCTCGGGCAGTACGGGCGCACCGAAACCCATGGAAGCAGAAAAGGTGCGTATGTGGAACAGCGCACTGCGCACCCTGGAGGCTTTGGGACTGCAAGCAGGCAACACGGCACTGCTCTGTATGCCGCTCGGATACATTGCCGGACAAATGATGCTCGTTCGTTCATTTGCCGCCCCCCTTCAACTGCTCGCGGTTCCGCCTTCGTCACACCCGTATGAAAGTCTGCACGAGGCTCCCGACTTTGCCGCGCTGACACCGATGCAAGTCTACGAGTCTTTGCGCGTTCCCCACGAACGTTCCTTGTTGCGCCGCACACTCTGTCTGTTGATTGGCGGAGGAGCTATTTCGCCGGAGCTCGCAGCTGAACTTCGTACCTTCCCCCACGCAGTGTACAGCAGTTACGGCATGACCGAAACCCTTTCGCACATCGCCCTGCGCCGACTTAACGGTGACGAAGCCAGTGATTACTACACGCCCCTGCCCGGAGTGGAGACCGGACTCTCACCCGAAGGAACTTTGACCCTCTTTGCTCCCGAAGTTTGTGCTGAAAGGCTCGTGACCAACGACCGAGCTGAGTGGTTACCCGATGGACGATTCCGCATTTTGGGCCGTCGGGACAATGTAATCTGTTCGGGAGGCATCAAACTCCAAATGGAGGAAATCGAAGCGAAGTTGCACGACTTGCCCTGTCCGCTGATGATTACTGCCACGCCCGATGAGCGATTAGGCGAAAAGGTAACCCTACTCTACGAGGCTGAAGAGGACTTGTCGGAAGTGCTCAAAGCACACTGCCACGAACGGCTCACCCGATACGAACTGCCTCGCCGCTTCGTGCGCGTGGACCAACTGCCCCGCACGGAGACGGGAAAACCGGCTCGCCAGTTGGCGAAAGAACTCGCAGCCAAGGGGATATGAATAGTTGGTAAGTTGAAGGTTGACGATTTGAAGAGTTTATGTTGAAAGCCATTGGCTTGATGAATAAACTGGAATCTGCTAACCTCCTACCCTCATAGCCCTATAACCTCATCATCCCATCCCCTCATAACCCCATAACCCAGTCCCCCCATGCTCCCCATTGAACTCCTTGCCCCTGCCCGCAACGCTGATTGCGGCATCGAAGCCATTCGCCACGGTGCCGATGCGGTCTACATTGGCGGCCCTGACTTTGGTGCCCGTGCAGCCGCCGGTAACTCGGTGGAAGACATCGCTCGTCTCTGTGACTTTGCGCATGGTTACGGCGCACGCATTTATGTAACACTCAATACCATCCTTTGGGATTCCGAACTGAAGGCTGCCGAAGCCCTCGTGTGGAAACTCTACCGCGCAGGCGTGGATGCCCTCATCGTGCAAGACCTGGCCTTGCTCGAAATGAACCTGCCCCCGATTGCCCTCCACGCTTCTACCCAAATGGACAACTGCACCCCCGAGAAGGCACAGTGGCTGGAAGCTGCGGGATTTCGTCAGATTGTGCTGGCACGCGAAACACCTCTGGAGGAAATTCGTGCCATCGCTCAAACGGTAAAGGTACCTGTGGAAGTCTTTGTTCACGGAGCACTCTGCGTAAGTTACAGCGGCCGTTGCTATGCTTCGCAGCATTGCTTCAACCGTTCGGCTAACCGAGGCTGTTGTGCCCAATTCTGCCGATTGGCTTTCGACCTGGTGGATGGCAAAGACCGCGTGCTGGTGCAAAACGTGCACTTGCTTTCGCTGCGTGACATGAACCGCAGTCAGTCGATTGACGAAATGCTTGATGCCGGGGTACGCTCGTTTAAGATTGAAGGCAGACTGAAGGACACGGAATACGTGAAAAACGTGACGGCTTATTACCGTCGCGCCCTTGACGAAGCCCTCGAACGACGCTTGCGAGAAGGAAAGAAATGGAAGGGACAGGACTTGGGCAGAGCTTCGTACGGAAAGTCGGAACTGTCCTTCCGTCCGCAACTGGAACGCAGTTTCAACCGAGGCTTTACCGAATACTTTCTACACGGACGCACGGAGCGACCCGTGGCTAACTTTACCTCGCCCAAGGCTATGGGGGCACTCATCGGACACGTGGGCAAGGTGCGGAGTCGTTCTTTTCAAATCGAACTGACTCAACAGGCTCCCAGTCCGATTACTGCGGGCGACGGACTGTGTTTCATTGACCGAAAGGAAGGTACTTTGCAAGGTTTCCGCGTCAACCGTGCCGAAGGGAACGAGGTATTTCCGAACCGAATGCCCCGCCTGGTGCCGGGCATGAAACTCTACCGCAGCCTGGACTTTGCCTTTAATCAACAACTGGCGAAACCGACGGCTCGCCGCACACTCCAAACGGACTGGACACTCCGCGAAACGGCTGAGGGCTTTGCCATCGACGTGAAGGACGAAAGCGGAACGCACATTTCGCATCAATTTGCTTACCCGCACGAGGTTTCCCGGTCGCCGCAACGTGCCGCAATCGAACGCCAACTCTCCAAACTGGGCGACACGCCTTATGTGTTGCGGTCGCTGACGATTGACTGGCAAGAAGAACGCTTCATCCCGGCTTCGCAACTGGCTGCCTGGCGACGCGACTGTGTGGAGACTCTGCAACGTGCACACCGCATGAATTACCAAAGAGACTATGCGGGCAAGGTGAACCACGAATTGCTTACCCAACTTACGCCCGAACGACTCGACTTCACTGCGAACGTAGCCAACCACCTAGCACGAAAATTCTATACCGAACACGGCACGGAACAACTGGCTCCGGCCTTCGAATTAGAAGAACCGCGCGGCGCACTCATCATGACTTGCAAGCACTGCATCCGCAAGAGCTTGCATCTCTGTAAAAAGGAAGATCGCAGTGTACCCGATCCGCTCTTCCTGCGACTTCCCGACGGAAGACGCTTCCCCTTGCAGTTTGACTGCCGTCGCTGCGAGATGAAGGTCTACGCGGAGAAGGATTGACACTGCTCTCCCGATATATTATGTGGCAATTTGTCCTTCTACCCACCATCGGACAATTTGCAAGGCGGATATTTGTCCTTCTACCTACCATCGGACAATTTGTAAGGCGGATATTTGTCCTTCTACCCACCATCGGACAATTTGCAAGGCAGATATTTGTCCTTCTACCTACCATCGGACAATTTGCAAGGCGGATATTTGTCCTTCTACCTACCATCGGACAAATTCTCAGCCTTCAGAAGGAGTAACAAAGCCCGGCTCGGATGACCAACAACCCCAATAGCGGTTGCTCCAGCCAGCCAAGTTGCTGCACATAGCAAACTTCTGCCCCCTATTCTGCTTTTCACTTTCCCTCCCAACTCATCCCCGGGCTTTCTACTGCCTGCCCTTGCCATTCTGCGACTCGCTATGATACGGATTCTCTTCCTTCTGCTCACCCTCATCCTGCCCATCTCGTGCTACTATTCACATCCCACGAATGACCAATGGGTCAACGCCAACAAGGAAAGCATTGACTCGGTTAACTTCTACATCCAACACCATTACTGGACGGGGTACAACTTTCAAACAACGGACAGTCTGCACTTGGTTGCCACACCGCCCTTGATGGGGACTACAGACTATCATCCACGCACGTCTGACTCGATTGGGGTAGGTGGACGTGACGTCTTGGTCGTAGCACGCTTGCTATCAGTCCCTACGGATACGATTGACTCGATTTGGGTGAAGCTGGCACGCGACCAATACACGCAGGGATGGGTTCGCGAATCGGATTTACTGAAGCATGTGGTGCCTAAAGACCCTATTTCGAAATTTATCTACCATTTCTCTGACAAACGAACCCTCTATTTCCTTTCGCTCTTCGGTTTAGCCTTGCTGTTTGGCTTGATTCAAATCTTCCGACACAAGCAATACCGTTTGGTACATTTCCGCGACATCCCGAGTTTCTATCCCACCTTACTTTGTCTTAGTGTCAGCATCTCTGCCACCCTTTATGGCACGATGCAACGCTTTGCTCCCGAGACCTGGGTGGAATTTTACTTCCATCCGACGCTCAACCCACTTCATCCCGACCTTCCCTTGGTGCTGGCTCTCTTCATTGCCTCAGTATGGGGGATGCTCATTGTGGCGGTGGCAGTAGTAGACGAAGTGAGAAGGCAACCCGACCTGGGCGACACGCTGACTTACCTGGCCACGCTGGGCGGTGTCTGTGTGGTACTCTATCTGGTCTTTACCCTCACGACTCCTTATTATATAGGCTACGTGTTACTTCCCCTTTACTGGCGTTTTGCCATTCGTCGATACTTACAACACGAGCCGTCACACCTGCTCTGTGGTGTTTGTAATCAACCGATTCCGAAAAAGGGAAAATGTCCGCACTGTGGGGCAATCAATGAATAGAATTTGCGTTTAAATGCTAAAGGTGGGAAGCCTGCTTCTCCCCTATCCCAATCATCTTAGTTCACCCTCATACCCATATACAATGAAACGAAGCTTTCTTCTCCTTGCCGGTAGCCTGTTGACCTGGCTACCGATACATGCCGACCGCTACACGGACACGGCTGAAAAACATCTCAATTGGGCTATCAGCAACCGGGCTGACAGTATATTGGCTCACGCTACGCCTGAGGTAAAACAAGCGCTACCGGCTGACCAACTCAACAGTATTTGGAAGATGTTGGTGATGCAATTTGGTACGCTCGAAAGCAAAGAGGCTTGGGAAACAACAGACCTGGGCGACGGACTGACCCTTTGCCGACGTTTGCTGCATTTCAAGAACCGCACCCTCAACGTCAACATTGTGTTGAACCGTGAGCTGCAACTTTCGGGCATCTCCTTTACCCCTGCCATCGAAGAAAAAATGCGCCACGAGGTGGATGCGAAGCCCTTGCCTGCCGGTATCACCGAACAGGAACTCAACGTGGAGCACAACAACATTTCCTTACCAGGTACGTTGACACTCCCCGAATGTGCCTCAGCTAACCAGCAAGTGCCTGTGGTGGTATTGCTGGGTGGAAGCGGTCCGACTGACCGCGACGGAACTCTCGGTCCGAATCATCCGCTTCGCGACCTGGCACACGGTCTGGCACTTCAGGGCATTGCTTCACTCCGTTACGACAAACGAACGAAAGCTCACCAGGCGGACTTTGCCGAGGTGAGTGGCAAACGCACGACGCTCGAAACGGAATATGTGGAGGATGCGCTTGTTGCCCTTGAAAAAGTGCGCAACTTACCCGAGATTGACAAAAAACGTGTATTCCTTGCCGGACACAGTCTGGGTGGCACCGTGCTGCCGCTCATTGCCCGTAAGGCAGGTAAGGAAGTGGCGGGAATGATTGTTCTGGCTGGATTGGCCCGCCCCATGTGGGAAGCTGCGACGGAACAACTCCGTTACATGGTTTCCTTACAGGAAACGGATCCGCAACGCATCGACTCAATGGCAGAAAGTCTATTGAAACAGATGCTTCAATTACTGCCGGAGGATTACCTTCAATCCATTGATAACTATCACCCGCTCCAAACGGTCAAGAAACTCCGCAAACTGCCGATGCTCTTTGTACAGGGAGGCACGGACTACCAGGTAACACAAGAGGATTTGGCATTGTGGAAACAAGCTTGTCGCCGAAACAAACGGGCACAATTTGCTTTCTTCCCTGACCTCGACCATTTGTTCCGTCCGCAAGCTAAAAAGGCTATACCCTCCGATTATCAAAAGGAAGGAACGCTCAGCAAAGAGGTCGTTGAAGCGGTTGCGAAATTCGTCCAAAAAGACTAACCTCATTCGGGTAGAACATCAAGGCGAGAAGGAATAAAAGTTACGCTTATTGCTCAGTATGCCGTGCCAACAAATGAACCGGAACGCTCGTTGGAAGCAATTGGCGAGACTGATTCCTAACTTGAACATCATTCCCCCTCTCCTGTAAGTTCTACCCTCCCCCTGATTCTTAAACCAATCTCATCATGACACAACACATCGTAATGTTCCAATTCCGCGAAGACGTTTCCTCCGAAGTTCGCGAAACGGCTCGCCAAGCTTTTAAGGAAGGCATCGAAGCCTTACCGGAAGTGATTCCCTTTATCCGCGAAATCAGCGTACATTTCAATACCAATCCTGCGGAAAAGTGGGATATTTGCCTCGTTTCTTCGTTTGACACCCTCGACGACGTAAAGGCATACAGTGTACACCCTGCCCATCAAGCTGTAGGCAAGGCATTGATGCAATACATTGCGAATCGCGCCTGCGTCGACTTCTAATCACACACGTTCCAACGGATAAGCATACCTTATGCGCACAAAAAACGGCAAGACCTGCACGAATGCGGGCCTTGCCGTTTGCGTTGGTAACGAATAAGCAAGCGAGGCTTGAATGCTTACTTACTTCGTCAAGTATTCTGTTACGTTCTTCTCAATGCGACCGAGTACATCCTCAGCGGCAGCGGGAACAAACTTCGTACCAGTGATGTGTTCGTAGAGCTCGATATAACGCTCGCTGATGCTGTTTACTACTTCGGGAGTCATTTCGGGCACCTTCTGATCGGCTGCACCGTGAACCTGGAAGCCGTTGTTGAGCAACCATTCGCGAACGAACTCTTTAGAGAGCTGTTTCTGCGGTTCACCCTTGAGGAAACGCTCTTCGTAACCTTCTGCGTAGAAATAACGTGAAGAGTCGGGCGTGTGGATTTCGTCCATCAAGTAAATCTCGCCATTGTGCTTACCAAACTCGTACTTCGTATCGACGAGAATCAAACCGCGCTGAGCAGCAATCTCCGTACCACGCTGGAAGAGTGCGAGCGTGTATTTTTCCAACAACTCGTATTCCTCAGGAGTTGCCAGTCCCTTGGCAAGGATTTCTTCCTTAGAGATGTCTTCGTCGTGTGCACCGATTTCAGCCTTGGTTGTCGGCGTGATGATGGGCGTAGGGAACTTTTGGTTTTCCTTCATACCCTCAGGCAGACGAACGCCGCAGATTTCACGGACACCACTCTTGTAAGCACGCCATGCACTACCGCAAAGATAGCCGCGCACAATCATTTCTACGGGGAATCCCTCGCAAAGCAAACCTACTGTAACCATGGGATCGGGCGTAGCGAGCTTCCAGTTGGGGCAAATGTCGGCGGTAGCGTCGAGGAACTGGGCAGCAATCTGGTTGAGCACCTGACCCTTGTAAGGAATGCCTTCGGGCAGAACTACGTCGAAAGCAGAAATGCGGTCAGTAGCTACCATCACCAGGCGGTCGCCGAGGTGATAAACATCGCGTACCTTACCATGATAAACACTTTGCTGACCGGGGAAATTGAAATCAGTTTGAGTTAATGCTGACATAATGAATTGAATATTTTGAGGGGTTAATGAATGACATGAGGGAAGTGAGATGCCAATACAAAAGAGTTTAGAAGTTCGAAAGTCGCATGGAGTTCCATCCAATATCAGAATCCAGCACATTCAAACTTCTAAACTCTTTAAGAGGGGGCGTTGGCAGAAGTACACTCCGCTTCCTGCGCTTGTTTCTGCGCCCGCTTACGCTCATCTTCCCGATCGTAAGCGGCCACAATACGCGTCACAAGCTTATGACGGATGATGTCCTTCTGATTCATTTCAATAAAGGAAATGCCTTCGATGCCTTGCAAGATGCGCTGTGCTTCAATCAATCCACTACGCTGCGAAGCGGGAAGGTCAATCTGTGTACGGTCGCCCGTCACAATCATTTTGGTGTTCCAGCCCATACGGGTAAGGAACATCTTAATTTGTGCCGTAGTCGTATTTTGTGCTTCATCCAAAATTACAACGGCATCATTGAGGGTACGGCCGCGCATAAAAGCCAACGGTGCAATTTGGATGACATTGGTCTCCAAATACTCCTGCAACTTCGAACTGGGAATCATCTCTTGCAACGCATCATACAAAGGCTGCAAATAGGGATCGATCTTATCCTTCATATCGCCAGGCAAGAAGCCCAACTTTTCGCCAGCCTCAACGGCGGGACGGCTGAGAATGATTTTCTTGACTTCCTTATTCTTCAAGGCACGAACGGCAAGGGCAATGGCAGTGTATGTCTTACCAGAGCCAGCAGGACCTACCGCAAAAATCATGTCGCTGTGCTGATAGGCTTCGACCAAACGACGCTGATTTTCCGAACGCGGTGTAATGGGCTTTCCACCCGTGCTGTAGACAATTACGCCCTCCTCCGAAACAGAAGGAGTTACGCCTCGCACTGTTTGCAAAACATCTTCTTCAGTCAAACGATTGAAACGGGCACTACGCTTCTCGAGTTGCGCAAAGAGTTCTTCGAAAGCAGCCATGTCTTCTTCACCACCAATAACGCGCACTACGTTATCGCGCGCCATGATACGCAACTTGGGACAAAGGGCACGGAGCATACGCAAATTGGCATTGTTGGCTCCATAAAAAATAACGGGATCCGCTTCTTCGAGTATAAAATGCTTTTCGATCATCAAAGGATGTTTTTGTGTGCGTTGAGTTGAAAGCCACTTATCGGCTCAAAATGCGGAGCAAAATTAAACATTCTGATGAAGATTCTCCGATTTTGTAGTACTTTTGTGTGCTTCAAAATAACATAAGGGGCAATCCTTGAAATTGCCGGTTCTAAAGTTTAGGAGTTTATCGGCTCGTCTGAATGATTCTAATCACTGCGATAAACTCCTCATTCGTCTACTTTTCTACTGTAATCGATTGCGATTGCCATGATCTGTTTTTCCAATCCCCTCTATGAAATATCGTTTTACAAGCCATCGTCATCATTTTCTGTTAGGCTTTAGTTTGATCGTTATCATCTTGGCTGTGGTGAAATGTATCAATCCGGACTTGACGCTCCCACGCCTGCTAAACGACAGAAAAGAAGCTAAGACGAAAGCTCATAAAGCTGCTTATCAACCTGACAGTATTGACATACAAATGAAGCGTGTGGACAGCTTATTAATCAAACCACGCGCCAAATTGCGCTTGCTCAATGCCCAAGGTAAGCCTGTCAAAAACCGTGTCACAAGTGTACATCGCTTTGAAACGTCCTTTCCTGACCTCAACGATGTTCAACTAACAACCGCTCGCCGCATTGGCATCTCGCACATTGAGAATCGCGCCGAAGCACAAAAGCGTATGAACGAACTGGTCTACATTGGCGATAATCCTTTCTATACCATCCAACCCCTCCATCAATCGATTCCTTATCTTGTTCCACGAGCTGCAACACTACTCAATGAAATTGCTCGTGCTTTCAATGATTCGCTGGTGACCAAAGGATTTGAACCGCACAAACTGATTGTCACTTCGGTACTTCGAACTAAAGAAGACATCACGAAGCTCCGCCGCTTTAACCGCAACGCATCCGAAAACAGTTGCCACCAACACGGTACGACCTTCGACATCTCTTACAATCGCTTCCTGCAAATCAAGGATGACGGAAAAGACGAAATACGCTGGGTGACAGCCTTCAAGTCAATCCTTGCTGAAGTGCTCGAAGACCAACGACTGATGGGAACTTGCTACGTAAAATACGAAGTACACCAGTCTTGCTTCCATATTACTGCCCGCTAAGCCTTTCATTGGCTTTTGCCACACACAGGCAGATATTCTTTCTGAAATAATCGTTCAGCCCAAAATAATAAACCCTATCTGACGCATCTCGAATATTTTTACGATATTTGCGCCAATCATTAAGAAAACAACTGCATGGAATTTTCAGCTAAACAAATCGCCGAATACCTCGGTGGAACGGTTGAAGGCAACGAAAACGCTACCGTCCAGACCTTTGCTAAGATTGAAGAAGGAGTGGCTGGCGCTATCTCGTTCCTGGCGAATCCCCAATACGCACATTACCTTTACGAAACTGCCTCCAGCATTGTGCTCGTGAACAAGGACTTCCAACCCGAACAGGAAGTTAAGACGACACTGATACGCGTAGAAAATGCTTACGAGGCAATCGCTCGACTGTTGACACTTTATCAGTCTACCATTCAGAAGCGCACAGGAATTCATCCACGCGCAGTAGTGGCAGAAACGGCTCAAGTAGGTGAAAACGTCTACATCGGTCCCAATGCTTATATTGGTGAACACGCCGTCATTGGTAAGAACTGTCAGATTTATGCAGGAGCTGTCATTGAAGAACGCGCAACGATTGGTGACGACTGTACGATTTACCCCAACGCATCGGTTTACCACGATTGCAAGGTGGGCAACCGTGTCATCCTTCATTCTGGATGTGTCATCGGTGCAGACGGCTTTGGCTTTGCACCTGCAACAGATGGTTATGAAAAGATTCCTCAGATTGGAATTGTCACTATCGAAGATGACGTTGAAATCGGAGCCAATACTTGTGTAGACCGTGCTACAATGGGCTCAACTTACGTTCGTAAGGGAGTGAAACTCGATAATCTCGTTCAGGTTGCTCACAACTGTGATGTTGGTAGCCACACAGTTATGTCTGCCCAAGTAGGTGTAGCAGGCTCTACAAAAATTGGCCAATGGTGTATGTTTGGTGGTCAGGTTGGCATTGCAGGACACGCTGTCATTGGTGACCGTGTACTCTCGGGTGCACAAGCTGGCATCGCAGGAAGCATTCGCAAGGGCAATGTCACCGTTCAAGGTTCACCCGCCATTGATGCTAAAAACTTCATGCGCTCAAGCGTGGTGTTCAAGTACCTTCCCAACTTGCAAGCTGATGTCAATCGCTTGAAGAAAGAAGTGGAAGCTTTGAAACATCCCAACCAGGAATAAACATTCTCATCGTAGCTCTTTCTCTCCTTTTCCTCTTTTACTTCTTACGTATTATTTCTACCTCGAAGGAGCTACAATGCTCTCTATATAATTATGTCTAAGCAAAAAACATTAGCGGGGAGTTTCTCTCTGTTTGGCAAGGGTCTGCATACGGGTCTGAGCTTGACAATTACATTCAACCCCGCTCCTGAAAACCACGGATACAAGATTCAACGTATCGACTTGGAAGGCGAACCCATCATTGAGGCTATTGCTGAAAACGTAATAGATACCTCACGCGGTACGGTCGTAGCCAAAGGCGATGCACGTTGTAGCACCATCGAACATGCCATGGCCGCCCTCTATGCCATGGGTATTGATAACTGTTTGATTCAAGTCAACGGTCCCGAATTCCCAATTCTTGACGGTAGTTCTATTATCTATGTAGAAAATATTCGCCGCGTAGGCGTCGTGGTACAGAATGCACCGAAGGACTTCTATGTCATCAAGAAGAAAATCGAATTCCGTGATGAGGAATCTGGTTCATCTATTATCATTCTGCCTGATGAACAGTTCTCCATTACGACCATGATTTCCTTTGAGTCGCAATTCATCAACAGCCAGTTTGCCACACTCGACAATATGGAGGATTTTGCAGACGAAGTTGCTTCGGCACGTACCTTCGTATTTGTTCGCGAAATAGAACCGTTATTGCAGGCAGGTCTTATCAAGGGTGGCGACTTGACCAATGCAATTGTGATTTACGAAAAGCAAATCTCACAGGATGCACTTGACAAATTGGCTGACCATTTGCAGGTGGAACACCGTGATGCTACGAAATTAGGATACTTGAATGAGCGTCCTTTAGTTTGGAGAAATGAGCCTGCCCGCCATAAGTTGCTGGATATTATTGGTGACATGGCACTCATTGGCCGTCCCATCAAGGGTAGAATCATTGCTACACGCCCCGGACACACCATCAACAACAAGTTTGCTCGCCAAATGCGCCGCGAAATTCGTCAACACGAAATTCAGGCACCTGACTACGATCCAAACGATACACCGCTGATGGATGTCAATCGCATCCGCGAATTGTTGCCCCACCGCTATCCTATGCAGTTGGTCGACAAGGTGATTGAAACGGGATCAAACTACATTGTAGCTGTCAAAAATGTGACTTCCAATGAGGCCTTCTTCCAAGGACACTTTCCGCAAGAACCCGTCATGCCTGGCGTTCTTCAAATTGAAGCCATGGCTCAAGCAGGCGGCTTGCTCGTCCTTAATTCAGTAGAAGAACCTGAACGTTGGAGCACTTACTTCCTTCGCATTAACGATGTGAAATTCCGCAGGAAGGTAGTACCTGGCGATACTCTTATATTCCGCGTAGAACTGATGGCTCCCATCCGTCACGGCATCTCTTCGATGCACGGATTTGCCTTTGTCGGCGAAAACATTGTGATGGAAGCAACCTTCACTGCTCAAATTTCAAAGAACAAGTAAATCTCTCGGTTGAAGCGCTATGTTGGACGCAATATCAGCGACAAACATCGCGCTTCAACTACCATCTCTGTAAATATGATTAGCCCCTTAGCATACGTACATCCAGAAGCCATCATCGGTGAAGGTTGTGAAATTGGCCCTTTCTGCTACATTGACAAAAATGTAGTTATCGGAAAAAACAACCGACTGATGAATAGTGTCACCATTCTCTATGGTTCACGTATTGGTGACGATAACACCTTTTTCCCAGGTGCCGTAATCGGTGCCGTACCCCAAGACCTAAAGTTTAAAGGGGAAGAAACAACAGCTGAAATTGGTGACCGCAACATCATCCGCGAAAATGTAACCATCAACCGGGGAACTGCCGCCAAAGGCAAAACGGTCGTAGGTTCGGACAACCTCTTGATGGAAGGAATGCACGTAGCACACGATGTAGTGGTGGGTAACGGCTGTATCATTGGCAATTCTACGAAAATTGCAGGTGAAGTTGTTGTCGACGACTTTGCAATCATCTCTGCTTCTGTACTCGTTCATCAATTCTGCCACATCGGTAGCTATGTCATGATTGGTGGTGGTACACGCACGGGACAAGACGTACCTCCCTTTACGATGGCTGCACGCGAACCCGTCAGCTATTGTGGCCTCAATCTTGTCGGCCTTCGTCGTCGCGGCTTCAAACCCGAACTGATTGAAAACATACACAACACTTACAGACTGCTCTATCAAAGAGGAAAGCTCCGCGAAGAGTGTATAGCTGAAATCAAGGAAACCATTCCTATGAGTCCCGAAATTGAATACATTCTCAACTTTGTCACGCAGTCCAAACGAGGCATTATCAAATAAGCACGACTTCTAAATCAATATCCGTTATGCTCTTTAGAATCAAATTTATCTCCGATGAAGTCGATGGCTTTGTCAGAGAACTGAAAATAGACAGCGACGCTACATTCCTCGACTTGAACCAAGCCATTCTCGAATCTTGTGGCTATCCTGACGACCAAATGACTTCTTTCTACCTCTGTGATGAAGAATGGGAAAGAGGCTTGCAAATTACGCGCGAAGACATGGGCGTAGGCAGTGCTGACGAAGACATTTATGTCATGGAAGAAACCAAACTCTCTGAACTCATCGAGGACGAAGAACAACACCTTGAGTTTGTGTTCGACCCCTTCGAAGAACGAAGTTTCTTCATTGATGTAAAAGAAATCATCCCAGGTGAAACGTTGAAACATTACGCCATCATCCGTGCCAAAGGAGAAGCTCCTCAGCAAATCAAAGACATGGATATGGATTTGGATCTCAGCGAGTCTGCGACAAAGAGCAAGAAGCGCAAAGCGGCACCTGCTGAAGAAGAAGATTTTGAAAACGAAGCACTCTACGGAGGTGCAGCCTTCAACGATGATGAAATCGACCTCGAAGGCTTTGAAATCAGTGAAGGCCAACCTTACTAAGGTTTGAAAATACAGTGTGTGCAGGATTTGCAGATACCGTCTGCCTAAATCCTGCACCTTTTTGTACATGGCAACTTGTAAGGTAGTGTCTACACACACCTGACGACATTCCTTCTCCTACTTAACAGCTCCCCCTCACTTATGGAAAAGACGCTTAAAGTCATCGTCGGTCCCACGGGCGTAGGGAAAACCGCCTATGCACTCCGCGCGGCTGAAGAAGCCCAATGCCCCATTCTCAATGCGGACTCCCGTCAAATCTACCGCGACCTGCCTATCGGTACAGCTGCACCGACTGCTGAAGAATTGAAACGCGTAAAGCACTACTTTGTCGGCATCAAAGCGCTTGACGAATATTATAGTGCTGCCCAATACGAACAAGACGCGCTCCAATTGCTTGACCAACTGTTTCAAACCCATGATACCTGCATTCTGACAGGCGGCTCTATGATGTACATTGATGCCGTGTGCAAGGGGATTGACGACATTCCAACCATTGACGACGAAACCCGTACGTTGCTGAAACAACGCTATGCCGCAGAAGGCCTCGAACCACTTGCTGCTGAGCTGAAACTTCTCGATCCGGAATACTATCATCAATGCGATACGAAAAATCCCAAACGCGTTATTCACGCACTGGAAGTATGTTACATGACCGGCAAAACCTTCACTTCCTTCCGCACAGGAAAGAAGGCCGAACGCCCTTTCCGCATTGAGAAAATAGGACTTTGGAGGGAACGCGAAGAACTCTTCAATCGCATCAATCAACGGGTGGACTGTATGATGGAAGAAGGATTACTTGACGAAGTACGCCGCGTACTCCCCTATCGACACTACAATGCACTCAACACTGTAGGCTACAAAGAATTGTTCCAATATCTCGATGGAGAATGGGAACTCGACTTTGCCATAGAAAAAATAAAGCGCAACACGCGTGTCTATGCCAAAAAGCAAATAACCTGGTTTAAGAAAGACCCCGAACTTCAATGGGTAAACTTATAGGTTGCCCTTAAACAGCCCATAAGTATGCTTCCTCAACAGACCATCATCTCCATTTCTCTATCTTGACGATGCAAGGCTAGGATTCGTTTTCCCTGCACGCGCAAAGTAGAGAAACTGCTATTTACTCTCTTTTTAAGCACACTAACTATGAGTAAGCTTCCTGCTACTATCGGACAAAAACTGGCAGCTCCCTTTCGTGCCACAGCACGAGGATTGAAAAGAATAGGCAATTGGTACAAACACCAATTTGTCGGTCGCCCCTGGTGGTACAAACTCTGTTCCGCCCTATGGTCGTTTGCCCTCTTCATTGCCCTGTATGTCTTTGCGGTTATTTTCAATCTCTTCTGGCTGTTTGGCAAATCGCCTACAATGGAAGAAATCCGCCATCCCAAGACGGCTGCCGCCTCTGAGCTTTACAGTGCAGACGGCAAACTGTTAGGCAAATACTTCCGTGAAAACCGCCAGCCCGTTCCTTATGACTCCATCAGTCCCGCCTTCTTCCAGGCACTGATTGCTACAGAAGACGAACGCTTTTACCAACATCATGGCATCGACTACCAAGGTCTCTTCTCCGCCGCTAAAGATGCCTTGCAAGGAAAAGCGCGTGGAGCCTCAACCATTACGCAACAGCTCGTCAAGAACATGTTTCGCGTACGTACGAAGTATTCTACGGGCTTACTCGGCAAGATTCCAGGTGTTGGCATTTTGGTCATGAAGAGCAAGGAAATGATTATCGCCAGCGAAATCGAATGGAACTGCGACAAACAGGAAATTCTGGAACTCTACGCCAATACGGTTGACTTTGGCTCGAACGCTTTCGGCATCAAAACGGCTGCCCAAACGTACTTCAACACAACTCCTAAAGAGCTCAAGCCTGAAGAAGCCGCCGTACTCGTTGGTTTGCTGAAGGCAACATCGGCCTACAATCCGCGCATCAACCCGAAGAACTCCTTGAAGCGACGCAATACGGTACTGAACAATATGTATACCCACCGTCACACACTCAAGGAACGTTTCGGTAAAGTGTACATCGAGGACAAAGCAACCTTGAAGAAGCTGCAAGATGAACCAATCAAGCTCAACTTCAACGTAGAGAATGCCTACGATGGCGAAGCCCTCTATTTCCGTGATGCTGTCAAGGAATACATCAGCGAGAACTGTCCCGACCTCGACATCTTTGCCGACGGATTGAAAATCTACACGACGCTCGATTCGCGTATGCAGGCTTATGCCGAAAAGGCAATGCACGAACAGATGAAGCAGGTGCAGGACAACTTCAACCGTCACTGGAAAGGTATCGGAGACCCTTGGCGTAACGAACGCGGCGAACTGATTCCCGGCTTTATCGAAAGCAAACTGAAGGATACACCAGCCTACAAAATGCTTAAAGCCCGTTTCCCCAACGATCCCGATTCAGTACAGTTCTACCTCGAAAAACCACACAAGGTAAAGGTGTTCAGCTACGATGGCGAACGAGAGGAATTTATGTCGACTGTCGACTCACTGCGTTACATGCTCCACTTCATGCACGCAGGCTTTGTGGCCATGGAGCCCGAAACGGGTTACGTCAAAGCCTACGTGGGTGACATCGACTTCCACACTTGGAAATACGATAAAGTGCAATCCATGCGTCAACCTGGTTCTACCTTTAAGCTCTTCGTTTATGCCACGGCGATGAAGCAAGGCCTGACTCCTTCCGACACGGAGGAAGACTCTTATATTCGTATGGAAGTGTACGACAAGAAGCGCGACACCACGACCATTTGGCAGCCGCACAATGCCAACGGACGCTTCACCAACACGCACCTACCCTTACGTTCGGGTTTCTCACAAAGTGTCAATACCATTGCAGTACGTTTGGGACAAAAGGTTGGTATTCCGAAGGTAATCGAGACGGCTCACGATATGGGTATCCTTTCACCGCTTGACGACATTCCTTCGCTCCCACTCGGTGCCTGCGACGTCAACCTCTTTGAACTGGTCAACGCCTATGCAACCGTTGCCAATAACGGTGTACATGTCAAACCAGTTTTAGTAACAAAGATTGAAGATGCAGAAGGCAATGTAGTCTACGAAGCTAAGCACGAAGAAAAGCGTGCACTCTCGCAAACAGCCGCCTTCTACACACAAAAATTGCTCGAAGCGGGTGTGACCGACGGCGGAGCAACCTCTCAAACCTTCGGAGCTTACCGTTACTTGGGTCCCTTCCGCAAGCAATTGGATATGGGCGGCAAGACTGGTACGTCAAACAATCACTCCGATGCCTGGTTTGTTGGTGTCACACCGAAACTTGTCGGTGGTGCTTGGGTTGGTGGTGAATACCGAAGCATTCACTTCCGCACAGGACGACTCGGACAAGGTAGCCGTACGGCTTTACCCATTGTGGCTCAATTTATGCGTAGCGTCATGGACGACAATAAACTCGCTCCACACTACCTGCATAAATATGGTCTGCCTCCTGAAGGCATTGATCCCAGTTCCTACGCCGCTACCTATTACATTGCACCCGAAAAGCCTGACAGCACGGCGAACGACTCGACAACGCAAACTGCATCAGATGACTTAATGGGCATTGGTAATGAAACGGGAAGGGCAACGAAAGCAACAGAAACTTCCACCGAATCTTCCAACTCCCCTACCCAGACAACAGACAAGAAAGCTTCGTCTGCAACGGAACAAGGCGGCAATCTCTTCGAATAACTCCGAAGAGTTTCTACTCAAGAAAAAGGACAAGAAGTGACCAAACGGTTCACTCCTTGTCCTTTTCTTTTTGATAGATGCCCCACAGCTCCCCCTTTCTCTTCGAAAACGAAAACTATGAGATAATCACAAGCAGACGATCGATTCAAACAGTTCAAAGGAGCACTTACTTACGAACGAAGCTACGCCCTACTTTCCGGGCAAGGTGTAGCGCAATTGCAAGGACAGATCATTCTTCCAAGGAGAAGATATTTCAGCAATCCCCGATGAAATGGTATCGCGATTAAAATAACGTAACGTAGAAAAACGAAGGGCTAACCACAAGCGGGACAACGGTTGCCATTGAGTGATGAGGACAGCACGCGCTCCATGATAAAAATACGACGGAAAGGAAGAAGCATGCAGCAACTGGGGTTCATAAGCATAAACGGCTGACTCAAAGTTATCCGTAAAAAAGAGTCCCGCAAACCCCTTCAGTTGGAAGGAAGCGGATGGTCGCCAGCTAGCTCTACTAGAAAGCATCCACCCCAAGGTAAGTGGCTGAGTCTGCCGCGTAGCGAATGTAGCATCTGCCTGCAAATGGACATCGTATTGGCGCTGCGAACGGGAGGCAAAACAACGTAACCGATGAACCTGACGATACTCCATCAATTCCTGACCGCTCACTGTACGTTGACGCGTCTTCATACGATAACGCAAACCGAGTTGCCAAGAACGTGATAGTTTCCATTTCGACTGCAAGGAAAGTTCCATTCCCTTGGCTCCAGATAATACGGTCAAAAAAGTTGGTTGAGGAAATCGGAAGAAGTCAACATAACCCGTTAACTCCCAATGACGCAGGGGTAGCCACCGACTAGAGAACAAAAAGCCCTGTTCGTTGCTAACGCGGCTCCCTTGTTGCAGAGCATCACCATAAAAACAGAAATAATCGGGACTGAAATACCGCAATTGAGCTCCCAGTTGCAAAGCGGTAGAAAGGCGTGCGGAAAGAGACTGTAATGTGGCAATACGTCCCAAGTGGTTGGTGGCGATTTCACCTTGCCAATTTGAACGCCCCCACTTGAAGTAATGTGCCACAGAGACATTACCCGCATATTTTCCACGGAAATACGAACGATTGTAGCGATTGAGCTTAGGGTAAATAAAATACTCAAAGGAGGTAAAGGCACCAGCGGCTTCAAGTCCCCAATGCTTTTCCTTCCAGCCCACACTTCCTCCAACACACAGTTCGCCTAACGTGCGACGATGACAGATTTCACTTTGGGTGCGATGGAGTCCACTTTGATACAGGGTTTCTACAACGGGACGCGTTTCACTTAACCGCGCATCTTTCTTCTGGTAAGAAACAAAAGCAGAGAGGTGCAGTTTTTTCCACTGGTAAGCACCAGCCCCCCCTCGAAAAAAACGACTTTCGTCCGTTCCTGTATGCGGACGGAAACGGAAATCCGCCCGACGGCCGCTATGGTAACTTCCTTCACGATTGGCAAAAAACTGTTTGCCAAAGACTAAGCCTTCTCCGTGTTGTAACTCATAATCTCCCACGACCCAAGCCCAATTACGTCCAACCGGACGAATATAGGCATAAGCAGAAAGATAGTCATAAGGATAAAAACCACGTCGAGCAAGAGGTTCACCAGGATCTGTTTCGAGAGTAACTCCATAAACAAGGGCCCGCTTGTAATGATAACGATAGCGCAGCAAATGGCGAAACGGTGCTCCCGTATAATAATTGGTCGGTGTAGGCTTGTCAGGAATCCGATCTCCTTGACGACGATAAAGCGGCAGGTCTATACGAGTTTCCCAATCATGTGAAGCTCGCTTGAAATGTTCCTTCAGAGCAATCGGAGCTTGCTTCCCATACGAACGCGGAGTGAGTACCCAGGCTGAATCACAACGCACAAAGAGCGACAAAGCTTGCCGAGCAAAAAAATCAATGCCCGAAACCAATTGCAGTTCCCCCATCGAGCGAAATCCATATTTACGTTTGCGATAATCTAAGATGGAATCTACCTGTTGTTCTGCTAAAAAAGGTAGCAAAAGTAGATCCTCTCGCGTCAATCTGTTCAACTGCATTGGATGTTGTACCAACTGTTCAAGGAGAAGGAGTTCATCCATATTCACCTCGTCCGCTTCGTCTTCTGAACGAAAGGTAGCTTCATAGGATTCTACAAATTCTTCCCAAGTCAGCTCCCCTTGTTCCGGCATTTGAGCGAAGACTTGATTGGGACTCACAAACACCCCAAGAAGCAGGAGATGGAGTAAAGTCAATGAAGTTCTCATAAGGGTATCAGTAAAGGATGATTAGTTTGTCACAGGAAGGTCGTAACGAAAAGCACCTTCCCGACGCATATCATAACAGGCAACAGCAAACGAACGACAAATGGATTGCCAACGCTTACACTGCCCACGCGCCAGTGTAGGTAACAAAACGACTTGACGTGGACGGTAGATCGAACAAAGCACTTTCGGATCGAGGCGACAACCTCGGTCAATTAGCCAAATTCGTGCCCGAGGCAAATGTCCAAGTTGTGCGGCTGTGTAAGAACGGTGAAGCCACAATATGCGTTCACCACAAAAGGCAAAAAGACAATCTGCCCGCTGCAACGTGAATGTGCGAAATTGCGGTGATTGAATACAGTTGGGAGTTTGCAGCCCATTGGGCTCCCAGAAATTCTTTTCAATGTCCAACCAAGCAGCAGTATGGAACAAACTATCACTGGAAGGAAGCAAATAAGATTCATCAGCAGAAGCGATGAAATGAACTGCGTACGAACGGGGCAAGTTGTACACGATAAGTTGCGGTTTCATACGCTGCGGACGATGTGCGTAAAGTTCGCTAAAGATAGCTACAAAGAGGAAAACTCCCAAAACAACGATGCTATGGCGGCGCCATCGCTTTGGACCATGGAAAAAATACCAAAGCCCAACGCCCAAAAGAGTCAGCGCAAGCAGAGTCAGCGGATGAAGGTAGAGCGTAAGATTGGCACCAGGCCACTGCGAAAGTGCTTGCAACCCCTCGGTTAAAAGCTGAAGAGCAGCTGACAAGAGATGAGCAAGGGCAACTGAAACGGCTTCACTGGGAATAAGAAAAAAGAGAAGTACGCCACTAAGCAGAAAATAAGCAAGGGGAATGACAAGGATGTTGCCGACTAAACCGTAAAGGGGCAACTGATGAAAATAATAGACGACAAATGGAGCTGTTCCAAGTTGGGCACTCAACGAAATGGTAAAAAAGGGAACAACTACGCGCGACAGGAAACGATAACCCGCACGCGCCAAACGGTAACGAATGAAGAGCAGACGCTGGTGAAACGTGGGTTTGAGGGTATAATTCAGCAGATGTTTGACATCTGCGGTATCTTCCCATTGGGGAAGCGGGTGAAGTGCCCACACATAGCGATGGAAGAGGGCGATGGAAAGTACAGCTGCAAAGGAAAGTTGAAAACCGACATCAAAGAGCGACAGGGGTGAAAACCACAAAATGAGTAAAGCGGCTAAGGCTAGGTTGTTGAGCGTACCTTGGTAACCTCGACTAAAATACATACCAACCTGTAGGATAGTCAACATCCAGGCAGCACGCTGTAACGAAAGTGGACTGCCTGTCAACAAGACAAAAAGCCAAAGTGAAATCAGACTCAGACCCTGAACCAGCATACGGAGCCAATGCAAGCGAATCGGGCGAATAAAAAAGAACTGGACGAGGGAATAAAGTATACCTAAATGCAAACCAGAAAGAGCAAGCACATGACTCGTACCTGTTTCTTGAAAAGGACGGCGTATCTCGGCACGTAATTGAGACTTGTCACCCAATGCAAGTGCAGACAAGATAGCCAACTGCTCTCCCTGTAAGTAACAATTCAAGCGTTGGATCAATTGAAAACGAAATCGCAACAACCGATGAATGAACGTAGGAGTATCGGGCGTGACAGAAAGGGTCCACTTCGTAGCAGGCACAAACGCTGTTCCACTTATACCATGGGTCAGTAAATACGTTTGCTGATCAAACGCTCCCGGATTACCTCTCCCGGAATGATTGGCAATACGTGCACGAAAGAGCAACGTAACGCCAGGCAACACTTGGTCAGGTCTAGCTCCAGCAAGATAGAGTTGGACTTGCTTCCCGACATAAGCAGAGTGATTAGGGGTGAGTTCTGCAGTAAGAAGAAGGCCTTTCCCTTCATAGACTTTCTGCACTACACTCACATTAGCACGCCAAGTAGTAATGCTATCGGGCCAAGCGGTTGTTTGGCGTTCGTGAACTGACGTAAGACGACAGGCAGCTAAAGTAGCCAATAAACAGAAGCACAGTCCCGTCAAGAGTGCTGAGCTAAAGACAGACGATGCAGACACTCTATTTGTATCGTTTACTGCATAATGATGTCGCCTTCCCCTACCCCATAACTTTACTCCGACCAGTAACAGCAGAATCAGACAAAGTATTCCTGCCATTCCCAGCCACATGCCACTACTCACCCAAGTGCGCAAAAACCATCCACACGTCATACCTGCTAAAACACAAACTGCATAGCGCAACAAAGGGGCATAAGCAAAAGGTGCCTGTGGTAATTGGATGACGGGAAGGGAAACAAATAAAGGTCTCATGGCATAGATGGATTAACACAAACAAAAAGCAAAGAGTTGCATAAGTGGCTATCAATACACCTAGAAAGAAAATGCAGGAAGGAAGAGTAAAAGACTCAGTAGGTAAAGCTGAGAAAAGGCATAATACTTGTTCTATTAATGATCAGTTGATAAGTTGAAGGTTGAAGAGTTTATACTGAAAATTAATGACCTGAAGGATAAACTTTTAACTCATAAACTCCTCAACTGTAATGAATAGGACACCACATAAAATGAAAAGGAGGAAGCACCCTTAAGATGCTTCCTCGCTTCATTATCATCAGACATTGACAGGAGGAATGATAAAGCATCCACACTGTCAAAAGCTATTATTTGCCGTATTCAGGGCTCTTTACATACCAATTGGCTTCGTTCAAGAGCAAACCATAGAGTGCAGCATCGTAGTCCTTGACATCCTCGAAGGGAGCCTTGTCTACGTTACGACGAGCAATCTTCCATGCTAACCAGCTCGTACCATTGAGAACACCCGCAGTACCAGCTACATTACGGTGACGTGCAAAACGAATGAGGTCACTCATACGCGTACCCTCATAAGCCATTTCCAATGCACATTCGTCAGCAATGAGAGATTCCACAGCGTTAATTTCCAACGGGTCTGCCGGTTCGATTTGGGGTTCAACCACATTTTCAGGGTCAGGCTGAGGACCTTGCGGGGTCTCTTCATCCTCTACCACATCAGCACGAACCCCTGCACGGAGCTTACGAATTGCTTGCTGTACTTCAGGAGCAGACTCCAGACCTGCAATCTTCGCCTCATCCTTAATACGCTGCGCTACGACGTTCTCATACGTATATTTGTCGTCGTAAATGGTACTTGCACCACAGCCTAATTCATGAATACCATCGTTCTTAAACTTCTTGTAATCCAAGAAGGTTGCAAACTGAGGATCAGCCTTCATACGACGGAGTTCATTCACACCGATATAGTTGGTTGCACTTTCAACAGCAGCACTATCAAGGTAATAAACACGATGAGTCTTACCCGTTTCTGCATCAACACGGAGTGAATCCTTGAGTTCAGGCATCTTTTCATCATTGATACCATCGCGCAATACCATGAATGCCAAACGAGGATAACCAGCACGGTTAATCGCCTCGGCATAACGCAAATAAACCTGGTTCAAGCGATAGAGCGTACGATAGTGCTTGAAGTTCGGACTGCCATGGATTTCACCATTCGACAGCACAGACATGACGGGAGCATACTTCATAATGTAATCACCGCGACCTTCTTCCTGTTCAATCGTAGCAATGGTAGCAAACTTACGGGCATCACCTACAGACTCGTAGTACTCTACTTCCTTCTTACCACCAGAATTACCAGGCACTACAGCCTTATAGAGCTGTGCTGCATTCAGACGCAAGTAAGCATTCGAGGGCTGAACCTGACGCGAACGCCACTGGGTACTTACTAACACGGTAGCAGAACCAGAGCCAAAAGTCGTAGAATGAGGCACAAAACCATAAATTTCAGACGTACGACTCAACATGCGACCAATGTTATTGTTAGCTGCTGAAGGTATAACCGTCAAATTGTCAGTATGAATCGCATCTGTAGCACCAAGGCCTCCACCTATACGAGCAGCAATCTGAGGTAGATAAGTAATCACACCCGTATTGGAATCCTGAGACTTATTATATGTAGCAGCATTAAAGAAATCTACATGAAGATTGTTGAATTCAGCTTGGTCTGACAAGAACTTGTGATAGCACTCAGCTGCCTTAACGTAGTCCGAACGGTCTTGTCCGCGAAGCAAATAGAGATCACCCAATACTAAGTTAGCATAGAAACGAATCTTCTTCGTGGGAACAGAAATGGCACCCGTTGAAATATCACCATAGTTGGGATAACCATAGAGGCGTTCGTAAAGCTGTGCCTGCTCAAGATCCTTGTGAAGCAAAGCTACGAGGTTACTAGCATCAGCCCATGCAGGAGGGTTCGTTTCCCATCCCGTATCAGCATTGTCAACAGGAGCCGTGACGAAGGGAACACGTCCATAAGTCTGAACCAACTGCAAGTAAGACCAAGCACGAATGTTGACTACCTGAGCATATTCCTTACGCATATAGTAAATACCATTCTTAATAGCCATGGTGTCAACCTTAGCCAGGTAGAAGTTACACTGGTTGATGACCTTGTAGTAAGCCGCACGGTTGAGCAACGCGTTGTCACCATCAATCTGACGCTTATAGTTGATGATATCAGCTACAGAGTCACTACTATAATCGGTAGTAGCCACCAAGTCGCTTCGGAGGTCAGCCAAAAGCTCATTTTGCTCGACCATATCCTGGACGTTACGCAGAATACCATTGTAGAAGTACACCGTATCCTTACCACAGAATCCTTCCGTGTAACGGTCCATATCGGGCGTCAACATATCTTCGCAGGAAGTAGTGCTCACCGTGGTGACACCCATTCCCATCATGAAGAACAAGAGACTTAAAATCGATTTGTGTTTCATTGTCGTATGATTATGAGAGTAGAGAGTAGAGAGTTGGGGAGAAGTGAACGTCTACAGGGCTTGTGCCTCGTAAAGCGACTCCCCGACTCCCACTCCCGACTCTTATGAAGATTAGAGCTTGATAGTTACACCGAGATTGAAGTTACGGTTCTGGGGAAGGTAACCTGCATCAATACCCTGATAGAGTACACCATTACCGGCTGAGAATTCCGGATCACTGCCAGTGTACTTCGATACAGTAAATACATTGTTGCATTCACCCCATACAGAAAGACCGCGCAACCAGCTCAGGTTCAAAGGAATCTGATAGGTCAAACGTACTTTCTTCAGTTTGAGGTAGGAGCCGTCCTCAATCCAGCGATCAGAGAAACGTTCGTTGTTCACCCAGAAGTCGCTCGTAGGATCGACTGCACGAGGAACATCAGTTACCTGACCTTCGTAACGCCAACGATTAACAACAGCCGTTGTCTGGTTCCAGTTGTTGTTGGCAGACTCGAGCATCGAACGCTGATAGTTGAAGACATCGTTACCGAGTGAGTACTTGAAGTTCACATCCAGTGTCAAGCTCTTCCAGCTCAACGAAGTAAAGATATTACCATAGATATCGGGGTTCGGATCACCGATAACCACTTTATCAGCTTCGTTAATCCAACCGTCACCATTCTGATCTACGAAGTGAACGTCACCTGCCTGGAAGTTGCGATAGGGATTTTCTACGATACCGGTCGGGTAACGGAGGTAAGTTCCCTTACCAGCTTGCTGTGCTTCGGCATCAGTAGCAAAGACACCTGCCGTCTTGTAACCATAGAATACGCCAGCAGCTTGACCAACCGTAGTAAGGATATTGTCCTTACCATAAACAGAGCTGGTATAACCGTGGATTTCCTTCAAGCTGGACTCAATGCGACGGCCATTTTCGTCGAGCGCATAAGTCTTAATGGTGTTGAGCTTAGAAGTAGGAAGATCCGTGATCTCATTCTTATAGTGACCGATGGTGAAACCAGCCTGCCAACGCCAATCCTTGTGCTGAACCAACATCGCATTCAAAGTGAAGTCTACACCCTGGTTCTTCATGGCACCATCGTTGGTCCACATAAAGCCCAAGCCCGTGATATCGCTGACAGATTTACGAGTCAAGAGGTCAGTAGTCTTCGCATAGAAGTATTCCACACCGAGATTCAAACGATTCTTGAGGAAGCTACCTTGCAAACCAACATTGAAACGGTTGGTGGTTTCCCACTGGAGTTTGGGGTTCTGGATGTTAGAAAGGACGAGACCTGTCAACTTATCCATGAACTTGAAGTTCTCGAAGTACGTACGGCTTGCGTAGTAGTCGATATTATCGTTACCACTCATGTCGTAACCAGCAGTCAGCTTCAAGTAATCGATACCCTTCACATCAAACCATTTTTCTGAAGAAAGAACCCAAGCTGCCTGTACTGAGGGGAAGAGACCCCATGAAACACCGCAGAGCTTCAGACCATCCTCAGCATCCTTACCGAAACGTGAAGAAGACTCCATCGTAGCACCGGCACTCAAGAAGTACTTGTTCTTAAAGTTGTAATCAGCAAAGAGGTAGTATGCCAGGTTCTGCCACTTATCGTTATTACCGCCGTAAGACAGATAATCGAGGTTGTAAGAGAGGTTAGGCGTCTTATCCTGGTCATTGTTATAACCCGTGATAGAGCTTGCACCGTAAGAATAAGAAGACAAACGGAAACCACCCATCAAATGTACGTCGTGCGCACCAAATGCACGATGCCAATCAATGCTCAGGTCGTTGTAAATCGTCGTTTCCTTACCAAACTGTGTGGCAACAACACTGGTTACCTCGCCCAGACCTTCTACACTCTTGGGAGGCGTACCATTGTAAGGCATGTAGTAACGCTCGTTGTTACGGTTGAGAATGTAACTGAAGCGATCCTGTACAGAGAGGTACTTATTGATTTGGTATTTGGGAGAAATAGCTACATTAAACTGCGTCTGCTCCTGGTAGTTTTTGTTGTCACCTTGACCATTCTGCAGAATCCAGAACGGGTTAACCAACGCGTCATAACCAAAATCCTTAGCGAAACGGAAGGGATTATTACGGTCGTCGTATGTCTTACCAGAATAAACCTTGTCCGTATGGATGAGCTGCAAGCCCGCACCTTCAGTATACTTTACGAAGTGCGCATAAGGACTGATAAAAGGAGTCTGAATCAAACCCAATACGTTGGGAGAAGAGATATTGCGGTTTGCATAGCTCTCAGCCCAACCGTTATCACGAAGGTTGTAGGCATTACGTGAGTAAGCAAAGTCAATACCCGACGTAAAGTTCTTGAAGAGGTTGACGTCAGTATTGAAACGAATGTTCAAACGATTGAAGTCGTTGTTACGTGCCGTTGCATCACTCTGAGCAAAACCAAGTGAGAGGTGATACATGGCAACTTCATCACCACCGTCTACACTAATCTTATAGTTTTGCGTAAACACATCGTGATAAAGATCCTTCTGCCAGTCGGTCTCATTATGATAGAGGTCGTAGTAGAAGTACTTCTTATCTTCGTTCAAGAAGGGAATCGTCTTGTTCGAACCAAGGGCATCCTGATTGGGCAACGTACCGAGCACTTCACTGAAATAGTTACGATACTGCTCAGCATTCATCATCTTAAGATGTTCGGGAGCTGTCTCGAAACCTGCATAGGCGCGGAAATCAATCTGGGGCACCATGCTCTTACCACGACGTGTCTTCACGAGAAGAACACCATTGGCGCCCTTAGCACCATAAAGTGCAGTTCCGTTACGAACTGCTTCAACAGACTCAATATCATCGGGGTCGATAATGTTAAACACATTATTGATAAATCCCTGATGAAGTGACGTACGGTCATACTGCATGTCCATCATCACACCATCAACGATAACGAGAGGCTGTGCATTGGTATTAAGAGAGTTCAGACCATTCATGAACATCGCAGCACCCTGAGCGGGCATACCGCCACGATTGATGGTGCGGATAGCACCGCCAAGTCCGTTCTCAATTTCCTGCTCCATGGTCAACGCATTGGGTTCGTTGAAATTCATGGACTGGTTGTTGTTCAACTTCGTTCCATCGGCATAGAAATCAGCTTTCATGCCCGAGGTAAGATAAACAGGAGCTGCCGTGTTAGACTTCAGAGACACCTGGGTAGGATTGAAACCTTCAGTATGGATGTAGAGGACGTCAACAAATTCAGGCACATTGATAACATACTTACCGTCTTCTTCCGTCAACGCCGTATAGAAACGATTGTTCAATGCCTGAACCTTCACACCTGCAAGCGGCTTATTGGTAGCGCCATCGTAGATATAACCTACTACCTCCTTCATCTTATATTGAGGAGCAGCGGCTTTACGCTTTGCCACCTGTGATTTCTTCACACTGTCAGCTTTAGGTGCGTTCTCATTCTGAGCTTGTGCAGAAAGTACGCACGTACCGGAAAGCATAAAGAGACATACGCCAGCCCGGAGAGCACCTTGCATCAAGTGAATTTTCTTATTGTTGTTCATTTCTGTAGGATTAAATGAGTGAGTGAAGAATTAAGTTCATGGAGGGAGGAAGAAAGGAAGAAACGAGTACTCGACTACTTCACAGACTTCCTCACCTGATGCAACTTAAAACTTGATGCTTATTCTTTTACAGCTTCATCACGAATCGGTTCGAGAATCACTTTTATGAGACTCAAGGCAGGCGACATACCTGTTGGCGTCTTCTGTCTTGGCACGTCGATACGAAGGAAGGGGAAAGAAGAAACACCCGTAGGCAAGCCCTGATAACAATAAGGGAATTCTACACCTTCAGGCCACAACGTGTAAGTCTTGACTGAATCTTCATCGACTTCAAACGTCTGCGATTTTTTGCCCATGATATTACCTTCGTCATCCAGCAGTGTCGCAGTGAATTTCGTGTTTTGTGCGATTTCCTTCTCGGGATCTTCAGGATCATACCACGCATGGTTGATATCTGCACGATTCGGCATCACCTGTACCTTAACCAGATACTTACCGCTCAACACATTGGGAAGTGGAATAGGAATCATACCTACCTTGTTACGAGTAACCTGTAAGTAACGGTAACGCAAACTCTGATCCTTCCAATCTGAATAATCTACCGAATCAGACTTATTCTCACCAGCTACCAAAGTGAATACTTCACCCTTTTCACTGCCATTCTCAATATTTTCGGTATCACCGATCGTGTTACCATAAGAAAGTTCCTGGACAATACGTGCGATAAAGGAGTAAGCGGGATCCAATGAATAGGTTGTCAAGGGGAAGACGATACCATTGGAAGCCTTCACGGGCTCTACATCACCAAAGAGCGGGTTCTTGCCGCGCTTACCTGTAGCGGGATCCTTCGGCATCGGATTGGCATAGTACCAACCGTTGGTGCTACGAAGCGTATCAGCATGGTAAGCATAGTCTAAGATACCATCGATATCATCGCGCTCGAAACGTTCTTCGAAAATTGAAGGAGAAAAATACATGCTAGTGATGAGTAGCTTCTCCGTATTATAAAGCTGGAGCGAGTCAGGTGACTTATACTGCCAGTCCTTCGTGTTGTTCGGGTCAAACGTATACTTAGCTTGCGGATTGAACTTACCCGTCGTATAGTTAAACTCGTTACTGTAGCTGTTCTTGTACTTAAACAACTTGGAAATATTAGCAGAAGCTACTTCCCATGCAGGATCGGTAGGAATTACAGCGATATACAAGCTGTCTTCGTTCTTAATCTGTGCACCAGATTGATTGAGAAGTTCATTAGACGTAATATAGACAGAGTCTACATACACCATTTGACCGTTCTCATTCATTGCGCCCGGAATACTGAGAACCTCACTGAACTCCTTTTTATCAATCTTGGGATCACTCAAAGTACCATAAACGTGTTTGAAAACATCGGAATTGTTCTGCATGTAATCAAAAACGTTATAAGCAAAGGGTGAAACACCGTCGAGCAAGTGAATAGTACCATTAGAAGCCGGAATCAAAGCTTCATTCGTGGCAAGAGGTGCGCCATTGAAGCGTCCCTCGGTTGCATTATAAATAGCCAACTTACCATTAAAGAGACGCACTTCCTGCGTACCCTTATTGGCCTCGTAGTTGAAACGAGCCATGTGGTTTTGAGCAAACTGCATACCCAAACGGTATTCGAGTTTGTTCGCCTCTTCCTTCTTTCCAGCTGCACGGAGTTCGTCTACTTGATCGAGCTGACGATTCCAAACATCTGCATCGAACTTACCGTCGAGGGGAGCCCACAACGTATAAGATTGCGAAGAGTTAAGCAAGTCTGCGTAGGTTAAGGCACGCGTACTGTCATCACGCATGTAGTGATCCTCCTTCGCATATACTTTGATACGCTTCAGAATCCCAGCCATAGATTTCAGATTGGCATGCTCCTCCACATTCTGCCAAATGGTTTTGCCAGCAGCCGGCGCACCGGGCTTGATGTCGAAGTGATCATCTGAGCAGGAAGGCATTCCCAAGAGCAAGCTTGCGCCCAGGATACCACCTACATATTTAGTTGAAATATTACGTTTCATGATAAGAATAATTCTTCTTGGTGTGGACAGCACAGATACACCGAAGGACTTTGCTGTAGGTAAAGTTCCTATCGGGTATCTGTGATGCATGTGTAAGGATTACCAAATATCTTCAGGAACTGCGGCGTCAATAACTGACTTAGGTACAAACTCGAAGTAGTCGAGCATGAACTGCTTGTTAGTTGCTTGAAGAGCTGACTTGAATCGCAGGTAATATACCTTGTTCTTGTCAAAATAACGCGTCGTCAAAATACGGCGAACTGCCGGGTTACCCGGTGTAGCATTACGTGCCAAGTCATCGAGACCAGTTGCACCGTGTGCACTTGTACTTGCGAAATAGTTAGGAGCCTTCATGTAGCCTTGGTTACGAAGGTTACGGTCATTCTCACGGTTAGTTGTTGCATCGTCACCATCCTTCACCCAAGGATTACCCGGGAACATGGAAACAGATTCACGCTGGTCAATCGGAAGACCGATAGCAATCTGATTCAACGGATGTTCCTCAGCAATGTACACCTGGAACATACCGCGCAAATTATTGAAGGAAGCACCCATACGTAATTCGTACGTACCTGATGTAGGTACAGGCGGGAGACGGAAGACGAAGTCGTAACGACCGCAAATCAAGAACTCATCACCCTGATAGTCTTTCCAACCACCACCTGATGCGGGGTCATAACCATCCTTCGTATAGCAAAGCTCAGAAAGGTTGGTTTCGTAAAGCACGTTCTTGAAATAACCATTCGGGAAGTAGCGAGCAGCAGTACCACGCAGACCGTTAGAATAAAGCTCAGGCATCAAGCTAGCCACGTCGATACGGATGCGCTCCTTCGCCAAAGCATCACGGGTAGCTTCATTATAAACCAATACATGGTCAATCGGATAATAGAAACCATTCAAGGCATTGTTCTCGTTCTCACCATTCTTGGTATTGATCTTGATATTCAATCCCTGCTGGCCAACAGCATTGAGTTGCTTACCATCATAACCGTAAAGTACACCAACTTCGGAATAATCTTCACCAAAATCGTTTTTGTGTTCACTTACACGGTTGATGAAATACTCATGCGTAGTAGGAATCTGCGTAATCTTCAGCAAACCACGAGGATTGCCCTTCGTTACAAAGTAGTCCCACACGTTAACCGTATACTTAGCCTGCTGAGGATTCTTTGAATCAGCACCGAAGTCATAACCATACTCATTAAAGTGCTGAACAAACTGCGAAGCTGCCATACCGCCATCCAACAAGTGATAAGCCATAAAGATATTAACGGCATTCTTCGGATTCTTGTAATCACCCGGTGCATCATTACCACCTAAGACTTGCGCACACTTTGCTTCAAGAGCCTGGATAATGGGTTCCCAGTTCTTTACCTTCTCAGTAATCGAATCATACTCAGGCATGGGAATACCCCAGTCGTTGAAAAGAACTTCGTCAGTTTCAACAAAAGCCGTATAAGCAATCTTACGCGTTGCCTGATACTCATAAGGCTTGTTATTAGACGCATTCAAGTGAGAAGTACCTGCATATTCAATGTACTTATTTTGAAAGTCCATTTCTTCCTTGGTCTTCAACTGCAAAGAGTCCGCCCAACCAGTTACCTCTAACAAGGTACCCATCGTACGCATATTATCAGCTGCCTTAATCAAAGTAGCCAAATTCTGAATAGACGGAGCAATTACCTTGTCAACCACGTGACACATACCATTCGATACTTCCACGTTGGGAGTAGTAATACGTGAATCCACGTTGATTACGATTTCACCATCTACTTCCTTAATATCCAAGAAACGGTTGCTAAGGTTCGTAGTAGGAATCGTACCAGAAAAACCAGTCAAGTCAGCCAACTCGTAAGCCGTAGTAGTACCGTTATCAATCACACAACTCAACGCAATGTGATTTTTCAGTTCCACAAGTGCTTCTTTACGTTCAGGATCTGCTACAGAATCCACTTCCAACGAATTGAAGCCCTTGGCGTTCAAATAGGCTGTGATGGCATGGTTATCGGGCGCAAAGACCGTATAATTACCACGAGCAGAAAGTACACTGGACAAAGCAGAAGCATCAGCCGAATTGCCCAATTTTACTTCGTCAAAAATACGCTTGATCATGGAGAGCTCTGGATTCTTCGTAATGTAATCCATCATAGAATCCTTTTGCTTTACAGCATAAGCATCCTCACTGATGTCCTCCTTACAGCTGGTCATACCAACAGGAGAGGCAATCAAGAGAGCTGCAGCAAAAAGAGCGGCCCAATGTCTCATATTCAACTTTCTAGTATTCATTGTTGCGCTTATTTTTTAGTGTAACGATCCCAAATGGGGTTTTGGACAAGCTTACCGCCAACCTCTAACCCGTTCACTTTGAGTTCCTCGCTATAGATGGGATTATACATACCCCAAATGTTATTCTTCAACTTTTCTACAACAGCCGCTTTGATCGTGGTAGAATAAGTACCGAGTGTCGTTTTTACTTCGTTAGAGAACTCTGCCTGACGAACCAAGTCAAACCAACGCTTACCTTCAGCGAAGAACTCGATTTGACGTTCACCGTAAGTAAGGTTGAGGAGGTCGCTGGCCTTCTTTGTAAATTGCTCCTTACCATCTTTCTCAACAATACCATACTTGTCAGAAACGCGGTCGCAATACATATCCTCGTTAGTCGAAGCTTCAGCAGGTGTACCCACCAACTTCGGATTGCAACGCTTAAAGATTTCGTTTACGAGTTGGAATCCCTTCTTCAGTTCCTCCACGTTGGTTGTACCCGTACGAGCAATTGCCTCAGCCTTAATCAGCATGACATCAGTCAAACGGTAGATAGGCCAGTGACGGTTATTGGTATTGGTCGTATTCGGAAGTGAACCAACCTTTTCCGTCATGTCTTCTGCATTATTAGCAGATACATTAGACTGAACAAACTTTGTAATTGGCTTATTGATACTGCTGGTATGGTAATTGCAAGATTCCAAGAAACGGAAGTCAGTCTTACCCCAGCCCAACGTCGGGTTCACCTGAGAGGCATTGGCCAACAAGTTGGGAGAGCAAGCCAAGATCTGTGCACCATGCGTACCATCATACAAGTAGAAGTAGTCGTTTGCCGTACCATTCTTGGTATTGCTACCATCATACTGCAATTCAAGAATACTTTCGAACGAGTTCTGGTTGACGAAAATTTCGTTGTACACCTCATCCGTAATGCTTAACCCAATCTTAGAGTTACGATACATCGGGAAGGGTTGATTCTCTTCTTCAGGAGTAACCGTCGGATCCAACTTTTGGTTCTTCTTGTACTCCTTCATCATGTAATCGAGTACGTAGTCAGCGTGACTGATGGCCTTCTGCAAACACTGATTAGAAAGTTGGTTACAGTATTCATCTGTGATAGCTTGACCATCAGCTGTCTTATAACCAGAAGCAACAGAACCATCTTCATTCGTATTAGGAACGTCGGTCAAGTTGATGCGTCCGTCAGCAATCTCGTACTTCTTACATTTAGTGACTGCGTTTTTCAGAAGACCAGCACGCCAAAGGTACATGTCAGCCATAAGTGCATGAACACCCAAACGAGTGAAACGACCCTTATTATCGTTCCAATTACCATAATTTTCTGGAGCAAAATTGACCGTCTTCTCAAGTTCATCAATGCACTGACCCAAAATAGCTACACCGGGTGTCGTAGCGGGACGTTCTTCCATGGCCTGCTTATCCGTACGGACAGCCTTCGTTACGAAAGGAACATCGCGGAAGGAACGAACCAAATAGAAGTAATAAAGTGAACGAAGTGCTTTGATTTCCGCATCTATGGAACGGAATTCAGCAGCCGTAAAACTGGGATCCACTTCCTTACCCGGAGTGGTCATTGCAGCACCTTGTTCCAAAATCAGGTTGCAGTAATTGATACCCGTATAGAAACCTGCCCAAGAGAACATGGCTTCCTGCGGTTGCAATACCGCATTCATCAGCAACTGAATGTTCTGGTGATCCATTTTGTTCAACTGGAAGTTATCCGAACGGACTTCACCCCAGAGCAAAATCTTTTCTGTCTGACCTTTTTGCGCCAGCATCTCATAAGCACCGGCACGAACGTTTTCAAGGTCACCCTTTTCTTTCCAAAATTCCTCTTCTGGAATCTGATTCGTGGGAGTCAGCGTCAAGAAGTCGTCACAAGACGTGAACGTTCCGCCCATAAGCAGAAGGCTTCCAGCGAGAAGGAACTTCGTATATAAATTTCTACTTTTCATAATGAAAGATGATTATTGCGTTTGAAGAAGCGTTCCGTATCTAAACTGTAACCATACGAACTGTATGTTTTTCACAGCTCCCCCTACCCGACTCCAGGGTTGCCCATCGGTAGGACAAAGCCCTGGAGCGTTTGGATAGGAAGTGAGAACTACTTTCACTTCAAACTTGCATTGCTTTAGAAACCAAAGTTCAAGCTAAAGGTAAATGAACGAGAACGCGGTGTTTGTGAATTGTCGACACAAGGATTCATACCGCTTGCAGAATGTTCAGGATCTACACCTGAATACTTCGTCCAGAAAATCAAGTTGTTACCAGAAGCAGAAATACGCATTGAACTCATACCAATCTTCTTCAACTTCTCAGCAGGAACGCTGTAAGAGAGCTGGAAGTATTGGAAACGGAGGAAGTCACCCGGTTCAACATAACGATCACTTACGAGCGAGTTGAACGTCGGAGTTACCTTTGAACTCATAGCGCGGTGCATGGTCGTTGCATCACCATTCTTTCTCCAGCGGTGAAGCACGGCTGCGCTCTGGTTCTTGTTGCTAACCATACTTTCTGCATTCATACGAGCCATATTGATAATCTTGTTACCAATACGGAAGTTGAATGAAGTCTTCAGCTCCCAACGGTCGTACTTAAATTCAATACCGAAACCACCATTTACCTTCGGGTTAGAAGAACCGAGGTAAACGATATCCAACTCATCGATGTTACCATCGTGGTTGATATCTTCATACATGGCATCACCACCCTGGAACTGATAGTTCTTACCTCCATAGTTGAAGGTCATAGGAAGCGGGTTACCATTCTTATCATATACGACATTACCAGCTGCGTCGAAGACAATCGGAGTAGACTTCTTGAGCTTCGGATCCGTTTCCTTAGCGGCAGTCATCACGTAGTTGTTCTTCTCAGGATTGAGGAAGTAACCGTTATGGTCGTAGTCGTAAGCGTAGATACCCTTGAAACGGAAACCATAAATAGCACCGAGGGCATTACCAATCTGTACACGCTTCATCACTTCGAAGTTACCGTAACCATAGTCGGCATTGTTAGAAGCCAATACGGTCGGATCCATCTTCGTGATGGTGTTGAGGTTCTGAGCGATGTTACCACGGAGTTTCATGCTGAACTTACCGAACTTGAGAATCTCGCGGGTGCTACCGTAGAGTTCCCAACCCTCGTTCTCCATGTCACCGACGTTAGCCCATTCCAAGGAAGCGAAACCAGTCGTTGAAGGAATGCGAACACCTTGGTTAAGCAAGTCAGTCGTCTTTTTCTTATACACGTTCAAGTTGAACTGCAAGAGATCGTTGAAGAGGTTCAAGTTAACACCGACGTTCCAAGCGCGTGTCTTTTCCCAACGAATCTCAGTCAACTTCAAGTTAGTCGGGCGGATAACCGTCGTACCATTGTAGATAGCACCAGCAGCGTACTTATTGTACATCAAACCTTCGCTACCCGGAATGTTACCGTTGATACCCCAACCCGGAGCAACAGAAAGCATGCTTACTACCTTCTTCAAGGGTTGGAAGAACTTTTCGTCTGAAATGTTCCAACGAGCAGAAACACCAGGGAAGAAGCCCCACTTGTTACCAGAACCGAAACGAGTACTACCGTCGGCACGCACCGTCAAGTCGAATACATATTTTGAGCCGTAAGCGTAGTGCATAGAAGCCAAACCTGCTGCACTGTGACCCTTACCTGTGCTGGTCCAAGAGTCGCGTAAGTAACCAGGCACCGTAGGATCAGTGATACCACCAGAGATACCAGAAGAAGCCATTGACTGACGCGTATCATTGCTGGTGCTCATTTCAAAGCGACCCATCACCTGCAACTGATGATCGTTGTTAGCAAAGTGCGGATGGAAAGTCAACTGGTGACGCGTCGTGAAAGTCAAGTTCTTCACTTCCAAACTAGAAGTTTTATTGATACCCTTCGTCACATCATTCTCAACGAACCAAGAATCTGATGTCAGGGAAGAAGGATAATAAGACTCTTCGGTGTTAGTGTAAGCATTCATAAACACCTCACCACGATAATCGAGCTTCGTTTCATCATCACTCTTACCGAGGAGCTTATATTCAAGTGCAAACTGCGGCTGAATTGTATAGGACGACTGATTATTCCATGCTTCATGCGCGATGGCCACAGGGTTTCCGTTAGCTACCATGTCACTCAGATAGTAAGAAGTCAAGCCACTGTTGGGGGCAATCATACCCGGAGCACCGGCAGCCTTAGGCATAATGAAGAATTCACCCGTATTGTACCAGTACTCAGCAGCATTCGCTGTAGCGGGCTGGTGTTGCATACGGTATACAGACATATTCGGCATCGCATTGTAAGCACGACCCAAGATGTCATTGCTGTAGTTACGCTGGTTCTTCGTATAAGTCAATGCGAAGTTAGAGGTAAACTTGATACGGTCAGACACCCAGTAGTCCAATGCCAAACGGGTAGTCAAACGGTCCAAAGCCTGCTTGATGATTGAACCCGTTTCGTGGTCATAAGTACCAGATACACGGAAGTTTGCACGTTCACCACCACCCGAAACAGAAAGACCGAAGTTGTGCGTTTGACCAAACTGCGTTACTTCGTCAATCCAGTCCGTATTATTATTGTAGTTACCATAGTATGCCTTGTAGTCCGGGCGATACATGATTTCGACAATGCTCTGTTGCTCTTCAGAAATCTTCTGGGGGTTGTTGTAGGCTTCCTTCAACATACCCGTGTACTCATCACCCGTCAACATCTTCATGCCTTCGGGCTGCCAAGAACCAGAGAAACGATAGCTGAAGTTAACGCGCGTCTTACCGCGAGCACCACGACGAGTCGTGATCTCGATTACACCGTTAGAACCACGTGAACCCCAAATAGCCGTAGCTGCAGCATCCTTCAATACCTTGATGCTAGCAATATCCTCCGGAGCCACCTGAAGCAAGGTAGCAAACTGCTCCTCGTTCTCCATGTTGTCCAAGTCAAGGTCATCGGTGCTGTAATCTTCCAAAATGTTACCATCCACTACAATCAGCGGTTCCTGGCTACCATTAATAGAAGAAACACCACGCAAACGCATGCTCGAACCAGAACCCAAGTTACCTGAGTTCGAAACAATATCGAGACCTGCGATTTCACCCTGAAGTGCATCGGCAGCTGTTTCGAAAGAGAGACCCGCCATCTGGTCCATATCTAAGGTCTGCTGAGCCGTAGAGATTTCTCGTTCGGGAATCACCAAACCATTGGAACGCGTCTTACGAGTAACCGTAACTTCAGCACTCTTGAACGTATTCTTATCAATCAACTCTACATTGAACTTTGAGTTTCCTCCGATGGACAAAACCTTCGTCTGATAGCCAATGTAAGAGATACGCAATGTGTTCGCAGGATTCTTGATTACCATCGAGAAGTTACCGTTCGCATCTGTTTGTGCGGCAGTGACATTACGATTATTCTTATCCTGTTCAACAACATACGCCATGACAATAGGACCATCCAGTTTACTCCAGACACGTCCCGTAATGCGCTTTTGTGCATACGACAGTGAGCAGCAGAAGCACAGCGCAAGCGTCAATAGGAACTTCATGTTATTCATAATATGATTGTTTAATTCTTAAGACTGTACTTCTTTACGAAAGCTTTTGCTGTAGCAGCATCTTTCCAAGCTGCGTTAAAGCCATTCTCCAACTTTTCGTCAAAGATGAGATAATCCTTGAGACCGTGCATCACCACGTAAGATGAAGAAGTGATAACCTTCTGAGATTGATTAATCACATAGTCGCGTGCCAAGATATTACTCATTGCAGCGTCTACTTCTACAGGTTGACCACTCTTATCATCAGTCAGGTTAGATACACGATATACTTGCATCTTGCCCGGAGTCTGTTCCACTTCTACACGAATGAAGTTGTCTTGATCATCCATACATGCAGACTGAGTACGAGTTGAAGCAGTAACCTTGTCTACAAAGAAGGATTCATCAGCAAAATGGTACTTCACGAAGTTTACCAAAGTAGTCAACATGGCTTTTGCTTTTGCCATACCTTCTTTCTTTTGTTCTTCAGACAGGCCTTCTTTATCTACATTCGCACCAATGAACTCACGGATTTCCTGCAAAGTAGGCAGTCCCTTTTCGTAAGCCTTATCTACAGCTGCATCGTTCGGGATGAAGATTGTATAGCGGTAGTTATTGAAGAAACGAACCAACATCTTACCGTTCGCCGTCTTGCGTTCGTTAGTAAAGATCTTGTATTTGTTGCGCTCCTGAATCTTCTCCGAATCCGTCATATCGTCCTTAATAAAAAGCTTGTTCACAATGTCGTCCACTTCATTCAATGACATCGCGAGTTCGAAGAACTTGTAGTAAGATTGCTCAGCGGGCATACTTGTGCTGCTACCTGTGTTGTGCGGCAGAAGCTCCATCTTCTGGTGCACGTTAAGGTAAGTAGCCTGAATCGGACGGTCAATGAAGTAAGTCATACCGTTACCATAGTTACCGTTACCTTCATTCTCGCGCGTCATATCGTTACCACGAACAACCGTACAAGAGAAATCGTTCTCAGGATACTTATCTTCCTTCAAGAGAAGTTGAAGACCACCTTCAACTACCATGCCTTTACCGTTGTTAGCCAAGCTCGTAGCCTTCTGCTTTACAAAGACAGGAGCACCGCTTCTTGATAAGAAGTATTGACGTTCTGATTTTTCCAAATCACGTTCAACTTCGTGAATCAAGATGTGCTGATCCATCATTTCCGTCAAGAGGTTAGCCTTTCTGCGACCATACTCCGTATTCACGTCGTTGTTAGCATCACTCTTTTCGGTAGACTTCATCGCAGACTTGCTAGGAGCCATGTCCTTCTTCTCATCGTACGCATAAGCCTGAGCTGTCAATGCAATACGGCTTCGGTGGTTCGTACCCGTAATTTCCTTCGGTACAAACGTCCAGAAACGCCAGTTCTTCTTCTGCGCTACACCGCTACCATAGTAAGTAGTAGCTGCATCGAAGTAACCGTGGTTGGCAAATGCTTCATCAGTCGGAGCGAACAAACTGAAGTTTGACTGCATGGCGAGCAAGTACGTCTTATAGTACTTACGCAAGGGAGCCGAACCGTTATCCGTTTCCGTGAAGTTATCATCGGCGTGAATCGTCGTGTTCATTACCTCAGCGCCACCGTCATTCTGAACCGGAGCCATAACTGAAGAGTATTCAGCGGGTGCAACCACACCGTTCATTACGTAAATCACACCATTGTTTGCCATCATCACCTTCTTGAAGCGCTTCTTATAAGCATCTACACTGGCGTCAGCAAACATACCATCCTGTGCATCATTGGTAATCAAACGATACTTGCTGGGAACCGTTTCGTTGAAACTATCCTTCATCAAGTTCGCAATCATAGAACGAATGACAGGGAGAGGAATCTGGTAGAGATTCTCCTTGAGGTGAGCCTCGTCATTAGGCTGACCCGGGCAATAGCGCTTAATCAACATCGCACCACCACCACGCAAGAAGTACTCCTTCATCGCATCGTCAGAGGGAACGAACATGGCAGCCATATCCATTTCCTTCGCAACAGAAGAAGAAGTATTATATGTATTCCATCCCGGGTCATAACCCAAGAAGGGGAAGTTACCCAGCGTCATACCATCGGGATCCAACGTAATGGCACCGTCTTGTGAACGCTGAGAGATGTATCGCTTCTGAAACACCATAGAGTCGAGCTGCAAACCGTTGGCTACATTAAACTCTTGCTCCAAAGTTTTGTCATAATAGGGAGCGCTGAAGCGGTCGAGCATACAGCTGAAGAGATTCGTCTCACCATTCGTGCGAATCACCTCGGCCATATTCTGCGGAGTAACCACCACGCGGTCGAGCACGTGATAATAACCGTTCAAGCAAACCTGATCGCCTTCAACAATCTTTGCGTCGTAAACATACTGAGGCATATCACCTTCCTTCAACGTCGTGTCGTTGAGCACGAAAGCGATATCCGCATTGCTAATCTTTCTTTCACGAAGCTGACCTTCAAGGAAGTGAGTCATCATGGGTACCGTCTTATCGAGTGCAAGGTAGATACCACCCTTTGCCTGATTACGATAACGATCCCAGAAACGCTTATCTGCATTGACTACTTCACCGTCATCACCCACCTCACCACGGTTCAGGTTCTCGGGAAGCTCGTTCCATTTGAAATAAGGAACAGAGTCCATGACGGAAGCATAAGTCAGACGACGCAGACACTGGTTCTTAATCGGACCGTTCAACGTCGTCAACATTTCCAACACATAAGCGCTACTCAACATAGAACCATTGAGGAGCAACTTCTTTTGGCTCAAAGAGAGCTGATCATAATTTCTTACCGGATTGCCATTTCCGTCCTTAAAGATCGTATTGGTCTCAAAGAACTTCTTGTACGCGTCGTCATCAGCGACAAAAAGCGTTCGACTACCTGTACGAGACAAGTCCTCACGCTTATCGAGATCATCAATCAGTCTAACGACCGTATTGAAATCACCCCGACTCTTTAATTCGTCGTAGATACCCTTGCCCAAGAAACTCGGTCTGGTTTCGTCCAGTTCGAAGTCATCGGAACAAGAATACGTAACGCCGCATGTCGAAAGCAAACACGCCGCACCGAGCAGCGCCTTTCCCATTCTGCAAAAACGGTTTTTCATACGCATTTAATCGATTAAATATTTTGTTATTATTATATTTTCGAATCTTTGATGAGATAGAATTAGCGTTGGGTATTTTCTATTGATCGTTAGACGATACAGGATGCGCACACACAAACAGGTTTCACCGCCTATTTCCTACAGCCTGCCACTTCATAACTGACAATAAATGCACTGTAATCAATCTGCAAAGACAAGTAGCACAGACTCATCAAGCATATTTACACTTGTTTGTAGTGAAAAACAACCTGCTACGAGACTATGCTGCATGTTTTGTCAACTTGACTATACAAGTGCAAAGAGAAGCACTCGTACTGCGTGCAAATTTAATCGTTTTTTTATGTGTAAGCTTCATTCCGTCTACTTTTATTTCTTGGTATTTGGAATTATTTTCTTGCCTCAAAAGAACCGATAGCTATAAGCAGATTGCAATCATAGCACATAATACCAATGAAAGCAGACGAAATGTCAGAAAAGTAAAGCTTCAAACGAAGTTCTTGGTGAAAAAGTAAGCTATGAATATCATTTTGTCGTTGAGCCCTGTTCGTTCACACGCTACAAGGAACTTTTCTGAGCCATAGAGTTTACAAAAAATGGGACAGAACAGTTGGATTTGTAAGTACTTAGAAGCACCCACCTACTCAGAATGCCATCTCCCTTACCTACTCTGCCATCGCCTCGACTTCAATCAACCACTCAGGGCGACACACACGGGCCTCGGTAATCAAATAGGGTACATGCGGAAAACGACACTTCAAATACCGCTGAATCGCGGCATAATCGGCGACATCACGCAGATAAACAATCAGATAACGTAAACGCGAAAGTCCCGAAGCACCTCCTGACTCCAACAGCTTCTCCATATTCAGAAAGAGACGTCCCGCCTGAGTCAGCACGTCCCCGCGATGCAGGCATTCACCCTTGGAGTCAATGCTCGCCGTGCCTGACAACATATAAAGACTGCCCTTGGGCAAATGCAAGGCTGTTCCGCGCTCAAAAGCCACACCATAGTCGGAAGTGCGATTGAGGTATTCCGGTGCACTTAGGTATACCACATCCTGCGCAGAGAGTCCACTCACGGAGAAAAAGTCTATGGCCACGAGGGAATGCACAGAAGCTGCAGCCCCACCAATCCCGGTGGAAGTAATGTAATGTGTATCAACGGTTAAACCCTCTTCGGCAAACACCTCATTACGAGCTTTCACCACACCGGCATAGTGTCGATCGACATCGCGCACATAAATCCAGGTACGCTGACAATGTTCCTTGAGGTTCAAACCACGCTGACGCAATTGAGCCATGTGACTCTCAAAGGCTTCACGAGTCTGCCGTTCTTCATTCCATCCTTGCGCTTCGCTCCCCCAACGTACAGACTGCATATAATAGGTCAATCTATCAGTATGAATGACAGCCAGCACACCGTTATCTAAGCGTTCCACTTCGCGATGCGTTACGGTTTCGCCCGTCCACCACAAAAGCAGTGCGACTTTGAATCCCCCCAAGGGCGGTTGCTCTATGTAACTGACTACGCCAGTAGGCTGCAGCGACTGATACAGCGCATGCTCGAAGAGTACCTGAGCCTGATTGGCGGCATCGGACAAATAAAAACGCGCTTGCAACAAAGAAGCAAGTGCGTAACCTTCACACCTTACAAGCTGCTGTAACTGTGCTTGCAAATCGTTGAGTTGTCCGACAAAGTCCAGACCGATGGCGGGAGTTAAGATTCTAAACAAGGATTGATCCATAGAATTATTCAAGCTATTCATTGACAGCTCCCGAAGGGGCTGTATTACCAACAAAAAAGAAAGTTCGATTCGCACGAAGAAATAAGGCCTCTCTGACTACAGAACCAAACTTTTAAAGACGAGTTTACAAAAGCAACACAAAAGTACACATTCTTTCTCAGTCGCAAAGAAGACCCGCTGCTTTTTATCGGTTGCCTCATCAGTGCAATGAACGAAGGGACTAAAAACAAGCGAAAGAGACTGGGAAAAGAGGTAAAATCCGTTCTTTATCATCTCTCAATAAGTAAATACTTCTTACTTGTTTTAATCGTAAATAGATTGAGTAACAATACTTTTATTATCATAGAAGGAAATAACTAAGCATGCTCAGTGGATAAAAAATCTATTTTCGGATAATCGTGCAGAAATACCGCAATCACCAAAAAACCTTTTTTCCTTGATAACCAGACACTTTCGCGAAATGATGGAGCACAAGGCTTTGCACCTCGTCCGGCTTGAGTCCCCATGACGGCGCCAGCAAAGCACCCTTCGGCGACTGCGAGACCAAACGCTCCACGGCGATATCTGCACGCAAACGCTCCAAGTAATCGACGACCAACGACACATAATCATCGACCGTAAAGAGGGAGAAGGCATTCGGATTTTGAAGATACGTTGCTGCCCAACGCGCTCCCCTCAAGATTTGCAGATGATGCAGTTTGACCACATCGACTGGAAGCGTTGACAACAAACGGGCTTGGAGCAAGAGGTCGGAACGAGACTCACCGGGCAAGCCTAAAATAAGGTGCACGCCTACGGGAATACCCCGCGCCGCCAACTGCTGAATGGCCCGCTCGGAGGTCAACCGATCGTGCCCGCGCCCCATGTGCAGTAAGGTGCGATCATTGAGTGATTCGACACCCAACTCTACCATCACGAAAGTGTCCTGGCAGAGTGCTTGCAAATAATCCAACCACTCCTCGCCTAAACAATCGGGACGCGTGGCAATCACCAAACCCTCCACTCCGTCGACTGCCATTGCTTCGCGAAAATACGAATCGGCCACATGAACGGGAGCATACGTATTGCTTCCAGCCTGGAAATACGCCAGGTAGTTTACACGTTGCGCCAGCGCACGATGCTTGCGTGCGAAGAACTGCTTGCCTGCTTCGAGCTGGGTAGCCACATCGCCTGCGCACGTACGCGGCACAAAACTGCGTCCGTTACAGAATGCGCACCCGCCCCGACCCTTCGTTCCATCACGAACGGGGCAAGTCATACCGACATCGACCGGTAATTTTTGAACCTTTCCAGTAAAATAGGTGCGGAGGAAGTCGGTGTAAGGACGGTAAGGTAAAGCGGAAGAAGCAGCCATAGAGATGCCAACGTAAGGGTGTTAGAAACTATTGAAAATGAAAGGATTTTAAAACAGAAAGAGAGATAAGCCCCAAGCCGCAAGGGATACACGCAAACTTAGTTTTCCTCACCTTTTGACACTGCAGGTTCGGCACTTCCAAGTTGTAAGTTGCGCTTGCGCAAGGCAAGTCCCTGGCGAATATGAAGGGAGGTGCGGTAATGCTTGACAGTCGTATTCCAGCTCTCCACACAAGCAGCAAGAGCCTCAGGTTGGGTGAGCATCTCTAAGCGTACCACTTCGATAAAGTGACGATAGGCCATATCGGTTTGGCGGCGCGCTGCCAGTCCCGCGCCCACCGGTTTCGCCTGGCGTTGTTCCATCTTTTGATAGAGTGCATCGTGTACCACCCGATGCGCCGCCTCCATCTGGCGGACAATTTCGCGCAAGCCCAAAGCATCGATCAAAGCCGCCGAAGGTTCCTCGGCAATATAGAGCAAGGCATGGGCTACCGCCTCACAGACACGCCAAACCGCTTCGTGCTTCTTAGCCACACACTGGCTCACAGCCTCATAGAGTTGTGCCGCCTCCAATTGATGGGGCGAAACAGCACAAGTGGCCTGCAAGCGGAGTGCCTGCCGTAATGCCACCCAACATTGATATTGCACCTGCTGCTCATGCGCGACTTGCTTTAAGTTCGCCTGCGAAGCCTTCGTTGCAAGCAAGTCACTCTCATGTGTCCAAGCGGCCTTCCAGGCATCGTAGGCCTGCTGATAAATTGGAAGTGGAGAAACATAAGCTGAAAAGACATTCAGCCCCTCCTCGTATAAACAAAGGTGAGTTGTGTTGCGCAAGGAGCGTAAATCAATGGTTTCGATTTTGACCATAATGTTCAGTAATAAAGGGGGCAAAACGAACGTAACAACGTTTCGCCTACCGCATGAATAGAAATGGATTCGGTAAATGAGACTGGAGAAAGAGCTGACAAGAACGTACTTCGCGGCTCCCCCCACAAGCCTCGCGCTGACCTCAAAGTACCCGCATCGAGAGACGGCTGTATCGGGCGGAGCAACAAGGTCCCATCGCCAACAAGGTGAAGCCGCGTCTTGCACAAGCAAGGATAATTCGGTATATTTGCAGTTGAGAATCAAGGCTTTCAAAACCTTTGCATGCAAACTCAGCTACTCCTATAAAGGAAACACAAAGCTCCATCTGCTAAGGAATAGTTTCTTTCAGGAAACACAAGTTGTAACCAGCCAACGAGCCGTTCGTTACAAAGATAAAGACTTCCAGGCAAAGTGGAAGGCACGTACGGCGCAGGAATCAAGAAACTCACCGAAGATGGGACAGCTATACGCGGCCCAGTAGCTTACTTCGAGCCAAAGTGGACTGCTTATACTTCATCGGTAATCGACCTACGACCGTCAGTGGAGTGCTTATACCCTCACTGATAAAGCCCTCGACCCAGGGTGGGACGCTTATACGGAATGCGTATAAGCGTTCCACCCTGGGTCGTTTGATAGAAACGCTGCGACGACCTGGCTTCGGGAAGTCAGCACTTATATAGTACTGGCGCATGGGCAACGCATAAGGCAACTGAACTTTGTCATTCTCCGAAGCGAAGAAGTAAAACGGACGGCAGACTTCGCATGTCCGCCAGGTAAAACAAGAAAAAAGACGGCAAACCTATTCCAACAGCCCAGCTTCACCCTTGACTTAAGCCTTAACCTTGGGGCAACGTGGGACAGGAAAGGACGCAACCAAGGCAAGCTTTTCCCTACCGGCATCGCATGGCGTCAGATGAAGCAAAGACGATAAGCTCCGCCTAGTTGACGAAGTGCGAAGACCCCCCGACTGTGGCCATACGGGCGAGGCAGCAGAGCCCCTCGCGTGCCGGACTGAACGCCCTACCGCTACCACCGTCAACAGGGAGTCAACACCAGTCCGCCACTTGGAGCGAAGCATTTGCCCCAACCAACCGAAACGCAGCCGTAAAGGCAAAAGCGTCGAAACGAAGAAAGTCGAAGATTATTGTACTTCAGATTTGGTCACCCCCACACATTTCCTTACTTTTGTCGCATCTAATCACTCCTTAACACCCCTTGCCTATCGCAAAACATTACTTCTAACACATCAAAATTCTAAATCAAGAGTAATGGAAGATTTGACTTTGCACACCGACGAGCAGTTGGTGGAGCGTTTTGTATCGGGTTGCAACGAGGCGTTTGATGTACTCTTGCAACGCTATCAAGATAGGCTCTATTCCTACATCTCCTATATAGTCCGCAACAAGGACGTGGCAGACGATCTCTTTCAAGAGACTTTCGTCAAGGCCATTGTGACCCTGCGTCAAGGGCGTTACAGAGAAAGCGGCAAGTTCTTTGCCTGGCTCACCCGCATTGCCCACAACCTGCTGATTGACCAGTTTCGCACGGAGCGCAACGAGGCTCTGATCTATGACGAAGACGCTGAAAATGCGTGGCATGAGTGTGCTATCCTGGCTGACAGCTACCGCGAAAGCGACTTGGTGAAGGAGCAAGTACTGATTGATGTACGTAAACTCATGGATCACCTGCCCGACAACCAGCGCGAAGTGGTCTATATGCGTTTTTACCAGGAACTGAGTTTCAAGGAAATTGCCGATCTGACCGGAGTGAGTATCAACACCTCGTTGGGACGCATGCGTTACGCTATCCTCAATATGCGCAAGATGGCAGAAGCCAATCACATCTCTCTGTGCCTCTAAGGCTTCGCAGCGAAAGGGCTTTTTGCCCCGTTTTCCCATACCTCCCCACCCGTTCCCTTCCCTTTTCCTCAAAAAAACTCCCTGCGCTACATACTAAGGGCCCTGCTTGTGCGTTATATCCTACGTAACAACGCTACGCCTATGGTACATTCTACTTCTGAAAAACAATCTCCGCGCAAAGAATGCCTGGAGTTTCTTCGCCACTTTGCCCGCCTTTATTCGCCCTCACAGGAGAATGAACAGGAAGCTCGCAAACTGGCACAGGCACTTACTTTTACCTCTTTGCCCCAATGCTGAACAAACGATGGAGTCGGCTCACTGCAAGCACAGTGTCCGACTCCATCGTTTTTATGTTTTCTTTTTAAACAGCTGAAACGGGGAAGAACTGATTCAAAAGTGTACCTTTGCATTTATCATCATCCAACAAACACGAATGGCATATTCTAGGAATGAGCGGCCGAAGCGCAGTGCGTTAGCTGTTGATAAGGGGTAAACCATCCCCCTGCCCCAACCGTTGAGCATCCTGCTTCCTCAGCCTCACATGGATAGAAATGCCTTAATCCCTTATTCCAATGAAAAAGATATTGCTTCTGGGTTCGGGCGAACTGGGTAAAGAATTTACCATTGCCGCCCAACGATTAGGTCAACACGTCATTGCCTGCGATTCGTATGCCGGTGCGCCTGCCATGCAGGTAGCTGACGAGTACGAAGTATTCTCCATGCTCGATGGAGAGGCTTTGGAACGCGCGGTCGCTAAACACCAACCAGACCTCATCGTGCCGGAAATCGAAGCAATCCGTACGGAACGCCTCTACGAATTTGAACAGGCGGGCATACAGATTACTCCGTCAGCCCGCGCGGTCAATTTCACTATGAACCGCAAGGCTATTCGTGACTTGGCTGCCAAGGAACTGGGCTTAAAGACTGCTCGCTACTTCTATGCCAAGAGCTACGAGGAACTCTGTGCACATGCTGCAGAGATTGGTTTCCCCTGCGTAGTAAAGCCCTTGATGTCTTCCTCGGGTAAGGGACAGTCGTTGGTAAAGTCGGCTGACGACTTGGCGCACGCCTGGGAATATGCCTTAGGAGGTAGCCGTGGCGACATTGCCGAGGTCATCATCGAGGAATTTATTCACTTCGACAGCGAGATTACACTCCTCACGGTGACGCAAAAGAATGGTCCCACACTGTTCTGCCCCCCCATCGGTCACGTACAGAAGGGCGGCGACTACCGCGAGAGTTTCCAACCGGCTCACATCGCTCCCGAACATTTGGCTGAAGCAGAAGATATGGCTGAAAAGGTGACGCGCGCCTTGACGGGTGCAGGTCTTTGGGGCGTTGAGTTCTTCCTCAGCCACGAGAACGGGGTCTATTTCTCCGAACTCTCTCCGCGTCCGCACGACACGGGCATGGTGACGTTGGCAGGCACGCAGAATTTCAACGAGTTCGAACTCCATCTCCGTGCAGCGTTGGGACTCCCCATTCCGTGCATCAAGCCGATGCGCATCGGTGCCAGTGCCGTGATTCTCTCTCCCATTGCTTCGGACGAAGCTCCGCGTTACCGAGGTTTGGAACAAACTTGTGAGGAGGATGCCGACCTGCGCATCTTCGGCAAACCGACCACGCGCGTCAACCGACGCATGGGGGTCGTGGTTTGCAATGCTCCCCTCGACGGCGACCTCGATGCGCTGCGCGACAAGGCCAAGCGATTGGCTTCGTATGTGGAGGTATATTAAGGACGAACAAAGTCTGTAAACCATTTGATAACGAACGAAGGGCTGCATGAGTAATCTTGCAGCCCTTCCCCATAAACAAAACAAGGTAGGGCATAAGCTCTACCTTGTTTCGTTTATGATGGCGGAACAGCGCGATTCGTTCCCCCCATCGTGTTCGCCTAATGGCAACGAGTGCCTCCAGGCAAAGTTGTCGGATTCCCTACAAATACCGCTTGAGGAAAGCCTCCATGGCGCGGTAAAAGTCGAAGCGATTCTCTTGGTTATGGAAGCCGTGGCCTTCGTTGTCCTTGACCATGTATTCTACTTCAATGCCACGGGCACGCAGGGCTTCGACCATCTGGTCGCTCTCAGCCTTGTTGACACGCGGGTCGTTCGCCCCCTGGGCAATAAAGAGCGGTACGCGGATGGCGTCGGCATGAAGGGCGGGCGAAGTGGCCGCCAGCTGTTCACGGTCTTTCTCCGGGTCGCCTACCTGTTCGTACATCATTTCGAGCATGGGTTTCCAGTAAGGAGGAATGGTCTGCATGAACGTAAAGAGGTTGCTCACACCGACATAATCCACCCCACAAGCATAAAGATGAGGGGTGAACGCCAAACCTGCCAAGGTGGCATAGCCGCCATAACTACCGCCGTAGATGGCGATGCGTTTTTCGTCGGCAATACCTTGATCAATCAGCCACTGTACACCGTCGGTGATGTCGTCCTGCATCTTCAACCCCCATTGCTTATAAGAGGCCTCGAGAAAATGGCGTCCATACCCCGTGGAACCACGGAAGTTCATCTGGAAGACGGCATACCCTCGGTTACTTAAGAACTGTACTTCGGAGGAATAGCCCCAACAATCGCGAGACCAAGGGCCACCGTGCGGATTGATTACTACGGGCAACTGGCGCGCCGTATCTAAGGTGTAGCCCGAGGGAAGTGTCAAGTAAGCTTCGATAGTCAGACCGTCGCGCGAGGTGTAAGTCACGGCGTGCATCTCGTTCATTTCGTCTTCGTGGAGCCAAGGCGCCAGGTCAGCCACATGTTTCACTTCGTCGCGAGTGGCATCGTAAAGCCAGTAAGCACCGCGTGTGCGGTCATTGCCTGCATAAACCAAGTAGCGCGTTTCCTCCTTGTCGCTGTCGGCAATGCCTATACGGCGGTCGGGGAAGTGGGCCTTGAGCCGATCGCGGAAGGCTTGATCCTCGGCATCGAAGTAATGGCGAACGGGTTCCTTATGCCCCGTGCAATAAACCGACAGGAGTTTCTTGCGCTTACGCGAATAGCTGATGCTGGCAATGTCGTACTGTTCGTTCTCATAAAGCAGTTCGAGTTCTTCGCAAGTGGCGGGATTCATACGCACCAACACGGTTTTGTCACGGCCCAAATTGGTAGCGGCATAGACCTCCTTGTTGTCGGGCGTGAATTCCATGAAAGAGACCACGTCCTTGAAATTGGTGGTCAACACGGGACGGAACTCCTCGTCCTCCGTATCGCGGTAGAGCAACTGCGTATTGACACCATCCACGATAGCCAAGACGGAACGGAGCTTGCCGTCGTGGTCGGTCATCCATCCCTGGTAGTTGCCCGGGTTCTCAGCCAACTGGGTGAGTTCACCCGTTTCGAGATTGAGGCGGTAAGGGTCGAAGACTTCGGGGTTGCGGCGGTTCATACCGATGAGCACAAAACCGGGTTGTTCCTCCAAGTCGTCAATAAGGCTGGTGCGCACCCCGGGAAAGTCGGTATAGGCGCGAAGTTCGGTGCCGTCGGGACGGACGCCAAAGAGCTGGTAGTTTTCATCGCCCGCCGTGTCTTTCATGAAGAGCAAACGGTCGTTGTCAGCCCACATATATCCCGCCACACTTCGCTCCGTTTCGCTGGTGACGCGTATGGAAGCTTCGTCGGTGGCCTCAACAGGGCGAACAAAGACATTGAGGCGGTCGGCATAGGGGGCCATATAAGAAAGGTATCTGCCATTGGGAGAAAGCTGATAACCAGTGCGTTCGGAATTACGGAAGAAGTCTTCCAAAGGAATTTGTCGTTGCATGAGAGAAAGTATAAATGGGTAAATGGTTGTAATAATCTTTGACTTTTATCATTCGAAGAACTAGCGAACTGTCTTTCCCCGAAAGAGACTACAAAGATAAGCGGTTGGGATGAAGAAGAGAAAGGCAGAAGTGTATTTGTCTACTCCTAACGAATGTTGTACTTTTGCGTTACAGAGTCCAAACGATGCGCTTCAGCAGGCAAACGGCTTGGCAAAGGGGGGAAGCCTCCCCCAAGACAGCCCGCTACGCACAGAAAAGTCTGTTGTTTGGCTTCTCCTCATTCTCCTATTTTATTTTCACTATGCCACTTGTATCTCCCTCCCTTTTATCCGCCGATTTCGGCAACTTACAACGCGACTTAGAAATGCTCAACCACAGCGAATGCGACTGGTATCACCTGGACGTTATGGACGGCGAATTTGTGCCGAACATCTCGTTTGGTTTTCCCGTTATGCAAGCGATGGCAAAGCATGCTCAAAAGCCACTCGACGTTCACTTGATGATTGTTCGCCCCGAGAAGTTCATCAAAGAGGTGAAAGCACTCGGTGCGAAGGTGATGAACGTTCACTACGAGGCTTGCACCCACTTGCATCGCGTGGTTCAACAGATTAAAGCGGAAGGAATGATGGCTGGCGTAACGCTCAATCCGCATACTCCCGTCTGCGTACTGGAGGATATTATCGGTGATTTGGATCTCGTCATGCTGATGTCAGTCAATCCGGGCTTTGGCGGACAGCAATTTATTGAACACACCATCGAGAAGACCCGCCGCCTGCGTGAACTCATAGACCGCACGGGGTCGAAGGCACTGATCGAAATTGACGGAGGGGTGAACCGTGAGACTGGCGCACGCCTCGTTGCGGCTGGTGCCGACGTACTGGTGGCTGGTTCGGCTGTTTTCAAAGCAAAGGATCCGGCCGAAGAAGTACGAGCACTGAAGCACCTGGGGGAATAAATTGGCCGGAAAGGCTAAAAGGCTGAGCCGGTAACGTAGACTGGCAAACGTAATGCAACCGTTTGTTATAATGTCAACGACTATCGCAGTCTTCGCCTGACTTTGGCTTATTGCAGCTAAAGAAACAGCTGCTTAGGCGATACGACAGTCTGAGATGACCGTGTCCTCCTATTCCCACGTTACTTACTTCCCTTAATCCAGCGGCATCTATCGCAATGCCCTGATGACATTAACCGCCCCATGCTCACTCCCTTACTCTCTGAAGCGGAACTCGCTTCGCTGAAACAACTCATACAAGATCACCACAAAATGGTCATTTGTGCTCACCGAGGTCCCGATGGCGATGCAGTCGGATCATCCTTGGGATGGGCAGAATACTTAAAGTCTTTGGGCAAACAGGTACACATCATCATGCCCAATCCCTATCCGGACTTCCTGCGCTGGTTACCCAACTCGCAGACCATTCGTTCGTACATGAAACATGAGGCTGAAGTCTCACCGATTATCGAGGAGGCTGACCTCATCTTCTGTCTCGACATGAATGGACTCAACCGCTTGCAGGACATGCAGACGGTGGTTGCCAAGGCCAAGGCCAAACGCGTGATCATTGACCACCACCTGGATCCAGACCATCACATCGCTGAGCAGGTGATTTCTTTCCCCGACAAATGTTCAACCAGCGAGATTGTCTTCCGACTGATTGACCAATTGGGGGGCTTCGAAACCATGACGAAGACTGCTGCAACCTGTCTATACACAGGCATGATGACGGATACTGGTGGTTTTACCTACAACTCCAACCAGCCCGAAATCTACGAAGTCATCTCGCGCCTGCTCACCAAGAAAATCGACAAAGACAAGATTTACCGCAACGTATTTCATGTCTATTCCGTAGACCGCATACGCATGACGGGCTACATTCTCTACGAAAAGCTCCGCTTCTTTGCCAATAACCACGCTTCGATCTTTACGCTGACGCGCGAGGAGATGAAACGTTTCCATTTCATCCGTGGCGATGCCGAAGGATTGGTGAATATGCCGTTGCAAGTAAAGGGAATGCGCCTGAGCATTTCCCTGCGCGAGGATACGGAACGCGACGTGGTGCGCGTATCGCTTCGTTCGGTCGACAACTTCCCCTGCAATAAGATGGCGGAAGAGTTTTTCAACGGCGGCGGACACCTCAATGCGTCGGGCGGCGAACTTCCCTTCCCATTGGAAGAAGCGGTGAAGACCGCCGAACGTGCCATCGCTGCTTACGAGAAACAACTGTATTTAGGATAACGGAGCAACCGTGCCTGCTGACGCTCTGAACAAGGGCGAAACAGACGGATTGCAACGAATAGACTATTCCTGATCTCTCACTAATACAAGAAACAATGATGACTCAAGAAGACTTGACGCTACTGACTCAAAAGGGCATTAGCGAAGCCAAACTTCAACAACAGTTGGCTTGCTTCGAGCAAGGATTTCCCTACCTGAAACTGGCTGGTGCGGCCAGTACGGAAAAGGGCATACTTCAACCCTCTGAGGAAGAGGAAGCACAATACCTCCAAGCATGGAAGGCGTATACGGCGACTGCTGGTCACCGCGTGGTGAAGTTCGTTCCCGCTTCGGGAGCTGCCAGCCGTATGTTTAAGGATATGTTTGCCTTTGCCGACGCTCCCTATGATGCGCCGCAGACAGACTTTGAAAAGACCTTCTTTGCCCGTTTGCACGATGCGGCTTTCTATGCCGACCTCGACGCGGCTTGTCAGCGTCTCCACGACGGTAAAGGCATTGACAGCCTCGTGGCTGAAGGCAACTACAAGGCTGTTGTCCGCGCCATGTTAGACAAGGACGGACTGAACTACGGTGCTTTGCCCAAGGGATTGCTGAAGTTCCACCGTTACGAGAACGGGGCGCGCACGCCGCTCGAAGAGCACTTGGTGGAAGGTGCACTCTATGCACGCGGAGCCGATGGCAAGGTGCACGTACACTTCACCGTGTCGCCCGAACACCGTGCCTTCTTCGAACAATTGGTTGCCGCAGTCGTTCCCGCCTATGAGGCACAGTACGGCGTGACGTATGACGTCAGCTTCTCTGAACAGAAAGCGAGCACAGACACGGTGGCTGCCAATCCGGACAACACCCCCTTCCGCAAGGCAGACGGCACCCTCCTCTTCCGTCCCGGTGGTCACGGTGCCCTCATCGAAAATCTCAATGACATGGATGCCGACATGGTGTTTGTCAAGAACATTGACAACGTGGTGCCCGACCGTCTGAAGGAACCGACCATTCGCTACAAGCAGTTGCTGGCAGGTGTTTTGGTGAGCCTGCAAGCACAGGCCTTCGCTTACTTACAGAAATTGGACAGCGGCCACTATACGATGGACGACCTGCTCGAAATGTTGCAATTCGTTCAGAAGAAACTCTTTACGAAGAATCCCGAAACGAAGTTGCTGGAAGATACCGAGTTGGCCATCTACCTGCGCAAGAAGTTGAACCGTCCGATGCGTGTTTGCGGTATGGTGCGCAACGTCGGAGAGCCTGGTGGCGGTCCGTTCTTAGCTTATAATACGGACGGAACCATCTCCCTCCAGATTTTGGAGAGTTCACAGATTGATATGGCCGATGCCGAGAAGAAGGCGATGTTTGAAAAGGGCACGCACTTCAATCCGGTCGACTTGGTATGTGCCATCAAGGACTACCAGGGCCATGCCTTCCACTTGCCCGACTATGTTGACCCGAAGACGGGCTTCATCTCACACAAGAGCAAGGACGGTAAGGAACTGAAGGCACTCGAACTTCCCGGCTTGTGGAACGGTGCGATGAGCGACTGGTCTACCGTGTTTGTGGAAGTTCCCTTGGAAACTTTCAATCCGGTCAAGACGGTCAACGACCTCTACCGTGAACAGCATCAGTAAGACTTAAATCTCGGGGCGCACCCTTGTGGTACGCCCCGTACAGCCAGAAGAGTTTAGCAGCGAAAGCGCAGGATAAGGACGAAAAGGGGGCAAACACCCCGTCGCACCGCCCTCCTCCCCGCTCCTGCTAAACTCTTCGTTACGAACAATAACTCATTCATCGACTCCCCCTTCTGCCCCATGCAACAGTCTATTCCCCTTACTCCGCTCAGCCTCTTCCTCACCTTTCTCAAGGCGGGAGGCCTCACCTTAGGCGATGGTTACGCCACGATTCACCCCGTGCGACGCGCATTGGTGGAGAAATACGGATGGACGGACGAGGAAAGTTTTACGAACGACCTTGCCACGGTTCAGGCGATGCCGGGCATCTTCAACATCAACCTCGCCACCTACCTGGGGAAACAGCTTTTGGGTTGGAAAGGCTCGTTGGCCGCTTTGGCGGGCATGGTGTTGCCGCCCTTTGTGTTGCTCCTTCTCTTTGCAACCTTCTATAATAACTTGCGCGAATGGGCCTTCTTCCGGTCGTTCCTGATGGGAGCGCGTCCCGCCATCATCGCCTTGTTGGTGCTTTCGTGCATTCAGGTTGGCAAGAAGTCGGGCGTCACGTTGAGCACGGTTTGGATTCCCGTACTGGCTGCCATCTTGATTGGACTCTTAGGCGTTTCGCCTACCTACATCATCCTGGGACTCGCCGCACTGGGCGTGCTCTATGGTGTCATTGTGTTGAGCAAAGAATAACCAGGAAAGAAGCTGATTGGGGCAACTCATTCACGAGTTACAGTAGACCATTCGCTCAGCAAAACTGTCCGTTGGGTCGCCATGCCTGTCAACAAGCTTTCGACCAAAGACCGAGCGCATTTAGCTGAACCTGAACAGCCTCGCATCCCTCTACTCCACCGCTTCAAGCGTCCTGCTAAGTAAAAGAACCTCCCTCTCCCATAACCTAACGTAGCAAAACCATGCTCATCTACCTCTTTCTCTTCTTAAGTTTCACCCAAATGGGCTTATTCGGTTTAGGCGGCAGCCTGGGCACACAGGCCCTGCTGGAACACGACCTCATCACCCTGCATAAATGGTTGACACCTGCCCAAATGGCAGACTTGATGGTGTTTTGCCGTGCGCTCCCGGGCGGAACGGGTATCAACGCCGCTACGCTGACCGGCTATTTGGCAACAGCCAGCCGTATGGGCTTCTGGGGATGCACGCTTGCCTCGCTCATCAGCCTGGTCAGCCTCGCGCTGCCCTCGGCACTGTGGACGTACCTCTTCAGCCTATGGCAGAAGAACCAGTCGTACAAGCATTTGTTAGACTGCGCCCTGGTGTTGCTCCGTCCGCTCGTCCCAGGCTTGATAGCTGCCGCAGCGATTTTACTGATGCGCCCCGACACGATGGGCAGCCCCGCACTGAACCCTTGGCAATTTGGCGTCAGCATCTTCCTTTTCGTTGCTACCCTGATTGGCACTTTGCTTTACCGCTTCAACGGCGGCTTTATGATCATACTGGCAGGCATTGCCGGCTGGATATTATTCTAAACACGGGCAGTTGTCCGGCTTCGTTACAGAGCAAGCGGTCTGAAAGGCATAGCCGATGGCTCAGCCTGCTGTTTTCACCGCTTGGCTCCTTTCATTTCCCACAGAACAGAACAGAAAAAACGTCGGCTCGCTTAGCCGATACCAGAACCAACCGAATAATTGCCACATAGATGTAACAGCCTTCACCACAGGACGACAAAAAAAGGCATTCATTCGTACTTATTCGGAAAGCAAGGGCTTTATTCAGAATATAAGGCGTAATTTTGCAATCGAAAATAGGTCAAAATCCCTATTTCTGCCATTCATCAGAAGAGTGATTAACTTTCGTAACATGTTAAGGAAGTTGTTCGCTTGACTTAAGGCAGTGGTCACTACCTGTTTTCATCCCTCCATTTTACAATCTATCATCTGCGTTTTTCCGCTAAGTCTGTCTGGATGCGAATTCGAACGATTTAACGGAAATCTTTTCATTCATCATCTGGTTTAAATGAGCTTCAATCTTCCCAAGACAGACAAAAAACGTGTAGTCATCGTAGGCGGCGGTTTCGGCGGTTTGAAACTGGCAAACAAACTCCGCAAGAGTAACTTCCAGGTCGTATTGATCGACCGTAACAACTACCACCAGTTTCCTCCACTGATTTACCAGATAGCTTCAGCCGGTATCGAACCGAGTTCCATCTCATTCCCCTTCCGTAAAATCTTCCAAAAACGTAAGAACTTCTTCTTCCGTATGGCGGAGGTGCGTTCTATCTTCCCTGAACACAAGATTATTCAGACTTCTATCGGTAAGGTGAAGTATGACTACCTCGTTCTGGCAGCGGGTGCAACTACCAACTTCTTTGGCAACAAGAACGTGGAGAACGAAGCAATGCCCATGAAGAATGTGAGCGAAGCCATGGGCTTGCGTAATGCCTTGTTGGACAACTTCGAACGTGCACTGACCTGTGCGACAGACGTTGAACGCCAGGAGTTGCTTAACATTGTAATCGTGGGTGGTGGTGCCACGGGTGTAGAAATTGCGGGTGCACTGAGTGAAATGAAGAACTTCGTGTTGCCGAAGGACTATCCCGACCTTCCGACCTCTCTCATGCACATTTATCTCGTAGAAGCGGGGCCCCGACTCCTTCCTGCCATGAGTCCGGAATCGAGCACTAAGGTGGAACAGTACCTCCGCACGATGGGTGTCAACGTGTTGCTCAATAAGATGGTAACCGACTACAAGGATCACCACGTGATGCTCAAGGACGGAAGCTCTATCGCAACGCGTACCTTTATCTGGGTGAGTGGTATCGCTGCTCAACCGGTAGGTAACTTGGATCCTTCACACTTGGGCCGTGGTCGCCGCATCATTGTCGACGCATTTAACCAGGTGAAGGGACTTGACGGTGTGTTCTCTATCGGTGACCAGTGCATTATGCCTGAAGGCGATGAGAATTGGAACGGCGGTCACCCGCAGTTGGCACAGGTCGCTATTCAGCAAGGAAAGCAACTGGCCAAGAACCTCAAGCGTCTGGAGGAAGGTAAGGAGATGAAACCCTTCCGCTATAAGAACCTCGGTACGATGGCCACCGTGGGACGTAACCGCGCTGTCACCGAATTCTCGAAGATGAAGTTTGGCGGCTTCTTTGCCTGGGTACTGTGGTTGGTGGTTCACCTGCGCTCTATCCTCGGTGTGCGCAACAAGATGATTGTGCTCTTCAACTGGCTTTGGAACTACGTTTCCTATTCACAGTCTCTGCGCATGATTATCTATGCCAAGAAGGCGAAGGAGGTAATTGAGCGCGAACAGCGACTCGCTTCGACCCACTGGGGTACGGACCTGCTGAGCGAAGGTTCGGAGGATACCTCCAATAACCAATCAGCGGACAAGAAAGCACAATAATTGCGACGTAATTGAGTTTAGATAACAAGACCCTGAAAGTGAACAGGTCTCCTAGGGGACTTTCCTTTCAGGGTCTTGGTCTATTTCAGACGTTACAGCTTACTTCATATTTATCTTTTACTCATATACTCACTATGATACTCTCAACCCTCGCTCAGAGCCAGCGTATCGAGGCTCTCCATCCTCGTTTTAAGGCACTCTTTGACTACATCAAAACCCACGACCTCACGAAGGTGCCTGCCGGACGCATTACGCTCGACGGTACAGACCTCTTTATTAATGTGGCGGATGCGACCCTCGTCGACGCGGCAGATCAGAAGCTCGAAGTTCACCGCGAATACATCGACATTCACTTCCCCTTCAGTGGCGAAGAAACAGTAGGTTGGACGGCACTCGAAGCCCTTCAAACAGAATCGGAAGCTGCCTTCGACACGGAAAATGACTTTGCACTCTATGCTGAACCTGCCGCTACTTACTTCACGGCACGTCCGGGCGACTTCTACATCATGTATCCCGAAGACGCACACGCTCCTATCATCGGCAAAGGCACCTTGCGCAAGGCGATTGCGAAGGTGAGAATCTAAACGGGTTAGCTGGACGCACAGCATCGAAAGGCTGGGTGCGGACTGACCATGCCCGCCGTAGGGTGGTAAACGGTCTCATGGCCGCTCACACGATGTTACTCCCGGACTTAGGTCGTTCGGACGCACAAAACATAGGCTTTCGACATCAGCGACAACAGACAAACAACCCCCGCAAGCTGTACATCAGCCTGCGGGGGTTGTTTGCTTCTGCCCATACGGGTGCGAACCCAAGGAATTTAGGGTGAGGAAGCTACACAAAGGTGAACACTTCGATAGTTGGCCAGGCTCCGAGGCGGTAAGGCACACTGCCACCGATGCCCGTTGAGACGTAGAGTTGCTGATCGCCCAGATGATAGAGTCCACCCCATTCCGGCATCAGCCATTGAGCTGGCGAAAACGAACCGATCTGCATTTGCCAGGCGTGGGTATGTCCGGCAAGAGTGAAGGGAATGTTGGTTCTGAAGACCACTTCGCTGCGCCAATGCCAGGGGTCGTGTGTCAGCAGAATGGAACAAGCCTCATCGGGTATTCCCTTCATCGCCTTCTGGAGGTTACCATATTTATAGAAGTATTTACTCCCAATATTCTGAACACCTATCACATAAAGGCTGTCATTACCGCGACGAATCACAGCGTGTTCGTCCATCAGCAGTTTCCATCCCATCATGCGCTGCGCCTTGATGATGCGTGAGAGTTCGCGCTTCTGTTCGCCGATTGTCAACCCCGGATGATACTTGCAATAATCGTGATTGCCTAAAACGGAATAGACACCGTCCTTGGCACGAAGGCGACTCAGTACGCGAATGAAGGGCCGCAACTCGTCAGAAGACGTGTTGACTAAATCGCCTGTGAAAACAATCAGGTCGGGATGCTCGGCATTGACACTGTCGACCAGTCGCTCGAGGAAGGAAGCATCCTTGCCGTAAGTACCTACGTGTAAATCGGAAATTTGCACCACGCGGTAATTGCGAAATGCTTCGGGAATGCGCTCTAACTTGGCATGCCGACGCACCACTTGCAGATGACGCCAGCCAAAAACGGCACCAAAGAGCTGAATGGCTAACATCACCGAGGCACAAATAATGCCCACCCGCACAAAGTTTTGCTGCACGGCGGGCTGATAGGCCGCCACCAACTTGCCTAAGAGGGAAACGAGGATAAAAACCAATTTGGGCACAGCCACACAGATAATCAACAGGAAGGTGGCCTGCATCAGCCAGGCAACGCGCACCTGACAAACGAGTAACAACATACACAGCAAGGTGCACATTGTCGGAATAAGTACCAAGAGGGTTCGCCACACGCTGGGATAAAGGCGCGTATAGTTCCACCAAATTAAACTATCGGGGAGAATAAGAAAAATAACCAGTATAAAGAAGAACTTAAACATGGCAAGTAATCAGATAAAGGCTGAAAGGATGGATGGATAAATAAACTAATCCTGCCGTTCAGGGAATATGGCTGTCGGCACGGCTAACAGTGCAAATATAACGGAAAAATCCCCTGATTCGTTCAAGGGATTCTACAAAAGATACCCATAGCCCCTGCTTCAGAGGCTATGGGTATCGTATCACGCTGCTTTCTCCATTGCCAGCCACATCGGCAAGCGAAGAAAGACGATGTATATTCAGCAAAATGCGGGATTAAGCTTCGGAACGTTCGGGAGAAGCATCCAGCGGGTGCGCATCGAGGTGGAGTGCATCCTGTTGTTGTTCCTGCCACTTCTCGCGGGCAAATTCCTGCATGTCGGTCACCTTGTCTTTCTCATCGACAATCTCTGTACCGAGCATGGTTTCGATGACATCCTCCATGGTGACGATACCTCGGAAGCAACCGTACTCGTCGATGATAATAGAGATGTGTTCCTTCTTGGCGAGCAACTTCTCCCAGATGTTTGACACGGGTTCATTCTCGGAGAAGGTCAATACCGGACGTACAATGTCCGAAAGACGGTTGTCAAACTTATCCTCCGTCAATTTTTCGAGAATCGTCTGACGTAACACATAGCCTCGGATGTAGTCATCATTCTCCTCATTATAAACGGGGATACGGGAATACGTGCGGTAAGCATCGTTCTGGTAAAATTCGCGGAGGGTCATGCTCTCCTCAGCCATTTCGACTACCGAGCTAGGGGTCATGATGTCGCGTGCCTTGACATCGTCCAACTTGAGAAGGTTTTGAATCATGCGATTCTCCTTCTTCTCGAAGACGCCCTCTTCAGCACCCACCGTAACCATGGCCGAAACTTCCTCGCGGCTTACGGAAAGCACCTGTTTCTTCTTTGAAAAGACACGGGTAATAACTTCCGACATCAGCACAAAGGGATAAGTAAGGATGACCAACACGTGAATCACGCGCGCGGCAGGTATCGCAAGCCCGCGCCAATACGAAGCACCGATGGTTTTGGGGAGAATCTCGGAGAGAACAAGTATCAACAGTGTGAGGACAGCCGAAGTAATGGCAAAGTAAGCCTCACCAAACACCTTCTCACTTTGTACACCGACACCGGTTGCACCCACCGTGTGGGCAATCGTATTAAGCGAGAGGATGGCAGAAATAGGTTTGTCAATGTTCTGCTTGTACTTTTTCAGGAGGGGAGCTCCAAAACGTCCTTCCTTCTCAAGCATCGAAACGAAGGACATCGGAACTGAAAGTAACACCGCTTCAAGAACGGAACAAAGAAAAGAAATACCTAATGCGGTAAATAGAAAGAGGAGTAGTAGCCCCATAGAGTGTGGAATTAGTTCAACAAATGCCCTGTCCCACGTTGTAAATGTGTTTGCGGAACCCTTTCCATCCTCGCAGGCACGTTGGAAGTGAAAAGGAGTATCGCAGGGAGCGGTATAGGGGTGTCTAACCACGCAAACACCGCATTTTTTCGATTTTGAGCGCAAAAGTACACAAAAAACGGCTGATTCTCGGGTCAGAAAGCCAAGAAAGTGCCCCCTTCACAAAAGCTTATTCGCTTGATGCCTACGAAGCAATGATATGAAACAGTTGCACTACGCGTGGCAAAGTAGCGAACACCTTACTACAGAATTCATATCCACGACGAACGACTGATTAAGGCTTAGCGACCAGGGAACTTGTTAAAGCTTATGCAAATAAAAAGGCTAAACAGAGTAATTTCTATCTTTGCGAACTTAAATAATCGCACGACGACGTTCCTTTCCTTTTGATATTCTCTGCCCCACCATCTACCCACACGATGTGTGACACGAGGAATCGAAGCTTACGCTGTCCCTGCCCGTTGTACCATAAGCTAAAGAAACGGCTTGTACTTTGGGGCGTTCTGTAACGAGGTGGCACACTCATGCCAACTTGGCCAAACTCATACTCCAAGCATTCTCACAGCACTTTTAGCCAAATCACCCACTGACTAAAAGTGCTTTTTATTATCACTCTATTTTTTTACTATGAAGTTCAACTTACTCGTAGGCCTGTGCTTGCCCCTAAGTGCATCAGCACAGACCGCTGAACCGCTGTCTGCAATCGACAATGCGGGAAACCGTTGCGAAGTAGTCATTCCACCGGGCTATGACACTCCCTCGCAACAACCATTCTCTATCCATCCGTTGGGTGAACCTTCGCGCTTTCCGTTACCCGAAACGAACAAACAAATCTTTGACAATGGCTATGAATATGTATACCGTCTTGCGCTTTGTGTGAGTCCGGAATACGTGAATGGCACATATGGCGGTGACTTGACGAAAGTGCGCCAATGGGTCAGGGAGATTGGTGAATACCTCAACATGGTTTACCAACGCGACTTGGGCATCCGCTTTATTGTCATCGAAGACGCCAAGTTGTTATTGACAGACTCCCCCAACTATCCCATTGAAGACAGCTATGGCACTAAAATTATCAACGAAAAGATTGGTACTGAAGCCTACGACTGTGGCATTCTGATTCGTCCGACACACAACGGGCTGTCGGGGCGTACCCTTTTGGGTGGCGTCTACCAGTCCTATAATAAGGGCAACGCTATGGCCAATAGCGACATGGGCACCATTGCCCACGAATTAGGTCATCTGTTCGGTGCCAAACATACGCACCAAAAGAACGATGCACTCTGTACCGAACCTGGCTATGGGCAATCCATCATGTCGTATGGCGAACCACGCAATGCATTTGCCCTTTCGAGTGTACTGGCCATTCGTTCCCGCTTAAAATCGCAGTGTTACTATACCAGTTCAGACCGCAATCCCAACGAAATTGAAGGTGGAATACCCGAACCTGACGCGAACATTCCTTATGTAGTAAAAAGCACGTATACGAAACCAGTGCTTGACCGCCGTCAACTGCGTTCGAACTATATCATCCCCGAAGGCACAAATTTCCAGTTCTATATCCCGACTTCCAATACCTCCGCTACGTTCACATACGGAGCTCAAACCTATGATCCAGGCGTCTACGGTTACCAAACCAATGCCCTCCAGCCGACTTACAACCTCGGGAAACATCCCTGCGTCATGTTCCAGCCGTATTATGACGAAGGGCATAACAACGAAGGTAAGACCGATGCCGTTTTGGTACCCTACTCTGATGCATTCCGTGCCGGCCGCTATCAGTTCTTGTTAGCAGCCGCCGACCATGGCCGTTACGACATCGAACCGGTCTATCTACACATCGTCAAGGGCAAGCCCTTTAAGATGAAAACGGACATTAAGATGGACCAATTTCAGGGCAAGCCGCTAAGTCTCTCCTGGGAACCCTGTCAGGAACTTTACGGAACCGACAGCAAGGTTCGCATCCTGCTTTCCGATGACTTTGGTCAGACCTATAAATATGTACTCGATGACAATGTACCCAATACGGGCAGTTGGAATGGGTATTGGCCGTACGTAACCATTGAAAAAACTGGTTATCGCAACTTTAGTCAGCCCATACGTGGTGGTGTCATCAAGATTGAAGTGAAGGACGAAGCGGCCTACTGCGTTTCAAAAGAGTTGCCTGCCTATTTGAATCCCAACATCACCTATGTAGGCGGTTTCTTACTGGGTGACCGTAGCACGTACGTACGCTTCAAGGACGGACCACAACCTTACCTCGAAGTAAGTGACGAAAGCCAAGTGCCTGCCCTCAGCGACCTGCAGGCTTACCACAAGAACGATACGGGTAAGACTGTTTGGGCGAAGGGCGAGGAAACCCGCGATGGCCATGTGATACGCCGCCGCTGGACAGCTTCCATCAACGGTACTTCGAGTACTTACACCCAACTGATTGTCATCCAAGATGAAAGTCTGTTGGAACGCAAGGGACTTGAAAATCGTGCAGACGAACTTCGCCCTCAGGCCCTGGATCTCTACCGAAACAAGGGTGCCATGGGGTATCCAAAGACTGATTTGCCCGAGATGCAGGCTTTCCTAAAGGCTTATCAGGCTGTCTTTGACACCGAAGGCAAGGTGCAGCCCGATGCGACAGACGAAAAACTCCAGCAACTGGGGCTGTCACTGACCGAACTTGCCGCCATCGGTGATGACCAAGTGGTACGTCCCGCTTCGAAGGGATATTATCGCCTGCGCAATTACCAAGACCTCTACGGCCGTGCTACTTATTACTACTTGAAACAAGGTACCGATGCGCAAACACCCGACATTTTCACTCCTCAAGCCGAAGAAGCTACGCTGTGGCGGTGTATGGAAAGTGAAGGGAAGTTTACCTTCGTGGCTGAAGACGGCCGCAAACTATACATCGAACAACTCATCAACCCGGGATACCGCGAAACGCTCCGACTCGATCGCGGCTACACGTGGGGAGCCTTTACGCTGGTAGACGAAACGGGAGCTTGCGGCCAGTTAAGCCAGAACGGCAATTGGGTTACGCGCAACGAGAACTATGCTTCCGACCCTCAGGGCTACCGCACGAACCGCAACAGTTTGGTATCGACCGACTTCCAGTGGCTGAGTGTTCCTGCGGTTGAAGCAAGCACCTCTGCCGGCAAGGGGGTGTGGAATATTCTCACCGACCCGCAACGCCTCACGCTCAACGATGCTTACACCCACCTGCATGTAGGTAACTCTGTCTCGGTAAAGCAGCTGCAACTCACGCGCACCTTTGCCGACACCGAATGGCAACCGCTATACCTACCCTTTACCACCAAGGTTCAAGAGTGGATGAAACATTGTGAGGTGGCGCAAATAGACGGTCTCGCCTGGCAGGGGAACCACGCTACGGGAACACCTGCCCAAACGGTATTGGAATGGGTGAAAGTGACAGAGGGAACCTTACGGGCAAATCAACCCTACCTCATCCGTGCGAAGCAAGCTGGCACATTTACGTTCGACTTCTCTCCCACAACCGTTGAGCCTACGCTTGCATCGCGCATCGACTTGTCCCAACCTCAGGTCAAGGCTTCCCTCAACGGCAACTACGAAGTCTTAACGGGTGAACAATTAGCCAATCAAGGAGGCTATACCCTGCAAGCAGGTCAACTCGTCCGTTGTTCGTCACAGGGAGCCTCGCTCAGCTCGATGCGTTGGTTCCTTTCCCTTACCTCACAAGGAAGCTCTACACTTCCTCAGGTAATTCGCTTGGTCGAAAAGGGACAGGCTGCGATTGGCAACCTATCTATCCGAACGAACGAAGGCTACGCCACGCTATTCCATCCCACAGCCTACGTCATGCCTCAAGGCGTTACAGGATATGCCGTAACCAAGGCTGATGCTGCACACGGCACGCTGACATTGACCCCAGCTTACCGCGCAGGAGAGACCGTTCCGGCTGCTACTCCCCTGTTGGTCAAGGGAGCACGCCGCGACTATTTGCTCTTTGCCCCGACAGGCGACCAACCTATCGGTCCCAATCCGCCGGCAGACAACCTGCTCCTTGGCAGTAACGAAGAAGGACTGACAGAAGCCCCCGAAGGTGGCGATACCTCCAGCTATCGTTTCTACAAGCTCTACTACTCAACGATTGACACGGGAATCCCCACGTTGGGATTCTACTGGGGAAGCCCAGATGGAGGACCATTTACGAACCAGGCGGGAAAAGCCTATTTAGCCCTGCCTGCCGATGTGGCAGCACAGGTGAAAGGTTTCTCGCTCACGAATGACCCGCAAACGGGATGTATCCTTCCGACCCAATCAAGCGAGGGCACTCCGGTAGTTTACACGCTGACGGGCATTCGCCTCTACCCCACGGCTCAACGTCCGCTTTCACCGGGCGTATACATCATCAACGGCCAAAAGGTCTTGGTAAAGTAAACGACAAACCAAACCTCCAACGCTTGGGTATAAGCGTTGGAGGTTTTTTGCTTTTTCTAAGGACGAACCACTGTCATCAAAAAAATGTTCCCGAAGGGTACAACCACCTTCGGGAACATTTTTTTATGCTGTAAAAACGATGCGTGCCGGTTTGGCTTCACCGTCAACAAACTCACCCCTCGCTGAGGGCACCAGGAGCAAACCGCTGTGCTACCGTTGGGGGGCACCATCCCGTCTCCCGACGATAACAGAGAGTTCTGATGGGGGAAAAGCCGAGCCTATTTACTTTCGGACACTGGTCAAATAGTCTGCAAACTGCTCACGGGTACCGTTGAATACATTGATGTCGACTTCGCCGTGAATGCCCCGTACGCGACCGTAGGGAGTCAGTTGCCAATGCAGCAGGCGCACGTAGGGTTTGAACTCGCCGTAACGCGCAATCCACACATCATACTTCTGCAGGGCTGCCGGAGCGTGTGGCAAATGGTGGTTGACAAAGTTCTGACCGACATAAAGCACCGGCCGCTTGCCGCATCGCTTTTCGACCGTACGGAGCCACACCAAAACCTGCGCGAACATCACACTGTCGCCACCGGCACAACGAATCTGATAGTCGGTAGGCTCTAAATCGAGCACGGGAGGCAGGTCGTGCGGCCGGACAGACGACCGGCGAAGGAAATGAGCCGCTTGTTGTGCCCCGCTGCTGGTCAAACTAAAGAAATGATAAGTTCCCACCGGAATGCCGTGACGACGTGCTTGACGAAGATCGGTGGCATAATAGGGGTTGAGCACCGTACGTCCCTCAGTTGACTTGATATAGACGAAGGAAACGGGGTAATCTACGTTTCCCTGCACTCGACGCCCTGCGCCGAGACTGGTGATGCGCAATCGCTTCCAGTCAATGGCGTATTTCTTCTTGCCCTTACCGTGCTGGTAACGTGAAATGTCGATGCCATAGATGCGATCGGCAGTATAGACCATGCGTTCACCACGAAAATTCCCGTGTCGCCAGTCACCACAACGTACCAATTGACCGGGACGGGCACTAAATCCGTGTCCACTGCGTTGCCCATCCTTCCACGCACCTGCATAATGCTCCTTCCAAGGTTTCGTTTCGACTCCCATACCTGAAGGTTGGTAACGGGCATTAAATTCTCCTCGGTACGATGCCTGCCGCGTAAGGCGTACACCCGTTACCAGGGTATCGGCCTGCCATTCTCCTTCATAAACCGTGTCGCCCGGAGCGTAAAGTCTGCCCCACCCCTGTCGCAAAGGACGCTGACCTGTAGCGTGGACAACCTGCCCCTCGTAAAGGAGGCTGTCAACCGTCAGCATGCGTTGTACACTGAAAGCAGAACGAGGTCTGCGCGGCGTTGCAGAACGTAACCAACCTTGAAGCCAGGCACGCACGTTGCGTGCGGCCCATACAGGAAGGGGGTGAACATCGTAAACCAAACGGGCTATCCGATGCCCGTCAATCCGTTGACCCCCGCCTTGAAGTCCGCATAGCTGCCCCGAAGCATTCACCCAGGCTCCTCCCTCGGTAGCGGGATAAGCTGTTTCGGTAGCCTTCAACACCTGAGGTTGTGCGGTGGCAGTCGGACCGCCAAAGTCCTGGTATGCGTAGAGTTGGGGGTTGCCTACGTAGGTCGGTAATCGGTAAATGGTAAAACGACTGCTTCCAGCGGGCAAAGTTGCACCATCTAACTGTAATAGAAGCATGCCATCGCGCCTAACGACACGGTGTGCGCTACACAGGGTATCGTGAGCGGCGGGACGCACACGAACCCAACTGCGCAAGTAAGCTTCGCGCGAGGGTTGCTGCAATCCTTGCTGGACACGGCGATACAAACTGTCAAGTTGTCGAAGTTCACGACCGATACGCTCGCGATAAGCCATAACTTCGTTGTACCCATCGTCGACCACAGAGTGACGACGGGCGTACTCATCGAGCGACTGACGCACAGCACGGTGGTGTTGGCGTGCTTCAATCAAGAAGCTGTCGGCGACAGAGAGTCTACGCCGTACGTCAGCCCCAGCAAGCGTATCGGGAACACGGCCTACCAAACTATCGGTTGTCAACAAATGGCCCTCGCGACTGATAAACACAGCGGTAAGGTCCACCCGCGTCACGACACTGTCGGGATGGAGCGAAACGGGATAGAAACGATCGCTGCCCAAGGGAAAATAAAGGGTGTCGCCCTTGGCCAGGGGCAGGACATAATAACTGGTTGCCTCGACACGGCAGAGGCTGTCGAGGCGGGTCTGTCGGCGGTTGGGAACAAAAGCCCACAGCAGGCCTGCCAAAAGCAGAACCGCTGTGGGAATCAGAATTTGAATCGAAATGTTGTGTCTGTTCATGAAGAAGACCTTTTAGGCTGGTTCTATTAATTATCAGTTGTAAGTGGAAGGTTGAAGAGTTTCTGTAGCAAGGTCCTTGACTTGACGAATAAACAATAAACTCCTGAACTCCTAAACAATAATTGATAGAACATCCCTTTACATACCACTGGGAGCACCTCCCTGTTCGTTACCTTGTCCACCCGTACTCTTCACATCGGTATTTTCGATGGAACGTACCACCTTACGCACCGAGGCTTTGAGGTCGCCGAGGCGGTAACGGATGCCGATGGAGAAGGTGCCTTGTTTCATGCTCGAACGCGTAATCATACGGTATTGTTCCGTTTGGGTGATGTTCGTGTAATGCACACGCTTCGGCAGGAAACCACCCGCTCCGAGCGAAACGGTCAGGCGGTCGTCTTTGAGAAAACCGCGGCTGAGGTTGAGGTGGTAAAAATAGTAACTGGGACTCTTCCCTTCGAGCGAAACAGACTTGCTGCCGCCTCCACCAAAGAGGCTGAACTTGAGTTTCCAAGGCAAAGTCTGCGTGACACCACCGTAGCCGTTGGCAGCAAAGCCCCAATTGTGTTGGCGAAGCTGGCGCACACGGTAATCTGAATAGCTGCCGCTGGCGTTGACAAAGATGGAAGTAGACTTGCCTACAGTCCAGTTGAGGTAAGCGTTGAGGTTCCACACTTTCTCATGCAGGAACTCGCCGTAGGTGGAGTGCAACAGGCCGTCCTTCAGAAAAGTATAGTCGGTCATGCCGTTATTGCCAAACGAATAGTTCAAGCTGAGGTTGAGCGAGAGTTTCGGACCAAACGTGTTGTAAGCCAACTCGAACTGGTGACTCTGGGCACTCGTCAGGTTGGGATTACCATAGCTGACGTTACCGGGCGAACTGTAATCGGCATAAGGCGAAAGCATGTCGATGGAGGGACGGGCAATGCGGAGGTTGTAACCCAATTTGAGCATTTGCGTAGTCGTCAGGCTGTAAGCCATGCTCAAGGAGGGCACCCAGTCACTCAAGTGCGAGCTGAACGAAGGACGTTTGCCGTCGGGGTAGGTGGCTCGATAATGATAAAACTCGTAACGGCAACCTGCCAACATCGACCAGGACTTGAGCTTAAGCTTGTATTCCGCGTAAGCAGCTCCGATGTCACCGCGATGGCGGAAGCGGAGGCTCTGCGCTTCGTTGCGAACGAACTCCTCCTCACTTCCAGCCTTGCGACTCCACTCCGTGTTGTCGCTCTGATTGAGTCGGCTGATGTATTTTGCTCCGACCGACAGGGTATGCAACTTACCCAAGGGGGTAGTAAAGTCGAGTTGCACGGTATGCTCGTTGTTGAGCTGGTCTGGGTCGGTACGGCGGTCAAGGAGTTCAAGGGTTTGAGGCACCTGTACGAGGTCAGAATAAATGCCCTGCGTCTGGTTGTTCGTGGGGTTATGGCCAAAACGATAAGAGAACGTCAGATTACAATCCTCGGCAAAGGTGTGTTGGAAGTCTGCCGAGGCGTTGAGATTGGTGGAACGCATCTTGCCCTTGTTCCACTGGTGGTAAGAGTAGACGGGATTCCACTCACGGTCGCTCATCCGGAAGTCTACATCGGCATCGTAGTCCACCTTCCAGCCAAAAAGCCCGACGGAGACACTGAGCAAGTCCTTGGGCGAAAATTCATAGCTGGCATCGAGGTTGCCATGTTGAAAGAAACTCTTGTTCGTTTGCGAATTGGCTGTCGTAAACCAGTGATTGACATCCTCGTCAAAGGCTTCGCGCTCTCCTGTGGAGTATGACGCAGGCTGTTTCTGGAGTCCGGCACCATAATAAGCCGAAAGGGTTAACTTGCCCAATTGAGCCATGCCAAAGAAACCGGCATTGCCACCTCGGTTGCTGAAGGTGAGACTCGGGGTCACCACGTAACCCGAAGTTGTCACCTGGCTTTCGGTCACAATGTTGAGCACACCTGCCACTCCCTCAGCATCATACTTTGCACCTGGGTTGGTAATCACTTCCACCTTCTTGATGGTCGAGGCGGGAAAGCTTTTGAGCACTTCCTTCGGGTTGGAAGTCATCATCTTATTGGGCTTACCGTTGACGTACACCGCAAAACTGTTGCTGCCGTTGACCTTGATATTGTCTTCACCATCCACCGTTACCATAGGCACCTTGCGCAACATTTCGAGCGTCGTGTTAGTTTGGGCTTCGGGGTCATCGGCCATGGAGTACGTGAGTTTGTCAATCTCAGCACGAACCAACGGCTTTTGCGCCGTCACGGTGGCCGTAGCGAGTGTATTGCTCAGCTCTTTCAGATAGAGCGTGTCGAGTTTAACCACCGATTTTCCCTCCGTCAGCGTCACTTCGCGGCGCAAAGGTTGCATACCGATAACTATTGCTTCGAGAGTAAAAGTTCCGTGTCGCGGTACGGGAAGGCTGAATTGTCCGTTAGCTTGGGTCGTAGCCACACGCAACGGCTTTCCCTTTGCTCCTTTTTCCATTAGGCGAAGCGTGGCAAAGGCTTGCGGTTCGTGGGTAGCTGAGTCGCAAAGTATGCCCTCAACGCGCAACTTGGCGGACTGGGCATAAACAGTTACAGATGTTGCAAGCAGAGCAGCCGTCAGGCTGACCAGTCTGCATACGGTATGTTTCATTGGGCTTTGTGTTTAGTTGGGGGCAAAAGTACAACTTATAAGGGAAAATAAGGAGAAGAAAAAGTGAGAAAGCCCCACACAAAAATGAGAAGGAAAGCGGATGAAGACGTGAAACAATTTCGCACACTTCGAAGGAACTCTAAAGACGGGATGTTTCAGCTGGATCGAAACGATGAAAACTGCCAGAAGGAGAATAAAACGATTTCCCAACGGCTTGGGAAACTGTTTTAAGGAGCTAGAAGGGTTTCCCAACAGCTTGGGAAACTGTTTTAGGGGGCTAGAAGGGTTTCCAAACAGCTTGGGAAACCGTTTAAGGGGGCTAGAAGGGTTTCCCAACGGCTTGGGAAACTGTTTTAGGGAGCTAGAAGGGTTTCCAAACAGCTTGGGAAACCGTTTTAGGGAGCTAGAAGGGTTTCCAAACAACTTGGGAAACCGTTTTAGGAGGATTGTAGGGTGTCAAAAGGTAAATGGAGCTACCTGAACAGGATTTAGCAGACACGAAATCACGTAACGCCCACTTACCCTATCGTTTATCGAACGTTAAGAGCCACTGGTTCGGCTACTTCAAACAGCATGCTGACGGTCAAAAAACAATGCGCTACAGCCCAATGTCCAACTCTGGAGACCAATCATCAGGGATTCAAAAGACTGTCATATAAACGGCGGCATACGCAAAGAATAAACCATAAACCTTGTAGAAGCACATTTTCTCAAAAAAAGAATGGGGCTGCTTAGCTCTTGTATATCAATTAAAAACTCAACTTTTCTCACCACATCGAACATAATGATTTTAAAAAAATCGCTCAGACATTTGGTCAGTTCTGAGGAATGCACTACTTTTGCACTCGCAAACGGGAAACAACAACACCGCAAGCAAGAAAATGGCGCGATAGCTCAGCTGGTTAGAGCGCATGATTCATAATCATGAGGTCCCCAGTTCAATCCTGGGTCGCGCTACAAAAGCAGTGACAACTTAAGGTTAGCACTGCTTTTTTTCTTCCATCCCAATTGCTCTGACATTGGGTTCTTTCTAAGGAATGCATTACTTTTGCGTTCGCAACGGAAAACAACGATACCAAAAGCAAGAAAACGGCGCGATAGCTCAGCTGGTTAGAGCGCATGATTCATAATCATGAGGTCCCCAGTTCAATCCTGGGTCGCGCTACAAAAGGCAGTGACAACCTTTAAGTTGTCACTGCCTTTTTTCTTTCATCCCATTCTTATATGATTTCGAATAGGCGGTGGCTCTACGCTTACCAATCACCTCATAAATTTCATTATTAAGGGAAAAACATATCTCTTTTTCGTACACAAAGAAATTTCATTTCAACAATCTATAATAATTCGTATTTTGCAACATGAATAAAACAATCCCCCCCCGAAAAAGTTAAACAGAATCACACGTCAGTCTAACATCGAACTTTTTCGAATTATAGCGATGTTCTTAGTGTTGGTAGTTCATGCAGACTACTTCTCACTACAGGCTCCATTAACCACAGAAATGCATGCCAACCCCTTGTCAGCAACCACACGTATCTTTTGGGAATCTCTGTCGATTGGTTGTGTTGACATGTTTGTACTTATCACAGGATGGTTTGGAATTCATCCCAAGAAAAAAAGCTTTTGTAACTTCGTATTTCAATGTTTGTTTTTCTTGATAGGTATTTATATACTATGCGTGGCCACTGGATTAACGACACTGAGTCTAAAAGGCATTGCAGGTTGCTTTGTCATGTTAGAGTGGAACTGGTTTATCAAATCCTACATAGGTCTGTATATCTTGTCCCCCATTCTCAATAGCTACATCGAACACGCAACTAAACAAGAATTAGGAAGAACCATACTCTTCTTCTATATATTTCAGACACTCTACAGTTGGATAAGCAATGGTGCACCGTTCTTCATGAGCGGATACAGCACCATGTCATTTATCGGTCTCTATCTCCTTGCTCAGTACGCTCATCGGTATCCTAATTGCCTAACCAGTTTCTCCCCTAGTGTTGACTTGAGTATCTTTGCAGGTTTAGTAGCAGGACAAACCCTACTTGGAGCCATCGCGCTTTACTGGGATTTTAATGGCATTCAGGCACGACTTTTTTCCTATGTAAGTCCTCTTGTTATCCTCTCTGCACTTTATCTGCTGCTGGCTTTTTCGAAACTCAAATTTTCAAGCCGTATAATAAATTGGGTAGCAGCTTCTAGTTTTGCAGTTTTTCTCCTTCATACCAACCCCAACTTGTGCCGTCCATATTTTATACCATTCGTGCAACATATTTATAATACAACAGATTCAATAGAATGTTTGATGGTTATATTTGTCTTTTTGGCATTTGTATTCTTTCTTGCTATTTTAATTGATCAAATACGTATTTTATTATGGAATTTTATTTGGAACAAGTGGAACAATAAAGCGTAATGGCAATCACGATTATGCCTACTCCCACAAAGTAACAAACAGCAAAGCCTTCCATGAAGCAGCATTACTTCATGGAAGGCTTTTTGCTCTGATATGATTATCCCAACCGAGTGTCGCAAGCTAAGGCTGTGTGCTGCCTTATTTCTCAAGGGGATGCCTCGCCCTGGCTGCAGTATCACCAGGTTAACATACCCATGAAGAACGACGTCAGGAGGACGAACCAAGGATGAAAGGTAACACTGCCCCATGCCAAAGCGAGAACTCAATAGAAACCAGTGATTAAAGCCTGGTCCCCCCCCTTAAACTTTCAAATAGATGCCCTTGCGGTGCATTGCACGAAGGATGAGGAAGATAATCAAGACCTGGGCACAGGTAAGAATGAAGGGATAGTAAGTCGGAAAATGGTGTTGAAGACCATAAAGGACGGAATGGGCTACTCCCCGAAAATTGACGACTTCGCTCAACAGGTATGCGGTGATGGAATTCATGCCATAGACTTTGAGAAAGTCAAGGAAGATATGCCAATGGAGGACGTCATAAACGTAATAGAAAAGTCCCATAAGCAGAAAGCAAAGGCCGCTGCTGAACAATACCATCGAGGAGGTCCACAAGGGCTTGATGATGGGGAGATAGTTGCTCCACAACCATCCCAACAAGACGAAAGCGGTGCCAAGGACGAGATAAAGGGTCAAACGGGGTAAACGGGCTTCGCGCGCAATGCGACCCGCCAACATCCCACTGAGGGCGGTGACACCAAAGGTGAGACTGCTGAGAATCCACGTGTAGTGATACCAGGGGGCGAAGTGTACCTGACCTGCCGCATCTACGGTAGCCGCGTCACGGTAACGCCCCAGAACGGTACGGTCTATCCATTCGGCAAGATTGCCCGTGGGCGTGTAGTTACCTCCGCCATAACCGTCAACGGTGATGAATTCCATCGCTCCCCAATAGGCAAGAAGCAAAAATACTGCCGAGATGATTTGGACCCGCCAGCCGCTGAACATATAGAAGAGGGAGGCTATGAGGTAACCGGCGGCTATGGACTGCAGGGTATTGGAATAGAGATAAACGCGGGTCGCATCGAGCCCCAGCAAATTGCCCTGAACAACCATGCCAAGTAACCACAGCAACAATACACGGCGAAACAGACGCATGAAAAAGGGCAGGTATTTGCCTTCACGCTTCATGCGGGCTAAGGCAAAAGGAATGGAAACTCCCGACATGAAGACGAAGAGCGGCATGATGAGGTCCCAGGGACTGAAGCCTTCCCAGTCTTTGTGGGTAAAGATTTCGCGCAACCAACTGAGGGAAGTGTCGCCCGAGGCATCGAGGTAATGGAGCACCAGCGGTCCGAGAGCGACCAAAACAAAGAGGTCGAAACCACGCAACGCATCGAGGGAAGCCAGACGAAAAGAGGTGGAAGGAGTGGATTTCTTCATGGACAAGCAAGAAAATAGATGGAACAATACGGAAAAGCCGGAACAGAGAAAACTTCAAGTTGCTCTCTGTTCCGGCTGAATGTGACAGGACAAGAATGTCATGCGAGGGGGCAGAACAAACATCAGCCTATTCCGGAACGCCTTCGCATATCCTGTCAACCCGACAAAACGCTTAGGCGTGAACGTAGGTACCAATGTTTTCGCCCGACAATACTTTCTTCAGATTGCCGACAACGTCCATATTGAAGACGTAGATGGGCAAAGCATTCTCACGACACATGGCGGTGGCAGTAATGTCCATCACCTTGAGGCCACGGGAAATGACTTCGTCGTAAGTAATGTCATCGAACTTGGTGGCAGTGGGGTCTTTCTCGGGGTCGGCCGTATACACACCATCCACGCGCGTACCCTTGAGCATCACGTCGGCCTCAATCTCGATGCCACGGAGCGAAGAACCGGTGTCGGTCGTGAAATAAGGATTGCCCGTACCGCCGCTCATGATGGCCACTTCGCCGCGTTCCATCGCTTCGATGGCTTTCCACTTGCTGTAAAACTCACCGATGGGTTCCATGCGGATAGCAGTGAAAACATGAGACTTGACGCCAATGGCACCTAAGGCTGAGCTGAGTGCGAGGGAGTTGATGACAGTGGCACACATGCCCATCTGGTCACCCTTGACCCGATCAAAACCTTTGCCTGCACCACTCAATCCACGGAAGATGTTGCCCCCGCCAATAACGATGCCAATTTGGATGCCCATCTCCAGAGCTTCCTTGATTTGTGCCGCATACTCATTGAGACGCTTCACGTCGATGCCGTAACCTTGTTCGCCCATGAGGCTTTCGCCGCTGAGCTTTAACAGGATGCGCTTAAACTTTGCCATATTGATACTGTATTGATTTGGAGTTTGTTGGAATGTACGGTCGCAAATGTACGCTTTTTTCATTGATTGTGATGAGCCACGGTCTGCTTTACTTTGGGATAGTAGAGAGCTTGCACCAGGCTTCGACAGCCCAGATAGGTAAGAAACGCCAACCACAAGGAGGTGTTGGCAGGGGGCAACAGGGCGTAAAGGCCGAAAAAGAGAAGGGTGGCAAGCACCATGGTGAGCAACATGTAGCGCGTTGAGGTGGTGCCAATGTATAGTCCGTCGTAGAGAAAGGCGGCAAAGCCTATAAAAGGCACGGCACAAATGAGGCTGAGGTGGTGGCTTGCCTGGGCTATGACGGAAACTTCGTCGGTCAACAACCGGAGTAACACGGAACCGCCGAAACCATAGCCAAGGGTGAAGAGCAAGGCAAGGGCACTGCCCCAAAGCAGAAGGGAACGGTGAAGGCGGGCAAAACGAAGGGTGTCACGCGCTCCATAATAACGTCCACCCAGTGCTTCGCCGGCATAAGCAAAACCATCCATGATGTAGGAGAAGAGAAGAAAGAATTGCATCAGCAGGGTATTGGCGGCCAGGGTTAATTCGCCTTGTGCCGAACCGAACGAAGTGAAGCTGACGGTGACGGCGATGAGACAAAGGGTGCGCAGAAAGATGTCGCGGTTGACTTGAAAAAAGGCGACAAAGGAGGCACGGTCGCGCAACAAGGTACGCCAGGTACGAAGCGTGGGTTCGGGGCGTTCGAAGCGAGTGCGCCACAGCCAAAGGGCGAGCAGTAAACCTGCGTACTGTGCCAACAGGGTGCCGAGGGCTACGCCTTCGACCTTCCAACCGAGTACACAGACTAAAAAGAGGGAAGCAAGGATGTTGACGACGTTTTGCACAATGGCGATGAGCATAGGCAACTTGGCTCGCTGCATTCCCAAGAACCAACCGACGAGGCTATAAAGACCAAGAACGGCTGGGGCACCCCAAATGAGGATGCGAAAGTAGGTCGCAGCGAGTTGACGCACTTCGGGCTCGGCTGGAACGAAACAAAAGACGGTATGAAGGATGGGGACTTGAAGTACCCACAACAGTAAGGAGAAAGCACCACCCACCAAAAGGGAACGACCTAACAATCGATGGGAGGCAAGGACATCACCGGCTCCGTAGGTCTGTGCGGTAAGCCCACCCGTTCCCATACGCAGAAAACCAAAGAGCCAATAGACCATATTGAAAATCATGCCGCCCAAGGCTATGGCTGCAATGTAGGCAGGGGAACCCAAATGGCCTACAATGGCGGTATCAACCAGTGCGAGCAGGGGAACGGTTATGTTGGAAACGATGCTGGGGAGGGCTATCTGAAGGATAGAACGGTGCATGGAGTTGAGACGTTGGAATGAGGGAGGTAAAGGGGATTATTGTAAGTATTCGACTTCCTTGAAATAGTATGAACGGATATTTTGACCGATATCGCGCAACAATAGCTGGCCATCGGGACGAACATCGTAAATCTCGGCATGGAATTCTCCTTGAGCATCGCGATAAGGATGGAAACCTTGACGGCGATAGAGCTTTTGATAATAGGCTTCCTGAATGAATTCGGACTTACCCGAAGCCAAAAGGGAGGTGTTTTTAACCCATGCTTGCAACAGATTGCGCAACACAGCAGAACGATCGACTTCCCGACCCTTCACCTTGTATAACGAGATGGGATTGGGCGCATCGCTGTGAAATTCCCGCTGGTTGACATTGATGCCGACACCAACCAAGACCTCGGTCACTTCGGAGCCACAGATTTGGGTTTCGAGCAGGAGGCCGGCTATCTTCATCGGACCGTAATAGATGTCGTTGGGCCACTTGATTTGGATATCGGAACCGCCATAACGGCTGAGAGCCTGGGCTACCGAAAGGGCAAGGGCCTCGGAGAGCAAGAAGGAATGGGAGGCGGAAACACCACGAACAGGGGTTCGGAAACTAAAGAGTAAATTCTGTCTGGCGGCTGACTCCCAATGATTGCCACGCTGACCATAACCGGCCGTTTGGAAATCGGCGGTCACCAAATGGCCGCTGACTCCCGTAGCAAGAGGTTGGGAACGCAGGTAACTGAGGGTGGAATCGACCTCGGGTAAATGTTCATGGGTCCAACCGTCGGGAAGATCGGGAAAATAGTAGAGAGTCTTCTTCGGGAGTTTACAACGAATCTCGTCATAAGCATGGTCGATGAGCGAATACAGAAGCTCATCGGGCAAAATGTCGAGAAAGACGACATCGTTCCAATAGCGTTTGTTCCAATGCCAGGCTCCTGTTATCGAGGCATAGCGTTCACGGAGTTCAAGCGCGTAGTCGGAATTACACTTGAGGGTGATGCGGTCGGGTTTGCCAAGATTGATGGCGGCAAAGATTTTGTCGAAGAAGCGAAACACGAGGGTTTCTTCGTCAAAGGGGAAGTCTTCGGTCACCAGGGGCTTGGACAGGCAATAGGTGCGTAATGTTTCAATATCCATCGTCAGAGAAAAAAGTAAAAGAGAGGAAGGAAGGGCGAAGAAGCCTTTCCTTCCTACAATAAGTAAAATGGTAACGATTCATGCGCCATGAAAGCGTGGTGGGGGAAACCGTTGAAGTTTGGAGTTCCTGCGGCAGAAACCAACCTTTGAGCTTCTCAACGCTTGAATCGGCATTTTTAAGGTGAGGCTCTCAATAGTCACGCTCGGTGAACGCTGCGGGATAGTGTTTAAGCTCAAAGGATTGGGCTGAACCGACAATCGTCACAAGGTCGTAACGGAAGGGGAAGTCCCACAAACGATATTCATAGAGAAACTCGTGGGCAGCAGCAATCATGTTTTCTCTTTTGCTGCGGTTAAGGGCTTCGGCAGCCAGAGCAAAGTCTTCGTTCGAACGAGTTTTGACCTCAACAAAGACGGTTTCGCCCCAGCGAGTAGCAATGATGTCGAGTTCGAGGTGGGATTTGCGCCAATTGGTTTGCAATATCTGGTAACCGTGCTCCAGAAGGTAGAGCTGGGCTTGCCTCTCGCCCCAGGCACCCAAATCGTTGTGTTCCGCCATCTGTTACCCTCGTTTTTTCTTGAAGAAGTCCTTCATGAGGGCAGCACATTCCGCTTCGAGCACTCCACTGACCACTTCGGTCTTGGGATGAAGAGCTTGAGGAGCAAAGCGGGCAAAGCCGCGCTTCACATCGGGAGCTCCGTAAACTACACGCCCCATTTGGGACCAACCGATAGCCCCGGCACACATGATGCAAGGCTCAACAGTGACGTAGAGGGTGCAGACATCCAGGTATTTCCCGTTGAGGGTATCGGCGGCTGCGGTGATGGCCTGCATTTCTGCGTGGGCCGTCACGTCGTGCAAGGTTTCGGTCAGATTGTGTGCCCGCGCAATAATGCGATCGCGACATACAATAACTGCACCTACGGGAACTTCGTCTTTGTCAAAAGCAATACGTGCCTGTTCGAGAGCACGCTGCATGTAATATTCATCAGTCATAACAAGGAGACAGGAGAAAAGAAGATGTAGAACAACGGAGACGGAGGAAATAAGAACTTTAAAGGGACAACTTAGGAAGGAAGCAACTTGAGAGCTACACGTCCGCGCTCGTCATCAATGTCGAGCACACGCACCATAACCTGTTGCTGAATGTAGACAATCTCAGCCGGATCTTTGACATAATGGTCGGCCATTTGGGAAACGTGAATGAGCCCCTTGACCTTGATGCCCATGTCGACAAAACAACCGAACTTGGTGATATTGGTCACGATGCCGGGTACTTCCATGCCTTCGCGCAGGTCGTCTAACGTATGGAGATTCTCCGCAAAGCTGAAAACTTCGGCCTTACCGCGCGGGTCGCGTCCGGGTTTAGCCAACTCAGCCATGATATCGGTCAGGGTGGGCAGTCCGACTTCTTTGTCACAATAACGCTGAAGGTCAATCTTCTGGCGCATCTCCTGGGAATCAATCAAAGTCTGTACGTCACATCCCGCATCCTTTGCCATACGTTCGACAAGCGCGTAACGCTCGGGATGAACTGCGGTATTGTCCAAGGGATGGGCGGCACCAGGAATGCGAAGGAAACCGGCACACTGTTCGAAGGCCTTGGCTCCCAAACGGGGCACTTTGAGCAATTGTTTGCGCGAAGCAAAGGCTCCGTTTTCGGCACGGAAGTCGACTATATTTTGAGCCAGAGCTGGTCCCAGTCCTGAAACGTAAGTCAGCAAATGCTTGGAAGCTGTGTTAAGGTTGACACCCACGGTATTAACACAACTTTCGACGGTGAGGTCGAGCGACTTCTTGAGTTCAGCTTGGTCGACATCGTGTTGGTACTGCCCTACCCCGATGGCCTTCGGGTCGATTTTGACCAATTCGGCCAGTGGGTCAGCCAAACGACGACCAATGCTGACAGCTCCGCGCACGGTCACATCGTAATCGGGAAATTCTTCGCGGGCTAACTTCGATGCTGAATAGACGGAGGCACCGTCTTCGCTGACCAGGAAGACATCTACGTTTTTCAAATGAAGGGATTTGACGAGTTCTTCCGTTTCACGGCCTGCCGTACCGTTACCGATGGCAACGGCTTCGATATGATATTGTTCGACCAGACTGTTGAGCTTGAATCCGGCGCGGGCATACTGGCTCTGGGGCGGATGAGGAAAGATGGTTTCGTTGTGCAACAAATTTCCCTGGGCATCAAGGCACACGACCTTACAACCCGTACGGAAACCGGGGTCTATGCCCATGATGCGCTTTTCACCCAATGGAGCCGCAAGCAATAACTGCTTCAGGTTGTCGGCAAAAACACGGATAGCTTCTTCGTCGGCCTTGCCCTTGGAAGAACCGGAAAACTCTGTCTCGATGCTGGGCTTGAGCAAACGCTTGTAAGCATCGGCAACGGCCATTTCGACTTGACGGGCGGCAGGGTTACCGGGTTTTACATAGGGACGTTCCACGCGCTGCAAACAATCGTCTTCGTCAGCTGGCACGATGGTGACACGCAGGTAGCCTTCAGCTTCACCGCGACGCATGGCCAACAGGCGGTGGGAGGTGCAACGGCGTAAGGGTTCTTCCCAATCGAAGTAATCACGATACTTACCAGCCTCAGCTTCCTTTGACTTGACTACCTTGGAACGGATGAGGGCGGTACGTTCAAAGGAACGGCGAACCGTCTGGCGGCTACGTTCGTCTTCATTGATTTGCTCGGCCAAAATGTCACGCGCTCCCTGCAAGGCATCGTCGACACTGCTGACTTCGCCCTTGACAAACTTGACTGCAAGCTTTTCGGGGTCTTGATGGGGTTGCATCAGGAGGGTTAAGGCGAGCGGCTCCAAGCCACGCTTACGAGCCACTTCGGCGCGAGTCTTGCGCTTGGGCTTAAAGGGCAGGTAGAGGTCCTCTAGAACAGTGGCATCCCAGCAGTCGGCGATGCGCAGACGCAAGTCATCGGTCAGCTTGCCTTGCTCTTCAATGGTCTGAAGGATGTAATCGCGTCGGTGAACGAGTTCTTCGAGACGGGCATGTTCCTCCTTGACTTGGGAAACCTGCACTTCGTTTAAGCCACCTGTAGCTTCCTTACGATAACGGCTGACAAAGGGAATGGTAGCGCCAGTTGTGAGCAACTGAACGGTATTCTCAACTTGCTTCGCACGCAAATTGAGTTTTTTGGCAATGAGATCGATTATTTTCATCGAGAGAAATGATTGGAAAAAGATAGGATGCTGAAAACAACAAGGGCAAAGGACTTATCGTCGCATGAACACAACGCAATAAAGAAGCCCAATGCCGTCTGAGCAGGCAAATGTAACCAAACTCACCCGAATAAGCCCGACGGGGATTCTAATAATCGCATGAAGCGAGAGTGATAGGTCGATTTTACAACTGACGGACGACATTTTGTAAGCAAAACACAATAAATCTTAGGATGGAAAAGGGCATTGAACTAACCTTATGCTATTCGCTGGAAAAATTGTACTTTCGCCCCCCGAATAAAAACAAGTTCTATAAATATTCGCTCTATGTTTACTGTCGTATTCATTGCCGCCGCAGGTATTGCGACGGGTTACGTATTGCGCCGCCTCAAGTGGTTGCATCACGTCAACACCACTATCACCCTCACCATTTGCTTTATGCTCTTTGTGTTGGGACTTTCTGTGGGCGAGAACCGTCAGATAGTGCAAAATCTATGGCACTTTGGCGGTCAAGCCATCATTATTAGCTTCGCAAGCATTATGGGTAGTCTGCTCGGAGCCTGGATTGTGTACCGCCTGCTTAACTCAAAGAACAAGGAGGTAAAGGAATGAAGCAAAGTCTCTTTGTCGTCATGATGTTTGTCGTAGGCTGTGTGGTTGGTGCCTGGTTCGAACTCGACTGGGAGCTTCACGATGTGTCCATGTACATTCTCTACGTGCTGATGTTCCAAGTTGGTATCAGTGTGGGATGTAGCGACAATCTGAAGGCGGTGTTGAGCCATTGCCGGCCCAAAATGTTGCTTCTCCCGTTGGCTACAGCCACGGGCACACTTATTTTCGCTGCCCTCATCAGTTTCGTACTGGCACGTTGGAACGTATTCGACTGCATGGCTGTGGGAAGTGGTCTGGGTTACTACTCACTCTCGTCTATCCTGATTACGCAACTCAAGATGGACACGCTGGGCGAACAATTAGCCACGGAGTTGGGTGCCATTGCCTTGCTTGCCAACATCTGCCGCGAATTGTTAGCTTTGACGCTGGCTCCGTTCTTCCGCCGCCATTTCGGTCCGTATGCACCGATTTCGGCTGCCGGAGTAACCAGCATCGATGTGGCACTGCCTGCCATTGCCCGCTACTCAGGCAAGGAGTTTGTACCGATAGCTATCTTCCATGGTATGTTGCTCGACCTGAGTGTCCCCCTCATTCTTCCGTTCCTCTGCGAATTTTAACCAACGAGGAGCCCCTCCTTCTCTCTGGAGAGGACTACTCCATTCACTGACATTCTCCTAAACGATTTCGCCGTTGCTGGACTTCATTCCCCAGCAACGGCGATTTGCTTTTGAAAAGCTTCCTTCGAATATGATGGCAACATGCAAGCCTCATCCTAACCTCACCCCTATCTTGGTAGCACCATACAGCCCCATAGAGCTACATCGTAACAAGAGGCACATCCTGATGGATGACCATACCTACAGCTGTTGAGCTTTGGCACAAAAAGAAGACCGTCCACCTACTCCCTACAGGAATAGGCGAACGGTCTTTTATACTAAATCAAGGTGTCTGAACAGCTTACTTCAGCTTGCTGACAGCTTCCTTGATGCGGCGAAGTGCCTCTACGATGTTTTCGTCGCTGGTAGCATAGCTCATACGGAAACATTCGGGAGAACCGAAAGCGTCACCACCTACCGTAGCTACATGGCCAACCTCCAACAGATAGAGGGCGAAGTCCATGGAGTTGTTGATGGTACGGGTACCGTCGGTCTTACCAAAGTAATAGCTGCACTTGGGGAAGAGATAGAAGGCACCGTGCGGGTCATTTACTTCGAAGCCCGGTACTTCCTTAGCAAGCTTGACAATGAGTTCCTTGCGACGCTCGAAAGCCTGGCGCATGGTTTCTACACACTCCTGAGGACCAGCAAAGGCCTCGGTAGCAGCTACCTGACTTACAGAGCAAGGACCACTGGTGTACTGACCCTGCAACTTATTGCAAGCCTTGGCAATGGCAACGGGGGCGGCAATGAAGCCAATACGCCAACCAGTCATGGCATAGGCCTTAGACACGCCATTGATGACAACTGTACGTTCCTTCATACCTTCGCAAGAAGCAATCGAAGCGTGTGCACCTACGTAGTTGATGTGCTCGTAGATTTCGTCACTGAGAATAATCACCTGTTCGTGCTTGCGGAGTACGGCAGCCAGTGCTTCGAGTTCAGCTGCACTGTAAACCGAACCCGTCGGATTGCTCGGCGAGCAAAGGATAAGGGCTTTGGTCTTGGGCGTAATGGCAGCTTCAAGCTGTTCGGGGGTGATTTTGAAGTCCTGCTCAATTCCGGCTTCTACAATCACAGGCTTACCATCAGCCATCAACACCATTTGGGGATAGCTAACCCAGTAAGGAGCGGGAATAATCACTTCTTCACCGGGTGAAACGAGGGCCATCAGGGCATTGCAGACACTCTGCTTCGCACCATTGGAACAAACGATTTCATCAACGGCATACTCGAGACCGTTCTCGCGGCGAAGCTTCTCCACGATAGCCTTGCGCAGGGCGGGATAGCCGGGCACGGGGGAATAGCGAGAATAGTTGTCGTCGACGGCTTTCTTGGCAGCCTCTTTAATGTGGTCGGGCGTGTTGAAGTCGGGTTCGCCCACAGAGAGGTTGATGATGTCTACGCCCTGTGCTTTGAGTTCGGCACTCTTCTGGGACATAGCGAGCGTGGCTGAGGGAGCCAGGCGATTTACGAGAGATGAAAGCATAAATGTTTAGTTTGTTAGTAAGACCGGCACCCGAGGACTAAGTTTCCCTGGTGCGCACCGTGTACCGACCTTGAGGTTGTTTATTCATTACGATTACCGAAAATGCGGAGGAGGTAGAGGAAGAGGTTGATGAAGTCAAGGTAAAGTGACAGACTGCACAGAAGGGCAATCTTCAACACATTGCTATCCCCCATATGTTCACTCTGTTGGAGGATTTCCTTCATCTTTTGCGTGTCGTAAGCAGTCAAACCACAGAAGATGAACACGCCGATGTAAGTCAAAGCCCAACCGATGATGGAGCTGGCAACGAAAATATTGACTAAGGTGGCAATAATCAAACCGACTAAAGCCATCATCAAGAATCGTCCCCAACTTGAAAGGTCACGCTTTATAAACAGACCGACCAAACTCATGGCTCCAAAAGTGCCTGCAGTGACAAAGAAGGTCGAAGCGATACTTTCTGCCGTATAGGCAAGCAACACGACCGAGAGCGTGGCACCGTTGAGAATGGAATAAAGAGCAAAGAGAATGCCAGCCATGGGGAAGGACATCTTCAGAATGCGGGCTGAAAGAAACATCACTACGGCAAGCTCGCCGATGATGAGTCCCCAGAATACAATAGGATTGCCAACAATCGAAAACAATAAGGACTCATTGCGCGCCACATAAAGGGCAGTGAGACCAGTCATGGCCAATGCAAGAGTCATCCAAAGATAGACCTTGGACATCAAAGCTGGAAAAGCGGTGACAGAACGACGCTCATCAACGCTGGGATCATAACCATAAATGTTTGACATAGGAATATGTGATTAAATGGGTTAATAATCGCGAGGGTTGTCGGGCATAACAGGATGATTACCTATACCCCAACAATACCCGCCCCGAATGCAAAAGAAGTACTAAAGGTGCAAAGTATGTCCCATGCGCACCTTTTTCGTAGTCAGATAGCGTTCGTTATAGGGATTAGGCGTAACCTCAATGGGTACGTTCTCTGTAATCTCTAAACCGTAAGCTTCCAGACCAACACGCTTGACAGGATTGTTGGTAAGCAAGCGCATCTGGTGTACACCGAGCAAACCAAGAATCTGCGCCCCTACGCCATAATCGCGTTCGTCGGGATCATAGCCTAAATGAACATTGGCATCTACCGTATCGTAGCCTTCTTCTTGAAGTTTGTAAGCGGCAATCTTCGCCATCAGCCCAATGCCACGACCTTCTTGATTGAGGTAGAGGATAACACCCTTTCCTTCCTTCTCAATCATCTGCATTGCCTTGTGAAGCTGTTCACCACAATCGCAACGCTCAGAACCGAAGATGTCACCCGTCACACACGAAGAATGTACGCGCACCAGGATGGGTTCGTCTTCCTTCCATTCACCCTTGATGAGAGCAACATGTTCAAGACGATTACTCTTCTGACGGAAGGGAATGAGGCGGAAATGTCCATAAGCCGTAGGCATATCGACTTCTTCACCTTGCTCTACCAGGCACTCATTCTTCAAGCGATAAGCAATGAGGTCTTTGATGGTAATGATATGCAAACCTTCACGCTGGGCAAATTCCTGCAGCTGAGGCATGCGTGCCATGGTGCCGTCTTCGTTGAGAATCTCTATGAGACAGGCTGCTGGTTGCATACCAGCCAAACGTGCCAGGTCAATTGATGCTTCAGTATGTCCGGCGCGAGCAAGCACACCACGATCTTGGGCGTAAAGCGGATTGATGTGTCCGGGACGACCGAAACTCTCGGGACGACTTTCGGGATTAGCCAAAGCACGGATGGTAGCGGCACGATCGTGACAACTTACACCTGTGGAGCAACCTTCGAGCAAGTCAACCGTCACAGTAAAGGGAGTACCCAGCATACTTGTATTGTCCTGCACCTGATGCTGGAGTCGGAGCTGATTACAACGTTCGATGGTAATAGGGGCACAGAGTACACCGCGACCGTGGCTCAGCATATAGTTTACATGTTCGGGCGTAACAAGTTCGGCAGCCATGATAAGGTCACCTTCGTTTTCGCGGTCTTCATCGTCAACTACGATGACGAACTTGCCTTCTTTAAAGTCTTGTATAGCCTCTTCGATGGAGGCGAGCTTGAATGTATCCATTGATGGGTTTGATATGATTATGGGTAGAATGGGATTGTATGATGTTTAAAAAATCGAATGAGTTGCCAAATCGTACAAGATAACATCCGAAACGAATGGCTATTGCCCTTAACGAACGGGCAACATGGGCGATGGGCTACGAAAATCGGACGGACTGTTCCCTTTACCTGAGGCAGAATCACCGGGACGATTGGCTTGCTCAGTCTGTGCCTTTGCACGCTGATGCTTTTGACGCTTCCAGCCATTCCAAACGATGGTGGCAAGCAAGGCCAAGAAGAGAACGACTACACCTCCTTTTACGACACGCCTCATGCGTTTACGGAATCTACGAGAAGCAAGCTGTTCAGCATCGGGAGCCATACCGTCATTTACTTCTTCTCTTCGTCCCGAAATCACTTGATCTAGCTGGTCACAGGTGCGAACGGTGATGCGCAAATCGCGCAACAAGCGCAAGCGGAACCGCCAAATGCGGAACCAAAGTATCAGCCCTAAGGGGAAGAATATACCTGCTAAGACATTGGCCCGATGGCTGTGGAAGGGGGAAGTATGAGCTGCGGCATAAATCGAGGGGAACTCATTAAGCAACGCAAGCACTTTGGAATCTCGACTATTCGACAATTCTTCAACCAGTGATTCGATGCGATCACGAATTTGCTTGGCAGCTTCGTCTTGTTCGTAACGGAAGAAGGTCTGCACATAATTGGGAGCACGAAGCAATTGCTTGCGCTGATTATATGCCCGGCAGTCTTCACGCAATGCATCTAACCAACCCGGTACAAGGTCCATGCGAGGATCTTCGATGATGACTTCTTTACGTACAAGGTGTCGTTTGGTACGAATACCCAACCAACGGAACAGCAAGGAACGGTAAGCGTCTAGATTGAAAACTACGGAATCGCGATTGGCCTTGTAGGTAATGAATATACCGAACGGAGCAATGACGAGCGTACTAATCCACATACCCAAAGCCATGTTGATACTGCCGTCACGCGCCATCTTCATACTAGACGTGTTGATAATGTACCAGAAAATGAAGATAGCTACGGAGATTACGGTAGGCATACCCAAACCACCCTTACGGATAATCGCTCCCAACGGAGCACCAACAAAGAAGAAGATGATGCAAGCCAAGGAGAGTGTCATTTTCTGATGCCATTCGACCCAGTGGCGACGGATGTTGTAATCGCCGTCGCTAACCACCATGGTTTTCCATTCCAAATCAGACTGCATGGAACGAACTGTCGAGCGCGCCAGCTGTCGCGCATTTTCCATTTCTATGTTTGAAGCATTGGCCTCGATGCTAGCCACTGTGGGAACCTTCGTTACCTGACCGGACGACTTGCGTTTCACCTTGCCTTGCAAGATAGCAGCCAGCTGCAACGAATCGGCACGGCGCAACGAACGAATGCGGTAATAGCTGCGATTCAAATCAGCATAATAGGCACGTCCAACGGAGTCGAGCTCATGTTCCATGGAGTCTACACTATGCTCAATCTGCTTCATGTTCTTCGCCTGCGGCATGCCAGTGAGCAACTCCTTGTCCATAAGATTAAAGTTGCTGTCGAAATCAATGAGCAGTTGCTTATAATTGAACGTTTCGCGGTCGTAAGGTTCACCGTTGTTATTCGACAGCATGTTCGCACCGCCATCAGACTGCAAAGCTTGAAATTGCTCCCCATTCCATAGGTCGAGCTTCAAGTGCAACTTATCTGCTGTCATTTCCAAACGGGCAGAATCGGCCAACACAATTTGCGCTTTCTCAAAACCCTGATCTGTCTTATAGATAATGGTCTGGTAGAGCATGCCTGTTTCGGCATTTTTCTTCTGCACAAAGAGATTGATGTTAGGCACTCCGTTATAAAACACCCCTTCAGGTATTTCAACCGCAGGCGACTGCTGTTTCATACTGAAAAGCAAGGTACGTAGATTGACCTGCGCCTCGGTAGAGGTGCTGTTCTGAAAATAAAAAGAGACACCTGTCATCAACAAAGCAACAATACCCAGTGGACGCATGATGCGTAACAGGGATACACCTGCCGCCTTCGTGGCAGTAAGCTCAAACGACTCACCGAAGTTACCAAATGTAATGAGTGAAGCTAAAAGAATCGCCAAGGGAAGTGCCTGCGGCACCAAAGTCAGTCCCATGTACCAAAAGAACTGGGCAAGAATCTCCATGGAGAGACCCTTGCCTATCAATTCGTCCACGTAACGCCACGTGAACTGCATCATAAAAACGAACTGACAGATAAAAAAAGCTCCTACGAAGATGAGTAGGAATTTTTGCAGGATATAGCGATCTAATTTCTTGATTCCAAGCATAGGGATTGTACGGGGTATGGTGTCATTCTGTCACGAAACAGCCCATACCATTTAGCAATTCGGGGCAAATGTACAATATTTTTTTTGCGTGACCTTTCCAGTTTGCGGGTTTTTAGGAACACCTGAAGAGGGTACGTTAGTTCGACTGTATGCAATGAAAAATGGAGAAAATGAAGAGTTCGGATGTTTCTCTTCAAATTCTCCACTTACGCAATTATGATCCTTGCGTGGCTTTCTGAAGTTTTTCCTTTCGTTCGCGCCAACTGTCTAACACGCGGCGACGGGACTGAAGGATGCTGGTACGATAGACTACACAAGTAGTAAAGCAATACACAACCGCTTGTACCCAAAGCATATTCCAATCGGAACGTACTTCAACCAAATGCGCTCCCATATTATTGATGGCTACAAATCCATGAATGCCGAACGTGGAAGGAAAAAGGTAACTAATGGTCTTCCAAACAGGAGGAACGGCACTACCTGGCCAAGAAAGTCCGGAAATGAAGAGCAAGGGAACAGAGGTAAAGACGATGAGCACGATGCACATTTCACGATGGCGAACGAAGCCACTCACGGTCATAGCAAAGAATATACAAGCCAATAGGAAGGGAACTATGAACAGGGCAATTTCCCACGGATTACCTATCTGATTTAAACTAAACAGGTGGGGTACGACACCCAGCACGTAAACACTCAAAGGAATATAGATGAGCAAATAGGCAAACGATTTACTCCAAACGATGCGCAGCAAACCTGTATGACGGCGATCGACAGGAACTAAATAGCGAAATCTGTTTTGCTCACGAGCTGTACCTGCAGCCATACCGACTCCTAACAGCAGGGTTTGTTGAAGGATGAGAATCAATACAGCAGGAATCAAAAAAGTGGCAAACCCGTTCTGTGGATTATAGAGTGACACTTCTTCGTAGGCTATGGGATGTTCTGCCACTAAGTCTTGTTCAGCTGTTGTACCGCCAGCCCGCTTCACCTTGATTTGGGCATTCATAGCGAGGCTTACATTCGTATTGGCAGTCAGGACACTCTTGTAATAAAGTAATCCGCTCATGTCGGCATAGGCACTGACGTTAACTTGTTCCCCGCGTGCCAAACGACAGCTAAAATCACGCGGCACATAAACGGCACCGTATGCCTCGCGGTCGCGAATCAGTCGCCTTGCCTCGGTCATATTGGCACAATAGGAGATAATCTTCACGTCGGGAGTGGCATCTAGTTGACGCAAGTAAGCACGACTCTGTGCCGAACGGCAGTCGTTAACCACTGCCACTGGAACTTCGCGCACTACCTCGTTAGTGTAAATGAAAGTATAGAGCAACGGATAGCCCAACGGCACAAGAAAAAAGAAGATGAGCACACCTGCATCTTTAAAGATGGTGCGCAACTCTTCACGGAACAAATAGTTCCAATCGGAAAGGGCTTGGGACCAGTAGGACATATAAGATAGTTAGAAATAGTGAGGATAAAGAGGAAGGAGAACTGCGACGACTGGAATGCCTGTGCATGGGAATTGGGAAAATTATGAGACCACCAGCCACAAACCTTAGGGTTCGTAGCGATAAGTCGTCAAAACCTTTTTCAACCGTCCCATACAGGGCCAAGGCAACAAGGCAAATGCCAGAAGGGCGAGCACATAGAGCCAAGCGTTGGCAAGGGGATAACCGTCAAGGGCACTATTGACATAGAGCAGGAAGTAATGACGCAAGGGAAAGAGATTGGACAATCCCTGCAACACGGGGTGCATGGCCATCACAGGGAAAGACATTCCCGAAATGCTAAAGGAGATGACTCCCCAAAGCGATGCAAACGAAAGGCTCAAACGTAAGGTGGGTAGCATGGTGAACATAAACACACCCAACCCTTGACAGGCGAGTACATAGAGTGCCATAATCGCCCACATCCGGGGAATGCCGCAATGGCACGGGAAATGGAGATAACCATACAGATAAAGCACATAGAGGGTTCCGGTCAGCAGAAAGATGGTAAGTTGGGGTACCAACTTACCTGTTACAGCAGCAATCACCGAACCTCCAGCTTGTGTCATCAACTCATCGGCCGTACCAAACTTCAACTCTGTGCCGAGACTGTAGACGGTAATCATAAAAATAAAGATACCGAGCATACCAGGTATAATGACATTCGACAAGTAGATGTTGTAATTCAGCCAGGGATTGTGCACGGCGTGCATATCGATGACAATTGGTTGAAGATAAGCCATTGCCTGCCGTTCGGTAGCTCCTTTGGCATAAAGCACCGTGCGCGAGGCTGCTCCCGAAGCCAATTCAGACATGGTACGCATGTCACGATAAAGTAGCGAACCAGCCACGAGATAGGAATTGTTCGTATAGAACGACACGGTTGGCATACGCTGTAACTGAGCCTCACGGGTTGTTCCTTGTGGTATGTAATAAAACCCGTAGATTTCGCCCCGCTGCATAGCACGTCGCGCATCGGTTACCTGAGGATATTCCTGCACAATACGCGACATCTGGAAGGCATCGAGGTTACGTGCCAGGTTTCGGGTAGTCGAAGTATGATCTTCGTCTACCAAGCCCATCGGCAAATTTTCGGGCAAACCTCTCGACATCAAGGTCGTGAAGAACAGGTAACAGAATATCGGCGCAAGCACCATGCAAAACCAGTAAAGGGGATGCTGGGCCAGACGTCGAAGTTCACGAATAAAAATAGAGAACATAGGATAAGAATCAAACGGGAGAGGGGGATGAAAGAATGAGAAGATGAGTTGAGGGGTGATGGAGTTGAGATAAATAGGTATCAACATACCTCGAAAGAACAATACAAAAACACTCAATCGACATGAAAGGATATACTGACATGAAGTGATGATCCGCGACTTAAGCCGACAAAAGTTTGTTCCACTCCCCCTATCCTACTGCTCGAGCAGGACACTCATGCCTGGGCGCAAACCTTCGACCGCCTTTACAGGTGAAGCCTTTACCTCGAAGGTTTTCATATCAAATTGTCCCGTTGTCTTCGTTGCTTTCCAAGCAGCATACGAGCCCAAGTCGCGGAGGAAGTAAACACGGAGTTCTACGGGCTTGTTGCCAAGGGCGGGAATGACAGCTTTGACCGTACCGTTCATCTTGAACAACGATAGATGATCTTCACGCACATTGAAGCTTACCCACATATCGTCCATCAAGGCTACATTCATAATGGGAGCTCCCGTACCAACCAATTCACCAATTTGAGGAAATATTTCAGTCACCTCTCCGTCTGCCGAAGCGGTCAGCACGGTTTCACGCAAGTAAGCACCCACTTCGTCGATAGCTCCCTGTGCCTGCGACACGAGAGCGGCAGCAGCTTGCTTATCTTCTCGCTGTGCTCCGTTCTTTGCCATGTCATATTGCGACTTGGCAGCACGTTCGGTAGCAATTGCGGCATCGCGCTGAGCAGTTACTTCGTCGAGTTTTTGGGCTGTCATAACTCCCTGATCGTAGAGACGCTTTACGCGCTCGTAAGACTTTTCGGCAATCTGTACACCGACACGCGCCTTTTGCCACATTTCGTAAGCACCAGCTATCTGCTCGCTACGGGCCCCCTTCTCAGCCTTGCGGTTTTGGGCGGCAGCAGCTTGTTCGACAGCGCGTGCCTGCTTGAGTTTTGCATTCACTTCGGGAGCTTCCAAAATAGCGAGCGTATCGCCAGCTTTCACTTGGTCGCCTTCCTTCACTAAATAGCGAAGCACACGACCAGGCACTTTACTAGAAACACGGTATTCGTTGACATCGGCTTGTCCTTGTATGGTGTCCTTTTCATCACTAAAAGCATACAGACTACCGATTATTACTAAGATAATGACACCTGCAAGAATAAAGATAGCAGGCAAAAGATTGGGTTTCTGACGACTCATAATAGAGGAGATTGAGAGGTTGAAAGTTTAACTATACCGAACGATGACGTTCTATCTTTGACCGATGGCCTTGCGGTACGCGGCACGCGTAATCTTCGTGTCGATCTGCGCATCGATTTTGTCGCTATGTGCCTGAAGCCATGCGGTTTGTGCCTGAAGCAAGTCGGTCGTATTGATGACACCTTCGTGAAAGCCCACCTGAGCCACACGAAGATTTTCTTCAGCCTTGTCCAGGCTCTTGAGGCTCAACGCGAGTTTGCGGTCGGCTTCGTTCACCCGAAAGGCTTCCTGCGTCACTTGCAGTTCAATCTTTTCACGGGCTTCTTCTGACTGAAGGGAAGCCATCATCGCTTCGGTCTTGGCTGAACGCACTTTGTAACGCGTTTCACCCCAGTTCCACACGGGAACTTTCAACAAGATGCCCACGCTCCAAGTTCCGCGAAACTTCTTTTCAAAGCTGTTGAATACATTCGGATTGGAAATGGCATAGCCACCTGTCAAAGCTAACTGAGGTAAATGAGCTGAACGCTCTACGCGTGCTTTCTCGGTATAAATCTGCTGCGCCAATTGCAACTGACGAAGCTCGGGACGCAGTGCATAAGCTTGACTGATTCCGTCCTGTACATTGACCGTAGCTTCAGATTGAACTGAAAGGTTTTCGCTTGCCTCGTCTGCTAAGGTCGGACGATTGGTCAACGGAATACCACACAATTGACAAAGGAGCATACGCGAAAGGGTAAGTCCATCGTCGACCTTAGTCAAGGTCATTTCAGCTTCATTGAGTTTTACGCTCACCGCCAGTCCGTTACTGCGGGTAGCCACACCTTCGTCAATCATCTTGACCATATCGGAATCAAGTCGAGCCAACATGTCACGATAGCCTACAGCCAAACGGCGTTTGTTGACTAACGAAACGACTTGCCAATAGGCTTTCTCCACATCAAGCATCAAAGCCTGCTGACTGGCATCAAGGCGATCGGCTGCAAGTTGCTTCTGATACTGCGTGATACGTTCGTAAGCTTTGATTTTTCCACCCATATAGAGGGGTTGGGTTAGCAGGATGGCACCTGCGGTCATATTTCGGTTATCGGTATGCAAGGCATCTATTAGTCCTTGACCAAGGGCATTGCCCATTTGTCCGATTTGGGGTATCAAGCCTGAAAATCCTTGTACCAAAGGTGCGAGTTCAGGGTGTTGTGTAACCAATTGTTGAGCCATCTGCTGGAAACCATTCGAAGCAGTCGTTCCCAAACTACCGAGCATCTTCTTTTGGTCTTTGCTTAAAAGGGAAACTTGGTCTCCGGTACGCATATAACCAGCTGTCAAAGATATTTTAGGGAAATAATTCGTGCGAGCCGCCTTACGATCCCACTCGCTCTTCTCTACACTCAAACGAGCGGCAGCAAGTTCTTTATTATTTTGCAAGGCGAGTGCGCGACAACTGTCAAGCGACAGCGAGGTCTGCGCAGAAGCGCTAATGCCTGCCCAGGCAAGCAATAGGCAAAGGGTATATTTTTTCTTCATACGTTTCAGTTAGGAGATACCTACGCGACAAAAATACCGCTTTTCCCTTAGGTCAGCTGAATTTGGCTCCATGGAAGGGCAAGAAAAGGGAAAAATGGAACAGAAACGCGAGAAAAAGGTTGGCTTACATCCCAATCAAACGGGTAGACACTCTGGCAACGCGCCCCTGTCGATATGACAAAAGGGCTGAAACAATAGAAAAGGACTTGTTTCAAGGATAAAAATTGTCAGATGGAAGGAAGAAGGACAATTTTCAAGGATAAAAATTGTCAGATGGGAGGAAGAAGGACAATTTTCAAGGATGAAAAATGTCAAATGGGAGGAAGAAGGACAATTTTCAAGGGAGAAAAATGTCAGATGGAGGGAAGAAGGACAATTTTTCTGCCACAGGAGGGGGTGACAGCAGAAGAGGGAAAGGCTGGAGCAGAATGACAAAACAGGAAGCAACACCCAAAAGAAACCGTCCAAGGCGCAGGAAGCACCTTGGACGGCTGTATGTTCATGCTATTGCATGAGAATGGAAAAGAATGGTTTGTAATCAACGAACGAATTACTTAATCAAATCGAGCGTATCGCTGGCGATAAGCAATTCTTCATCGGTCGGAACAACAACCACTTTCACTTTACTATCGGGCGTAGAGATGATTTCTTCTTCGCCACAGTTCTTGCGGTTCTTTTCTTGATCAAGCTTAATGCCCATAAACTCGAGATCTTCGGTTGCACCCTTACGCACATCCCACTGGTGTTCACCGACACCAGCCGTGAAGACTACGATATCTACACCACCCATCACGGCAGCATAGGCACCGATGTACTTCTTAATGCGGTAATCGTACATTTCCATAGCAAGCTTAGCGCGTTCGTTACCGGCAGCAATTCCAGCTTCTACCTCACGGATGTCGCTAGAAATACCTGAAATGCCGAGTACACCGCTCTGCTTGTTGAGCAGGTCGCTCATTTCGTCGGCATTGAGACCTTCCTTCTTCATGATGCTGAGCACTGCAGAGGGATCTACGTCACCTGAACGCGTACCCATCATGAGACCTTCGAGCGGGGTCAGACCCATTGACGTATCAACACATTCGCCATACTTCACAGCAGAAACAGAAGCACCGTTACCGATGTGGCAAGTGACGATGCGCACATCCTTCGGATTCACGCCGAGTACTTCGCAAACGCGAGCGGTTACGAAGCGGTGGCTCGTACCGTGAGCACCCCAACGACGTACGTTGTTCTCCTCATAATACTTATAGGGAACGGCATACATGTATGCCTTAGCAGGCATCGTCTGATGGAAAGCTGTGTCGAATACAAATACCTGAGGAAGTTCGGGCAACATCTTCTTGACTGCCACATAACCCTTGAGGTGAGCTTCAGAATGAAGGGGAGCAAGTTCCATGTACTGCTTCCACTCTTCGAGCATCTGGTCTGTTACAACCTGGCTCTTGGTGAAACGACCACCAGCCACGATACGGTGACCAGCTGCGCTAATTTCATCGAGGCTCTGAATAGCTCCGTATTCAGGATGAAGGAGCGTATCAAACATCAGCTTAATACCTTCCGTGTGGGTGGGACAAGCTGATTCGATGATTTTCGTTTCACCATTGATTTTAGTCTTGAGGAAAGAACCTTCAAGACCGATTTTTTCAATACCACCTGCAGCCAATACGCTCTTGTCGTCCATTTCATAGAGTTTGTACTTGATGGAAGAGCTACCACAGTTGATGACGAGAATTTTCATTGGGATAAAGAAATGTATATGTGTATTGAGGGAGTTAAAGAGGAGATAGAAATCATAACGCGGAAAGGCGTTAGAGCCTTTACTTAGGCGTTTTCTTCTTCCTTAGCGGCAATGGCCTGGTTGGCTGTGATGGCAATCATCTTGTAGATGTCATCGATAGAGCAACCGCGTGAAAGGTCGTTGACGGGACGAGCGATACCCTGGAGAATAGGACCTACAGCAGTAGCATGACCCAGACGCTGTACAAGCTTGTAACCGATGTTACCCACTTCGAGACTCGGAACTACGAGGACGTTGGCCTTACCTGCGATGGGGCTACCCGGTGCCTTGGAACTACCTACAGAAGGAACGAGAGCCGCATCAGCCTGAAGTTCACCATCGATAAGCAGGTTGGGCTTCATTTCCTTTGCAATCTGAAGAGCCTCTACCACCTTGTCTACTACTTCGTGCTTAGCAGAACCCTTGGTTGAGAAACTCAACATAGCCACGCGCGGTTCGATACCAGCCACAGCCTTGGCTGTCTGAGCGGTACAAACGGCAATCTGTGCAAGTTGGTTAGCATCGGGAACGGGAGTTACAGCAACATCACCCATCACCAGCACACCGTTATCACCACATTCGGGAGCGTGCGTCAACAGCAACATGGCACCGCTCACGCAAGTAATGCCGGGAGCAGTCTTGATAATCTGCAAAGCAGGACGAAGTACGTCACCCGTCGTATTGCGTGCACCTGCCAACTGGCCGTCAGCATCGCCACTCTTAATGATCATGCAACCGTAATAAAGGGGATCCTCCACCTTCTTGCGAGCTTCCTCAATGGTCATGCCCTTCTTCTTACGAAGTTCGGCGAGAAGTTGTGCATATTCTTCCTTCTTCGGGCTGTTGACGGGGTCGATGATCGTAGCACGGTCAATGTTACCCAAGCCCCATTCCTTCGCCTTAGCGTGGATTTCATCCACATTGCCGAGGAGAATCAGGTCGGCCACACCGTCGGTCAGAATTTGGTTAGCTGCCTTCAATGTACGCTCTTCTGTACCTTCGGGAAGTACAATACGCTGCTTGTTCGCCTTTGCGCGGGAAATGAGTTGTTCAATGAGTTCCATTATGTAGATTAAAAATTTAGGAAGGCTGACGTAACGCGTACATCAGCCTCGAAGAGTTATGAATAAACGAGTGAATTGAAAAATGGAGCGTTCAAAGACCGATCCATACCCCGCTCAAGCCCCAACAGACTTAAGTATGTGTAGTGGGTATGAAGGCGATAGACAAAAGAAAAAAGAATTTGTCCACTCCATTTTGTTAACGCATTGCAAAAGTACAGATTAAATCAACGCGAAACCTTAGGAATTTGAGAAAATGTCAAACGGAGGTAGACTTCTCCCCTATCCTTCGCATTATCCAAACTATTCACTTTGCACAAAAAATCGGCTCTCCCGTTGTTCTTTCCAAACAACAGCAGAGCCGAAATGAGAATTAGCCTGTTTCCGTTCAGCGATTAAAGACCATAACTGAACGCGTCAATATAGCTATAGAATACGCCACCCAAGCCGAGCACGAGTACACCGAGTGTACAGAGTGCCAAAGCGAGACGGCTGTAACCATCACTCTTGAATGTCGCAATCGGACTTTCGTTGGGCTTAATGTACATAGCCTTTACAATCAACAGATAGTAGTAAAGCGAAATCACGGTGTTGACTAAGGCGATGAATACCAACAGGTGGTAACCTGCGTGGAAAGCGGCCATAAAGACGAAGAACTTGGAGAAGAATCCTGCGAAGGGCGGGATACCTGCCAAAGAGAAGAGGCAGAGCGTCATGAGGAACGCAAGCTTCGGATTCGTCTGGTAAAGACCATCGTAATCGCTGATGTTAATCTTACCACTGTTTTCTTCAATGCTGGTCATCACTGCGAAAGCACCGAGGTTAGATACCATGTAGACCAAGAGATAAAACACAAGTGCGGTCATGCCCTGAGCCGTACCATCCATCACTGCCAGTACAAGGTAACCTGCCTGCGAAATGGCTGAGAAGGCCATGAATCGCTTGAGGTTGTTCTGACGAATGGCAAAGAGATTGGCAATGGTAATCGAAGCTACAATAATCCAGAACATCGCGGTATTCCAGCTTTCGAACAAGGTGCTAACACTAAACACCTTGACGAGTACTGTGAGCAACACGAATGCTGCAGCACCCTTTGAAATCACGCTGAGGTAACCCGTTACTACGGTCGGTGCACCTTCGTAGGTGTCAGCTGTCCAGAGGTGGAAGGGAACGAGCGAGATTTTGAAACCCATACCGGTGATGAAGAGCAACATGCCAAAGATGGTAAAGAGAGAGCCATCGAGCAATACGCCTACTTCACTGAAGTAAAGGGTACCCGTAGCACCATAGATGAGTGAAATGCCATAGAGCAAGAGGGCGCTGGAGAAAAGAGCGAGCAAGATGAACTTAGCACCTGCTTCGGCACTTTCGAAACGCTTCTTGTCGTAAGCTACCAAGGCGGTCATGGGCACGGATGCCAACTCCAAGCCGATGAAGAACATCAAGAAGTGACCGCTGGAAATCATGAAGTACATACCCAAGAGGGTGAAGAGTACCAACATATAGAACTCACCTTGCTTGACAAGGTTCTCCTCGCGGCTCAGCCATTTGTGAGCCATGAGGAAGACAACGAGCGTACCCACGTTGAGCACCGACTTGAGGATGGTCATCATCGGGGTGTACTGATACATGCCACCAAAGGCTTCGGTAGCCTCAGCAGTGCAACAGGGCAGGAAGTTGAGCGCGGTGTGTGCTGCAAGCAACACTACAGGCAGGCAAGTATTGTAAACGCCCTTCCCGCTCTTTTTATCAGGACACATAAAGAGGTCGGCTACAAACAGGATGAGAATCACTGCCAGCAGAGACAACTCTTCGTGCATATATAAGAATTGCGAATAATCCATTTTGTCTGTATTTATTGGAGATTAAAGGAAGGGATTGCAAGAAGATACGGTTACGGCTGCCGAATGGATGTGATCAACGATGGGTGCTACGCCCGTCGTAATCATGTCGCTTACCCAGAACGGAGCCATACCCAAACCAGCTACAGCCAGGATGAGGCAGATTACAGAGAAGCGCTCGTCCCAAGTAGCATCGGTCAACTTGAGGTGATGTTCGTTAGTGCAAGTACCATAAAGAATCTTACCAACCACACGCAAGATGTAGACTGCAGTAATCACGATGGATGAGCAGGCTGCAATCGTCAACACGCGGTGGAAGGTGTCCGCATTCTGGAACGAACCCACGAAGATGGTCATCTCGGCAATGAAACCTGAGAAACCAGGAAGACCTAAGTTAGCCAAACCAGCGAGAATGTAACCTACGGAAAGGAAGGGCATAATGCGCATCAATCCGTTGAGTTCGCGAATGTCACGCGTATGCGTACGACCGTAAATCATACCGATGAGGGCAAAGAAGAGGGCCGTCATCAAACCGTGGCTCAACATCTGCAACACGGCACCCGTGCAAGAAGTTTGGTTGAGCATGAGGATGGCGAAGAGTACGAGACCACAGTGTGACACAGAACTGTAAGCATTGATGTACTTCAAGTCGGTCTGTACACAAGCAGAGAATGCACCATAAACCACAGAGATACCCGTGAGGATGAGGAAAATCCATCCTAACTCATTGGCAGCCTCGGGCATGAGGTACATAGCGATGCGGAAGCAACCATAACCACCGAGCTTCATCAACACACCGGCGTGAAGCATGGATACGGCAGTAGGAGCTGAAGCGTGACCGTCAGGGCTCCAAGTATGGAAGGGGAAGAGCGCACCGAGCACACCGAAACCGATAAAGGTCAAGGGGAACCAAATGCACTGCTGTACGAAGTCAATGGCATGAGCCCCTCCAGTGTGGTTGGCAATCTCAACGATGTTCATCGTGTTACCACCTGCACCATAGAAGATACCGAAGATACCGCACATCAAGAAAGCGGAACCACCCATCAACATGAGGGTCAGCTTCATGGCGGCATATTCCTTCTTACCGCTACCCCATACACCGATGAGGAGGTACATCGGAATCAAAGCTACCTCGTAGAACATGAACATGGCGAACATGTCGACGGAGATAAAGAAACCAAATACACCGAGACTCAACAGGGTAAACCAAAGGAAGTATTCCTTGGTCAGGGGCTTTAACTGCCAGGAGGCGAAGGTTCCGGTGAAAACGATGACAGCCGAAAGCAACAACATCGCTACCGAAATACCATCGACACCTACCGAATATTTAATGTGAAGAGGTTCGATCCAATTGACCGAAGCCGTGTAGAGCATTTCCTCCGTAGCTCCGGCCGCACGGTCACCGATGAAGGTCACGGTCAGATAGGCGGCAAGAACGAGCAAAGCTGTACTACCAGCGACCATTACCGCACGGACACCCTTCACGTCACGAGCCAACCACAGGCCAAGCAACATGACCAAAGGAATGACTACAAATAATGATAAGAAATTCATTGTCGTAAATTGTGTTTCTGTTTGGGATTATGCTAACGCCATGATCAACAACAAAACAAGCGTGCCGAGCAGGAAGACGAAAGCGTACTTCTGAACTGAACCGCTCTGAAGACCGCGGATGCGGAAGCTCAGGGCATTGGTGCCCCAGGCGAGGAAGTCGAAGAATCCATCCACAATGTGACGGTCGAACCAGGCAATGGGCTTCGAAACATGAGCGAAGATGATGCGGTGAGTAATGTACTGGTAAACCTCATCAAGGTAAAAGCGCTTGTAGGCCCAACGATGGAGCGAACTGAACTTCTCGGCCAGGGCATCGGCCTTGGGCTGACGAGAACCAATGTACATATAAGTGGCAAGGAAAATAGAAGCTACGGCAATGACAATTGACGTTCCAGCTACATTCCAGTCGAGGTGGATGTCATAAAGCTGACCATCGGCACTTACGAAATGACCGAAGGGAATGAAACCAGCTACGCAGGTTACTACAGCAAGGAACATGAGGGGGAAGGTCATCGTCAGCGGTGCTTCGTGAGGCGTATGCTTCGCATGAAGCTCTACATTCTCTGTTCCCCAGAAAATGCCGTAATAAAGACGGAACATGTAGAATGCGGTCATAGCGGCAATCGCTGTCATAATCCAACCCATGGCAGGCATGTAAGCAAAGGCTGCCGTGAGGATTTCGTCCTTAGAGAAGAAACCTGAGAAGGGAGGAATACCTGAAATGGCCAGACAGGCAATGAGGAACGTAATGTGCGTGATGGGCATGTACTTACGCAAACCGCCCATGGCTGACATTTCGTTGCTGTGTACAGCATGAATGATACAACCGGCACCCAAGAAGAGCAATGCCTTGAACATAGCGTGGGTAAAGAGGTGGAACATGGAAGCCATATAACCCAATGAACCTACGTGTTCGTGACCGGTAGCATACTCGGTACAAACACCAAGGGATACCATCATGAAGGCAATCTGAGAAATCGTAGAGAAAGCAAGTACACGCTTGATGTCGCTCTGGCAGCAAGCAACTGCAGCTGCATAGAAGGCAGTGAAAGCACCTACCCAAGCTACAATGTGGAGCGTATCGGGTGCGTACTGAATCCACAAGGGGAAGAGGCGGGCAATCTGGAACACACCAGCAACGACCATGGTTGCGGCGTGAATCAAAGCTGATACCGGCGTAGGACCTTCCATGGCATCGGGCAACCAAATGTGAAGGGGGAACATGGCACTCTTACCAGCACCACCGATGAACATCAAGAACAAGGCCGTGGGGAGCATCATGGCACCTTCAGCAAATCCTGCCTGGTTAAACTCGAAGCCGAAGGAATGGCAATAGTAACCGTAAATCAGGATACCAATCAAGAAGAACATATCGGCAAAACGAGTGACGATGAATGCCTTCTTGGAAGCGGCGATGGCTGCGGGTGAGGTGTAGTAGAAACCAATCAAGAGGTAGGAAGATACACCCACCAATTCCCAGAACATATACATCTGGAAAATATTGGTTGCCACAACCAAACCGAGCATTGACATGGTGAAGAGGCTAAGGAAAGCGTAATAACGCTGGAAGCCGCGCTCACCGTGCATGTAACCGAATGAATAAATGTGGACCATGAGCGACACGGTGGAGATGACAATGAGCATCATCACCGAAATGGGATCGAGCATAATACCCATGTCGAAGCTCAGTCCTTTAACAAAGAAGGGCAACCACTGGATGTTGTAAGGAACAAGCGTGGGGAGTGCCCCGTCTACGCGAGCGGTATTGAAGAAATACTCGTAAGCCGTGAAGTACGACAAAGCCGTCACCACGAGCAGTACGGCAGTACCTGTCAAGCCCGCTGCTTTATGGCTGAACCATTTTCCGAATACTCCGAGGAGGAGAAACGAGATGAATGGCAGCAAAAGAATGAGAATTGTTGATTCCATTAGTTGTGATGTTTACAGACTTTTTTCTACCACTTCATCTTTTCAAGCTCATCTGCCTGGATGTTTTTCACCATACGGTAGATGTTAATCATGATGGCTATAGCAATGGCACTTTCTGCAGCCGAAATAGCGATGGAGAAGAGTGCGAAGAAATAGCCTTCATTGCCTTCAGGATAAAGCATGCGGTTGAATACTGCAAAATTGAGATCGGTAGCATTGAGCATCAATTCGACCGACAAAAGAATGGCCAGGGTGCTGCGGCGCGTCAGAAATCCGAAAACGCCGGCAAACATCATGACGGCTGAAATGATAAGAAGATATTCCAGTTGAATCATAACGTAGATTTGTTTTAGCGTTTACGGGCAATCAGCAATGCACCTACGATACAAGCCAAAAGCAATACACTGACAGCCTCGAAAGGAAGCAGGTAGCCATTGTCGCCCGTAGAAAGCATGTTGTTACCAATAGATTGGATAGAAGTAACTGCGCTGGCAGTCTCGCTGGGAGCTGTAAGCACTTGTGATTTGAAATTGTGGGTCAACACCACACCAAGGAAGGAACAGAAACCAACCAATGCGAGGAGGAAGCCCCAAGAGGCATCTTTTACCTTACGCTTGAAGGTCTCTTCCTTAGCACCCTCCGTCAACAAAATGGAGAATACGTACAGCACAATGATGCCGCCCGCATAGACCATGACTTGCACAGAACCGAGGAAGGTGTAGCCCATCAGAAAATACATACCAGCCGTGCCTAACAACACGAACAGCAGGTATGTGGCAGCACGCACAATGCTCTTGGTCATCACTGTCGCGAAGGACGAGAAGATGATCAGTACTGCCAAAACGACGAACATGATATTTTGTGAATCCATGAATCTTGTTTGATGTATCAATTACTTTTCTTGAACCTTTGAACCCTCGTGATTCAATACCTTAATGAGCTTTGAACGGTCGAATACGGCGTTCTCATAACTCTGGTCAAAGGTAATTGCATCGTGGGGACAGGCACGGGTGCAAAGCTGGCAGAACATACAAGAACCAAGGTCGTACTCGTACTTAACGAGACGCTTCTTTTTCTTGCCGTCCTCAGTTTCATAAAACTCGCTCGTTACCTTGATACTGCCATTGGGGCAAGCCATCTGACAGAGGCCGCAACCCACACATTTGTGCTCATTCTGCTCGTTGTGGAGCATTGTGAGCGAACCGCGAAAACGATCAAACATAACATTGGTCGCACGGTTCTCAGGGTATTGTTCGGTAATCTTGGGGGTGAAAAACTCGCGCATCGTGGTCTTCAAACCGGTGCCGAGGCTTTTCAATCCACCGACGATTCCGCCGATATAACTTTTTTCTTCCATGAGTGGAGATTCATTTAAGCTTAAAAGTTTAGATAAGAAATTTGGGAGTTCAGAGGCCGATGAACTTTCAGCGTTTGTCGGTCAATCCCTAACAGACAAGTCCATCCACGTAAACTCTTCAACTCATAAACTTTTCAACTTTGATTAGAAATGCCATCCCATAGCGACGCAGAGTGCCATGAGGACAAGGTTTACCATGCTGAAGGGAACGAGATACTTCCATTCGAGGGAAAGAATCTGGTCAATACGCAGACGCGGGAAGGTCCAACGCAACCACATCAACAAAAAGACTACAAAGAAGGTCTTGCCAAGGAACCAAACCGCTCCAGGAATGAGGTCCATCACACCGTTGAAAGCGTCGAGACCATAAATGTGCAAGGGAGCCCAGCCACCGAGGAAGATGGTAGAAGCCATACCGGCACAGATGAAGAGGTTCAAGTACTCTGCCAAGTAGTAGTAACCGAAGTGCATACCTGAATATTCGGTATGATAACCTGCGGTCAACTCACTCTCACACTCGGGCAAGTCGAACGGACCACGGTTACACTCTGCATTACCTGCTACCAAATAGATAAAGAAGGCAATGACTGCAGGAATGTGACCACGAACGATGTTCCAACCGTTTACGTACTGATCCTGGCAGATTTCGCTGAAGGACATGGTACCGGTCAAGCAGATCATGGCGAGCATGGTCATACCGATGGAGAGCTCATAACTGATAATCTGAGCACCACTTCGCATGGCACCAATGAGTGAATACTTATTGTTACTACTCCAACCGGCAAGCAGGATACCTACCACACCGATAGAAGAAATAGCAAGGAAGAAGAATACGCCGACATTGAAGTCAATGATGTGCGCACCCATATTCCAGGGCAGACAAGCGAAAGTAACCATTGAGGCTGTCACAACCAGGAACGGAGCGAGGTTGTGCAGGAAGAGGTCACTCTGTCGCATACTGATAATCTCCTTGGTCAGCATCTTGAATACGTCGCTGAATACCTGGAGAAGTCCCCACTTACCTACACGCATCGGGCCTAAGCGGCACTGAAAGGCTGCGCAGACCTTGCGTTCCATATAGATAAGGGCGATAGCAAACACGGCATACAACGTGATGATGACCAATGCCACAAGAATACTCTCCGTCAAGATTGCACCCCACTCGGCAAAGCCACACGTCTGCATGAGAAAGCCATGAAGCCAGTTTGTTACTATTGAGAAATCAAACATGAGATTTAAATATTGAGTTTCGAAGTTTATGAGTTTAAAAGTTTATGAGATTGCTCATAAGGAAACCTTGTAGTTAGACACTAAAGACCTTGTGATTCAATTCACGGGCACGTTGCCATACTTGGAGTTTTTCAAAAGAAAAGACAGGAGCTTCCATGAAACAAACTTGACAAACGTATCCTCTTAACTTTTAAACCTTCAACTTTTCAACTTAAAAGATTTATCTATCAATGTCGGGAACTACGTAATCGACTGTACCGCCAATGGTAATTAAGTCCGCCAACATATTATTGCGGCAAGCTGTATCCATGACAGCTACGAGGGGAAGACCCGTAGAGCGGTAGTGCAAACGATAGGGAGACTTGTCACCCTTGCTCTCGATAAACACACCGATACGGCCACGGCTACCCTCAACTTCGCTGAAGAACGTACCAACGGGAAGCTTGATAATGGGCTTCATCTTTTCCTGGAAGTTGCCTTCGGGAATGTTGTCGATGAGTTGCTCGATAATGTTCAAGCTTTCGAGAATTTCGTCGAGACGAATCATGTAACGAGCGAAAGAATCTCCTTCGGTACGAATCACTTCATTGAATTGCACACGGTCATAAGCAGCATAAGGACGAAGCTTACGGAGGTCATTGTGCCAACCGGAAGCACGACCCGTACCACCTGTACAGCCGAATGAAATCACCTGCTCCTTCGTCAGCATACCCACACCCTTTGAACGGTTCTGGAAAATCACATTACCCGTAAAGATGTCATGGTATTCCTGAATATTCTTACGCATATAAGGAATAAACTCCTTCACGCGCTTCACGAAGTTGGGATGAATGTCAGCCATCACACCGCCAATCGTGTTGTAGTTCAGGATAAGACGGCCACCACAAGTTTCTTCAAAGATGTCGAGAATCTTCTCACGATCACGGAAGGCATAAAGGAATGCGGTCGTTGCACCGAGGTCCTGACACAAACAGCCGAAGAAGAGAATGTGTGAGTCAATACGTTGCAACTCGTCCATAATGGTACGAATTACCTGTACGCGGTCACTCACTTCTACACCCATCGCCTGTTCAATACACATACAAAGCGCGTGGCGATTCTGCATCGCACCCAGATAGTCCAAACGGTCAGTCAAAGCCAACGTCTGCGGATAGGTCATGTGCTCGCTAATCTTCTCCACGCCACGGTGAATGTAACCGAGTACGGGATCAATCTTGCGAATCATTTCCCCTTCGAGTGCCACACGGAAGTGAAGTACACCGTGGGTAGAAGGGTGCTGCGGACCAATATTCACTACATAGTCATTGGGCTGGAAGATGGCATGTTCCACCTTTTCTACCTTGCCGTCAGCCTGAAGCACATATTCGTGCGTCACGTCGCTAAGCGGTTCGTTAGTCATACGAAGCGGATTGTTCTTTTCCGTTTCGTCATCCTTACGGAAGGGATAACCCACCCAGTCTTCACGCATGAAGAGGCGGCGCATGTCGGGATGGCCTGTAAAGACAATGCCATAGAAGTCATACACCTCACGCTCGTACGTATTAGCAATGTCCCAAAGGTTGCTTACCGAAGGAAGCATGGGGGTTTCGCGGTCAGTAGTCACACACTTCACACAGGCTTGCTTACCTGTAGCAGTTGATTCTACTTGATAGACCACACCGAGACCCTCTTCCATCCAGTCTACACCTGTCAAGTTGAGCAGGAGATCCATACCTTCCTGATCGTGCAGGCGCTTCATTTCCGCATAAAGTTCAGCGGGAGCAACGGTCTTAGGCTTCAGTTCATTGACTGCCGGCTTAGCGGGAGCAGCAGGAGCAGCGGGACGTGCTGCCGGCTTAGCGGCAGGTTGTGCTTGGGGAGCAGCAGCCGTTGCAGGCTTAGCTTCCACGTTTGCTTGAGATTTCAATTCTTCGCTCATGCCATTTCCTCCTGATTATAGATTTGTTCTTCCTTAACTCCAGCTGCATCACGGTAAGGATCCTTCTCCTTGCGGTTGGTTGTACCGAAGAAGTTTTCAACCTTAACAATACGTTGCAACTGCATCATACCGTAGAGGAATGATTCCGGACGCGGGGGGCAACCGGGCACATACACATCCACAGGGATAATTTTGTCCACACCATTGACTACATGGTATGACTTATTGAACGGTCCACCCGAAATCGAGCAACCACCAATAGCAACCACGTACTTCGGGTCGGCCATCTGGTCATACAGACGGCGGAGCACCGGAGCCATCTTGGTCGTAATCGTACCACAAACCAAGATTACGTCGGCCTGGCGGGGACTGTTACGCGTTACTTCAAAACCGAAACGGGCAATGTCATAACGGGCAGCACACACCGCCATAAACTCAATACCACAGCAACTGGTTGCAAAGGTCAAAGGCCACAGAGAGTTAGAGCGTCCCCAGTCAATAAGGTCGTCTAACTTGCGCACAATGACGTTGGCTCCGCCAGCGTTCAGTTCTTCAACGAGCTTCTCGTAAGTCTCGTTGTCCTTAAATTCCTCATAAGGAATCGACTTGATGTTTGCTCTCTTTACTGCCATTTCAACGCTCCTTTCCTCCAGGCATAAGCCAAGCCCAGAACTAAAATGAACAAGAAGAAGAGCACGCTAAACAGACCGGCAGGTCCGAGTGAGCGCATCACGACGGCCCAAGGAAACAGGAACATCGTTTCAACATCGAACATCAGGAAGAGAATGGCGAACAGATAATAACCTACTCGGAACTGCATCCAGGAGCGTCCACGCGTAGGCACACCACATTCATAAGCCTCCTCCTTCTGTGCGTTGTAGCTACGCGGCGAAATCAGCTTGGCCAACACCGTCACGACGCCTACGAACGCCAACCCTGTCAACAATGCTGTGACAAATAAGGTAAAGTTCATAGCTCTTTAAATGTTATAGTTAATATGTAATGATTGGAATAATACACAGAAGACTAAAAACAACGAACACAAAGACTTCTACGCTTTAAGACGAAAAAAGCCGCACAGCGAGGGATAGGGCACCCTGCGTGCGGACATAAAAAATCAGCGTACGGACGCACTCGTCCGCCGCTTTCAATCGATTTTTACCAGTTAAGCCTGCCATCAAGCAAGCGTTCACATAGCAGCCCTTATTCACGTTGTTTTCGTCTTTGGGTTGCAAAGTTACGAACCCTCGCTTAATGAGCAAAGTTTTCGGAAACTAAATAGGCTCACCCTACATGATTGGGTGAGCCTAATGATGGATAACAAACCGCAAAGTTACTTCACGTGCTTTTGCACGGTAGTACCTTGCGCGGTTACTACTTTTTCGAGATAAACTCCCGTTGCTGGTCGTTCAATGCGGAGTCCTTGCAGGTTGTAATAAGTACGACTTATCACGTTCATTCCGACATTCGTCCCAGCAGTTATGCCCGTTTGCTGCTGATGGACTGCGGCCTGACTGGCATTGAGTATCTCCAGCTTCTGTCCTCCCTGATCGGTCGGACTGTTTACAAAGGCTACCGCCTTCAAGTGTTCGAGATTCCAATGTGCCGGCAGGTCGATGGTAAACGTCCGGGTAAAGGTATTACCTTCCCAAGTGATTTCGTCTCCTAAGATTGAAGTGAGCGACTGGCGGTAAACGTGGTTATGTATCTTTTCTCCAGAACCTAACTGTGGCCGCAGGGTCGTTACACTGTCTTCTACAAATTGAACGGTCAATCGGGCTTCGGGAAAGAGTTGACTACAAAGATTGGTCCGTTCGCCACGCACTGTGAGGACGCATTGGCGCGTATCGGTTTGAAGTTGCGTCTCCAAGTCCAGCTTAACAAATGCGGGTTGCTTCGTACAAAACTGGAAGTCGGCTTCACTACTGTAGACCGTCGTACCTGGAATAATCGGATTATTTTCGTCCAGGCTGTTCGTTACAACTCGGCGGTCGTAAGTCAATCGGGGTGAAGCGGTGACGTTGAGCAACAGGCGCAATTCTTCAGAATCATTTACGGTAAGTTCGTCTGTACCAAAACCTACATGATGAATCACCCATACCGTTCCGGGCTTCTTCTTTATCAGCTCTTTGTTGATAAACCCATGAACGGGCGGACAATTGGGACAGACCAGGGTCGAGAAATGCTCTATCAGCGTCTGACGTGGATAACTTTCTTGGTAAGCGACTAAGGTTGTGCGCAAGGTGTCGTTAACGGTCACACCGTTATGGGAATCAATCCAAAGTTTAACCTCATTGACTCCTTCATGACAAGCCGTAGTAGGGAGATCAAATGTACAAGTCACCGTTTCGCCAGCCGCCACCTTCCCTTGGGTTTCCACTACCTGAGGGTTATCAGCCTGTCCCTCTACGACCCAACTGTAATGTACAGCAGGCAGGGCGGCTTCACTCATTCCGAAGTTGCTGAGGGTAAAGGTCATGGGAGCGAACTCTCCTATTGGGTAATAGGCTCCTGCATGGTGAAAGGAAGCGAGTGCCAAGTCTTCAGTAACAATTTCACCGTTGACTTCAACCTCAGCCTGCAAACAGAGTGGACCGTAGCCGTACTGACTGCCTACCATCCAATCGATGCCATTCGACTTGCTATAAAAGCCTTCAGGATGCGGATTACCCTCGCAAAGTAGTCCTTTGCCCGCAGGCAGATAGCCCGTATACATAATGACTAACTGGTCACCCGTGATAATGTAGGGCATCGTTAGATCAACCTCCTTCCAACCGCGTTCGGTCGTTCCCGACACATCGGTATAGGTTCCCTCTATACTGGGGCCATCTAATTCGTGGCGCAACATGACATGTATCATGGACAACCCTTCTTCAGTTGCCAAACGCACCTTACGGATGGTGCCGCCTTTCAACAGTTTCATGCGCGATTCGGGGATGACAATGCCCGCCGAAAACAGGCAGTCGTAGCTCACATTAAGTACCGCAGTTTGTACTTGATCGCTTATTTCGTCGGAACAGTAACCCAAACGATAAGTAGTTTGTGCAAAAGCCCCCAAGAGACTAAGACAAGCCACCAACAAAGTCAATAGTCTTGTTGCTGAATTCATCATAGGATTTATGGAAACGTTTAATGAGATGTTTTGAAGCGTACAAAAATACATATTCACGCTATTTCCGTCTGTTTCCCTTCACGTAAAGCTTGTCAAACGAAAGCACGGACAGCAAGCAAACTCGCTGATCGATTGCAGTAAATCGTATCCCTCAATCGAAAATGTACACCCATTAGTAGCACAAAGCCATCTCCAAACAAGAAAAGTCTTACAGAGCCCTGCAAAAAAAGTTCCGTTCGGGAATCCACTTTCACACAATAGCAAGAGGGGCTTCCCGAACGGAATTTTATGGGTGATACCATTTGCAACGGCTACCGTTATTTATAGCGCAACCATTTCAACATTTCCTTTACGCTGGGTTTCTTTCCGTACATGAGGATACCGACACGATAAATGCGGGCACTGAACCACACAAAGGCCAGGGCGGTCACGTAGAGGAGGACTAACGAAAGGATTTCCTGCCAAAGGGGGACGCTGAAGGGCACACGCACCATCATGACAATGGGAGAAGTCAAGGGGAACATGGATGCCCAAAAGGCAAGGGGTCCGTTGGTATTGTTGACGGAACCCATAGCGGCATACAAACCGAATATCATTATCAGTACAACGGGCATGACAAATTGTGAGGAATCTTCCTGCTCATTGACAGAAGCACCCACAGCGGCAAAGAAGGAGGCGTAAAGCAAATAGCCCCCGATGAAATAAAGAACGAAGAGCACACCCATTTCTATGAAGGGAAGATTGAACAGGGTGACGAGTAATTCGCCTGCTTCACCGGCACTGGCCAGGGCTGCGGGATCCATGGCTCCACTCACTCCCCCCATTGGGGTTGCAAGGGAGGCCTGCTGAGCCTCAGCCATCGACACGCCGAACAGCATGCCGGCTCCCAACAAGATAAATACCAGCATCAAGCCCCATATAGCAAGTTGCACAAAACCCACCAAAGCGATACCGACGATTTTACCCATCATCAATTGGAATGGCTTGACGCTCGACACCATCAGTTCGACAATGCGATTGGTTTTCTCTTCCAATACACTCGACATCACCATGCCTCCATAGGTCATTACAAACATATAAATCAAGAAGGTGGTGATGAAGCCGGCTGCCATGGCGATTCCGCTGTTCGAAAAGCTTTCACCGCCTTCGGCATTGCGCTTGACGGTCGACACACTGATTTCGGACTGTACGTCTTCGATGATTTGCTCGATGCCGGCTATACCCGTTGCGGTCAACTTGTCTTTACGTACCTGTTCGTTGAGTACATTTTCGATATAGGAAAGCAGTCCGATAGATACTTCTTTATTGGAATAGATGGTCACAGCCTTAGGGTGTTTGACCAAATCACCGCCAATCTTTACGACTGCCTCGTAATGGGTCGTGTCGGAATAGTAAGCGGGGTCGTCGGGGTTGGTCACTGGCACAAAGCGGTAATTGGCATCGTCGCGCAACAGGCCGACATAACGTCCCGTCACGTCACACACGGCTACAGCTTTCTGCTCATCATCCTCAATCGATGCCAACCACACGGGTACAAAGACCAAAGCGGCAAAGATAAAGGGCATGAGTATGGTGAGAAGTATAAACGATTTCTTCTTGACGCGCGTCAGAAACTCACGTTTGATGATTAGTAATGTCTTTGACATAGGGAGGAAGTTAGAGGTTAGAGGTTAAAGACCACATAATCCGTATAGGGTTAGCGGTGAAAGAATAGAGATTATAAAGTCGGGGGCTTGGGAGTTGAAAAAATGATTGGATAGTCAAACGCTACCTTTGCACCTTTCTACCTTAAACTCTGAAACGGTTCTACCTTACACGGAATGATTGATTACTTGATGATCACCAACTACCTGCAAGAAGATTTCCTGCATGGTCGGCATTTTCTCACTGATGGAACGAAGCTCTACAGACGAAGCGACTTGACTGATAAGCTGGGAGTTGGTCAATGATTCCGCCTTATGAAGAATGTAGGTATGGAGTCCGCCCACTTCTACGTGACTTTGAATGGTAAACACCCCCGGCTGCTCCTGCAATGTGCCGTCTACCGTGATGGCTTCATAAAGCCCCGTACGGAAACGGCTCTTGACTTCGGCGACATCGCCCGAAAGCACAACCTGCGAATGATTGATTAGTGCAATCTCATCACAAACCTCTTCGACAGAAGCCATATTGTGAGTTGAAAAGATGACGGTATGACCTTTATCACGAAGCTCCAGGATTTCGCGCTTCAACATTTCCGCATTGACAGGATCGAAACCCGAAAAGGGTTCGTCGAAGATGAGCAAAGGAGGCTCGTGAAGTACGGTAATGATAAACTGCACCTTCTGCTGCATACCCTTGGAGAGTTCTTCGAGCTTCTTGTCCCACCAGGGCATGATACCGAACTTCGTAAACCAACCGATTAAGCGTTCCTTGGCCTCCTTGTAGCTCAAGCCCTTGAGTTGCGCGAGATAAATCGCCTGCTCGCCTACTTTCATCTTGCGATAAAGCCCGCGCTCTTCGGGCAGATAGCCTATCTTCATCACGTCCTCTGGAGCAAACGGATGCCCGTCAAAGGTTACTTCACCGCTATCGGGAGCTGTGATGCGGTTGATGATACGTATCAAGGTGGTCTTGCCGGCTCCGTTCGGACCAAGCAAACCAAATACTTTGCCGCGCTTCACCGCGACGCTTACATCGTTGAGTGCCGTATGCTCGGCATAACGCTTCACTATGTGCGAAGCTTCGAGAAAGTTGTCATTCATAAGCGAAGATATGAATTGAAAAAGCAAATCTATTAAAGGGTCTATTATTTTACAGGACTTACAGTGTATCCTGCTTTCTTCAGTAAGGCAAGCAAACCCCGTTCGCCAGGCAAATGTGCTACGCCAACTGCCACAAAGGTACTTCCTTGTTTCATGATTGGAGGAAGTCGCTTCGCCCAGTCTGCATTGCGACCGTAAATCAATACTTCTTCTTCCTCCAGCGTAGCGTCACATGAATTGTGCATTTTTTCGTTCATCACCTGCTCAACGGCTGCCAGATTCTGTGAATAAAAGGCCGTAATCAAGCGTTTCGTTATATCATACATATAGGTTTGGTTGTCTACCAAACACATCAGCTGTTCCTTCTGACGTTCAAGCGTCATGCTGCCATACAATACTTGGGTTTGGAATTCGAGCGTTTCAAGTCCACCGACCCGCTTACCCTGTTCGGCAGCTGTCTTGAGGAAATAAGCATCGAATTGCTGCTCCATATTAAACCCCTTCTCTATCTTGATCCCCATCAACAGTTGGAACTGCGCATTGAGGGCGGCCGGTGTCATACGCTTCATGGGTTGCAACATGGGGTTACTGAAGTCCGCTCCCATCCACTGGGTCATGAACGCATTCAGACGTGCCATCTCGTCAGCACTGAGTACTTGGTCAATTGTCTGCTCGCCAGGCAACATCATGGCCAACTGCATACGTTGCACCGCTACCGGGTCGGTCAAGGCATCGTGACTGAGTTCACCATAAACCTGTTCGCAAACTGCAAATGCATCACGCAATCCGGGCACACTGTCTACAAAGGATTGTTTAGCCAAATGTTGCGTACCCATAATGTAGGACGGCTTCGCCAAGTTCTTCCCTTCTACCTTCCAAAGAAGCTGGGCTGAAGCACTGCATACAAACAGAACGGAAAGAAAGAGTAAGAAAACACGCTGTTTCATAATGATAGGAGTATTAAGGATAAATAATCGTTTTGTTAATAAACCGCTCGCAAAGTTAGAAAAAGAACTTCAATTCCGAAATAACAAAGAGAACTTTGCAGACAGAAAAACTTCGTATATGAAAAAGAGCGAACCCTAAGGCTCGCTCTCTCCTTCAATATAGTTTTCAAGAAACAGCTGTTCCCCGTCCAATACGGCGTAAGTGAAATGGGTAATCCAATCACCCAAGATGAGCAAACGCGTGGTACGGGAAAGCATGAGATCTAATTCGATATGACGGTGACCAAAAAGGAAGAAGTTGATGTCGGGATGCGTTTGCAGATAATCCTTGGCAAAACGTATCAATTCTTCATTCTCCTCTCCCTGGTAAGGCGGCTCCATGCCATTCTCGCGCTTCATGCGCGAACGGCGGGCCCACTCCAAGCCAAACGCTACGCCCCAGCGAGGATGGAGCGAAGCAAACATGCGTTGACACCAACGATTATGAAACAGGGCACGCAGGAACTTAAACTTGCGGTCATCCGTACCCAATCCGTCGCCATGGGCCAAGTAGAAGGTTTGTCCTTGAATCTCCACAACCTCATTACGACGGTGGACAATCATTCCACATTCCTTTTCGAAGTAATCGCCTTGCCATAGGTCATGATTACCATAGAAGTAATGTACTTCTACGCCCAGGTCGGTCAATTCGCTGATTTTGCCCAACAAACGTGTGTAGCCCTTGGGAACAACCGTACGATACTCATGCCAAAAGTCAAAGATGTCGCCCAACAAATAGACAGCCTGTGCTTTATGCTTGATGTGGTCAAGAAAATTGACCAGTCTTCGCTCCTGCGTTCGGGCATGCGGTATGGCCAAACTACCCAGGTGGGCATCTGACAAAAAGTAAATCGGTCCGCGACTGCGATCAGCGTCGCGCAACTCGTGAGCGGTAGTAGCTTGTTGCATAGAGAGAGTATTGAAGGAGAAGTTCGGATAATGGTGGAATGAATGGATAAAGAGGCAGGTAACCTGTCAGCATAGAACCATACTTAGAGGAAACCCAATTCCAACTTGGCCTCTTCGCTCATCATGTCTTGATGCCATTCGGGTTCGAACACCAGGTTGACCTTGGCATCCTTCACACCTTCTACACCATCGAGCTTGATACGCACATCTTCCACAATAAAGTCGGCTGCGGGACAATTGGGCGCAGTCAACGTCATGTCAACTTCCAACAAACCGTCATCCTGCATTTCTACCCGATAAATCAAACCGAGATTATAAATGTCAACAGGAATTTCGGGGTCATACACTGTTTTGAGTACTTCAATAATGCGCTCTTCTATCTTCAATTTTTCTTCAGGAGTCATCGTTGTTTAGATTTGAATAATTGATTGTTGGGGAAATGGAGTCTGGGGTTATAGAGTTAGAAAGTTATAAGGGGATAGAGTGCTCATGTTGCAAATCCTCATCCGCCCAAAGTAACTTCATGACCTTATAGTCCCATCGCTGTATAACCTAAAAGCAACTTCACTACAGTCTTCCTTCTTCTTGGTAACTATAATACGCGCCATCCGTCACAATGACATGGTCAAGCAAATGGATGTCCATGGTTTCAGCAGCGTGTTTTACCTTCTCGGTCAGGCTGTCATCCTGCACACTCGGGCGTGTACTGCCCGAAGGATGATTGTGCATCAAGACTATTTGCGTCGCATTGGCCAAAAGCGCTTCGCGTAAAATCATCCGAACGTCGACTACCGTGCCGGTAATGCCGCCGCGACTGATCAGCTTGCTGCCAAGAATGCCTAAACTCTGACTCAGTAAAAGAATATGAGACTCTTCTACAGGAGAGTCACGCACCTTGTCCAAAAAATAACGGTAAATGTCTGTCGCACTCGTGATGCGCCGTATGTGCGTACTGTCTTCGCGAAGCCTACGTCGGCCTAACTCGCAAGCTGCCAGGACGGTGATAGCCTTGGCTGGTCCCATGCCATTATACCGACAGAGGTCCTTGATACTCATCCGTCCCAAGGTAGCTAAACTACCGTCACAATCCTTCATCACACGCTGCATCAACTGCACCGCATTTTCCTTCGCACTCCCTGATCCAATGAGTATGGCAAGCAACTCACTGACAGAAAGCACATCGGGACCAAGCGACTCAAACTTCTCACGCGGACGGTCTTCCAAACTCATATCCGTGATGGAAAACTTGACGGGCTGTTTATCGGATGAATTCATAATAGAAGCAGGTTATAAGCAGGTGATGAAATTATTTAGAGCGTTCAGTCACATGGCTTGCACGTATACCCTTACCATCAGATTCATGCACCGCATTTTTGAGAGAACTAAATTTCAACACCGACTTACAGCAAAGTTATTGCCTTTTCAGTAGGTGAGCAAAGGTAGCACATCTTACTTAATCATCGGGATTTGCGCCAACCTTTTGCCAAGCTTTCGCATAAAACGGGTTATATTTGCTGCGTCAATCGAAATTTCCTCATTAAATTCTCCTCTTTATGAAGCTTGTCATCCTATTTGCCCTCGTGGCCATTGTCGCTGTTTTAGGCGAACGCTACTTCAATCACAAGAATAAGAATAACTAACAAAGAAAGCCGTAAAGTAATCTTGACTTCCAACGCATTTGCCCCGCAAACGTCAAACGACATTTGCGGGGCAAATGATAGAAAGGAAGCATCAGGCCGATAAAATCGGACAACAACTCCTCCCCTACTCCACGAGGTTAAACAGGGTTTCTACCTTTCAGGTTACTGCTTCACACCTATTTATAGAAATTCTTCTTGAAGGCTTCAAACTCGCCGCGACCGAGGACACAACGTTCCCACCAGGCACGAACAAAACCCGAACCGTAGCCCCACAACTGAACGTAGGAGGCTGCGACCGCTAAGATACCTACATACAGGCTCTTTTCTGCACGCGTGGCGTCTGCACAGATAATCAAGGCGAAAAGCAGGAAGGGCAACAGCAACACCCAGCTATGCGGACATCCCAAACTCCATGCCAAAAGGAAGAGCACAAGGAGCAACGCGCAACCTACAGTAAAGACTGCCGGCAACAAATGTACCAGCTTCAATGTGCCGGGGTGGCGTTTCATCAAGTTGATGCGGGCGATACCCGAATTGTGTACCTGCTTAAAGAATTTACGCAAATCGGTGCGCCGCTTGTGCCACACCCAAGCTTCAGGAAACAGGCGACAACGGTACCCTCCCTTGAAGATGCGGGTGGAGAAATCAATGTCTTCACCAAAACGCATGGCAGAGAAACCTTCCAAGGCTTGATACACCTCCCGACGGACTCCCATATTAAAGGAACGGGGATAGAACTTATCCATTTTCTTCTTCCCACCGCGAATACCGCCTGTCGTAAAGAAGGAAGTCATGGCATAATTGATGGCCTTCTGCATCGGAGTGAAGGAAGCATGCGCCCGGTCGGGACCCCCAAAGGCATCGGTCGGACGAGCCGCGAGGTCGCGCTCGACCGCAGCCACATAGCCTTCAGGCAACACCACATCAGAGTCGAGTATCAACACATACTCTCCCTCCGCGCGAGCCACACCATAATTACGCGTCTGTCCCGGACCTGAATTGGCCTTCTGGTAATAACGCACAGCCAAACGATCCTTATATTGGTCGACCACGTCTTGACAGGGAATGGACGAACCATCCTCTACAATCACGACTTCAAAGTCGGTACGGATCTGGTGGGTCAAACTTTCCAGCAATTCGTCGACTTCGTCGGGACGGTTGTATACAGGGATTACAAAAGAGAATTTCATACGCTTGCAAAAGTAGTAGATGCACCGTGATGCGCAAAACGAAACCACGGATATTCTCCGTTTCATCCAATCTACCTGCCCACAAAGGTGCTTTTCGAAACCCCTTCTTTCTGTATTTACTGAAAAAGAAGTACTTTTGCGCCGTAAATCCAAAACATATTCATTAAACATACCAATGATTAAATCACAAGACATCAAGAAGGGCACCTGCATCCGTTTGGATGGCAAGCTCTACTTCTGCATTGACTTCCTCCACGTAAAGCCCGGTAAGGGTAACACCATCATGCGTACCACGCTGAAAGATGTTGTAAATGGTCGCGTACTCGAAAAGCGTTTCAACATTGGCGAAGCTCTCGAAGACGTACGTGTAGAACGTCGCCCCTACCAGTACCTCTACATGGAAGGCGCGGACTACATCTTCATGAACCAGGAAACGTTCGACCAAGTGCCTATCGGTAAGGACTTGATCACTGGTGTTGACTACATGAAGGAAGGTGACATCTGCGAAGTAGTAAGCGACGCTTCTACGGAAACGATTCTTTTCGCTGAAATGCCCGTGAAGACTCAATTGCAGATTGTTTACACGGAACCGGGCCTCAAGGGTGACACGGCTACCAACGCAACAAAGCCCGCTAAGTTGGAAACGGGTGTTGAAGTTCGTGTGCCTCTCTTCATCAACGAAGGCGAAATCATCGAAGTGGATACGCGTGACGGCTCTTACCTCAACCGCGTAAAGGCTTAATATAACGATACGCTTAATGAATAAAATCCCCATCTGCTCTACGGAGCGGATGGGGATTTTTATGTCTTGTGAAAAAGGAAAACGAAAATGGTTGTGCGCTGCAAAATAACTGGCAAGCACACAAGAAACCTGCTTACCAGGTGCGGAATAGCTGTAAAGCTGAATTTTTAGAGGGTTGAACTGTGCGAAGCCTCGTAAATTCCGCTTTTGCGGAAGTCCGCACTGTGCGAACCGCTAAAAATTCCGCTTTGACAACAGTCCGCACGCTGCGAACCCCTAAAAATTCTGCTTTGACAATAGTCCGCACTGTGCGGAGCCCTAAAAATTCCGCTTTTGAAACGGTCCGCACTGTGCGAACTCCTAAAAATTCCGCTTTTGAAACAGTCCGCACTGTGCGAGCCCCTAAAAATTCCGCTTTACAAGGGTTTTTACGTTGCCAACCCCTAAGAAAACCGATTTTGCAACGGCTCGCACAGTGCGAACCCCTAAAAATTCCGCTTTGACAACAGTCCGCACGCTGCGAACCCCTAAAAATTCTGCTTTGACAATAGTCCGCACTGTGCGGAACCCTAAAAATTCCGCTTTTACAATGGTCCGCACTGTGCGAGCTCCTAAAAATTCCGCTTTTGAAACAGTCCGCACTGTTCGAGCCCCTAAAAATTCCGCTTTACAAGGATCTTCACATTGCCAACCCCTAAGAAAACCGATTTTGCAACGACTCACACAGTGCGAACCGCTAAATATTCTGCTTTGACAACAATCCGCACGCTGCGGAACCCTAAAAAATCCGCTTTTATAACAATCCGCATTGTACGGAACACAAAAAAACTCGCTTTTGCGCTGGTTCGCACGGTACGGAGCCTTTCGTTATTCACTTTTACGACTGAACGCACCGTGCAAAACACCGCAAAATGCGAGTTTAGACTTGAATCGTTTTTAAAGACAGATGTCGATTGAAGGAGAACTGATGCCCTATCCCGACATAAAGCCTCCTCATCGGGTCTTCGCTACAGAATAGGAGCACTTCTTCCTGCAAGGAGAGGATATAGCCCAACCGTCTTCTACAACAAGGCAGGCAACTGGAAGAGTTTCGTTCCGTTAGACCCCTTTATCAAGATGAGCCGTTCGGCGGGTTTTGCTCCACCCGACAGGGCTGTCTTGACGGCTTCCACATCGGGAAACCACTGAGCACCTTCACTATAAGGCTGAAATTCTTCACCTACGAACCACACGGCTTCAGCCCCCAAGGAAAGGGCTTGCGCGGCCACCTTTTGGTGTTCTTCGGCTGAAACGGCACCCAGTTCGCGCATTTCACCCAAAATCAACATCTTATGCGGATGCGAAATGAGGGCAAAATTGTCAAGTGCCGCCCGCATACTGGTCGGATTGGCATTGTAAGCATCGACAATCAACTCGTTGTGAGCCGTACGGAGCAATTCGCTACGATTATTACTTGGCACATAAGCGGCGATAGCCTGTGCTGCTTGCTCAGGACTTACATCAAAACGCATGCCTACAGCCAGGGCGGCGAGCGCGTTAGTTAAATTGTAGGAGCCTATTAAATGAGTCTGAACGGTGTGCCATTCTCCCCCTTTGACACGGAAGCGAAATTGCAACCAGGGATTGCACGCCACGATTTCGCCTTCGACGTCATAGCCCTTACCTGGAAGTCCGTAGGTGACGGCAGGAATACCCTCGGCAATGGGTGCCAAGTGCGGGTTGTCTCCATCGAGAAAGATGAAGGCACCAGGCTTCTGACGCAGGTAATCATAAAGTTCCCCCTTCGTATGGATGACTCCTTCAAATGAGCCAAAGCCTTCCAGGTGCGCACGTCCTACGTTGGTAATCAATCCACAATTGGCGTCGACCAAAGCGGAAAGTTCGGCGATCTCGCCCGGATGGTTAGCCCCCGTCTCGATGACAGCCAACTGGTGAGCGGAGTTGAGGCGTAACAAGGTCTTGGGTACTCCAATATGGTTGTTGAAATTGCCTTGCGTATAGAGCACGTGCCACTTCGTGGCCAAGACCGCAGCGGTGAGCTCCTTGGTGGTAGTCTTTCCGTTTGTTCCCGTGATTTGTATAATCGGAATACCCAATTGCCGACGATGGTAGGCAGCCAGTTGCTGAAGGGTAGTAAGCACGTCATCGACTAAGATATAACGGGAGGCTTCGGACGCAGAAACCGCTTCGCACACACAGGGATCATCGACTACGGCGTAAGCGCAACCTGACTGAAGAGCCTGACGGGCAAAGGCATTGCCATCGAAATTGGCACCGCGAAGGGCAAAAAACAAGGAGCCTTCCGGGCAATCGCGCGTGTCGGTCGTTACCACGGGGTGTTCCAAATAAAGTTGATAAAGTTCGGAAAGGGACATGAATGAATGGATGTTGGTTCAAAAATAGGGTTCGCACCCTTGAATACAAAATAAGCAGGCAAATGAAAGGGGGAATACCTGCTTGAAAATCGATGCAAAATTACTGCTTTATCCCGTTCACGTAGCCCAGCCTTAAAATGTTTTGTCTACTTTTGCCTTCGTTCTCCGGATGAAAAGTTGCCGGACGCAAACTACACTTTGGGAGAGGAGAAAATCGTGCCATATACTGCCTAAGAGGAAGAGGGTCGGTATCGGATGTAGAAAGAAACATCTTCAACCTTATGCGAACCGTGTACACCTTGTGCTACACGGTGTGATGACCTCTTATAAAGATTAAGGAAACACTCCTTTCAGACTGACGGTAAATGGGTATAGACGAAGCACCAGTCTTCGAAGCGCGATTGGATTCCGATGCCTCCTCACTCATTCATACTTAACGCTATCTTCATGACGTCCATGTTCTCACTCAATCTTCGCGGAAAGCTCTATCCGCTCCATGAACCTCAAATAATGGGCATCCTCAACATCACGCCCGACTCTTTTTATGCCGAAAGCCGTACGACCGACGAAACTGCAATTACGCAGCGACTGGAACAAATGATGGCAGACGGTGCCGACATGATTGACATCGGAGCTTATTCCTCACGACCTGGAGCTGACGATGTCAGTGCGGAAGAGGAAATGGAACGCTTACGCCGCGGCTTGCGCATGGTGCGCGAACGCTACCCCGAAGTACCCGTTTCTGTGGACACATTTCGTGCCGATGTTGCCAAGATGGCGATTGAAGAAGGAGGTGCGGACATGATTAATGACATCTCAGGGGGCATGATGGATCGCCTGATGTTTCGCACGGTGGCTCAACTGGGCGTGCCTTACATATTGATGCACATGCAAGGCACCCCTCAAACAATGCAGCAGGCTCCACATTATGACGATGTGTTGCGCGAGGTGATTCTTTACCTGGCAGAAAAGATTGACCGACTGCACCAAATGGGAGCCAAAGACATTATCACGGATCCGGGCTTTGGATTTGGCAAGACGCTGGAACATAACTATGAACTGATGAACCACCTTGAGGACTTCCATCAGTTGGATTGTCCGCTATTGGTAGGCATCTCCCGCAAATCGATGATCTATAAGCTCTTGGGCGGTACTCCACAAACGGCACTCAACGGCACAACGGTGCTCCACGCCATCTCACTGATGAAGGGAGCCCACATGCTGCGTGTACACGATGTGAAGGAAGCAGTTGAGGCCAAACGGATGTACCTGAAGATGACACAGCCGTCAGACTAACAAACGTCTTCCCTCACTACACGCCTTCTCCCCTGCCCCACTGCTCCGTTACTCACTTACAATTTGCCTGCCCCATGATTGAATTTGGATTTAAAGACATACTGGACATCACGCTGGTAGCCCTGCTACTATACTACATTTACCGACTCATGAAGGAGTCCAGTTCGGCCAACATATTTGGTGGTATCATCGTCTTTATTGTGGTTTGGATCTTCGTGTCACAAATCTTCGAAATGCGCTTGCTTGGCGGCATTCTCGACAAGTTGGTCAACGTCGGTTCGCTGGCACTGATTATCCTGTTCCAGGAAGAAATACGCCACTTCTTTTCAACCATTGGCTCCCGGCCGGGCAACCGCTTCCTGTACCGCCTCTTCAGTTCCAACAAGGATACAGACGGGGTACACCGCGAAGACATCATGCCACTGGTCATGGCATGTATCAGCATGAGTAAACAAAAGGTGGGAGCACTGATTGTCATTGAACGCTATGTGGGACTAAGTGAATACAGCAGTTCGGGCGACCAAATCAATGCGGACATTACGCAACGACTGATTGAAAACATTTTCTTCAAGAACAGTCCGCTCCACGACGGTGCCATGATTATTTCGCACAAGCGCATCAAGGCCGCAGGTTGCATCCTCCCGATTTCGCACGACACGGACATCCCAAAATCACTGGGTTTGCGTCACCGCGCGGCTTTGGGCATCTCGCAAAAGAGTGACTGCCTCGCCATCATTGTGTCGGAAGAAACGGGCGGTATCTCGATTGCTGAAAATGGAAACTTCAAACTTCGCCTGTCGGCAGAAGAACTCGAAAGTGCACTATCAAAGGAATGGAAGGAATAAAGGTTGCGGTTGTTGAAGGAGGAGAATCTTTCTCCGTACCAATGCCTCTTCATTCGCTTTCATGCAGTGAAATCCTCCATAATCATACATTTTTACAGCATAACTGCATATTCTTCCACCTAATCCTGACCCATACCGACAAGTTGCAATCAAAATATTTTATTACCTTTGCCTCGCAATTTTCACATTAATCCTCTGATTCATCCTCTCAATGGTAAGAAGACCCAGAATAAAAAAGCCCAGACTACACCACGAAGGTACTGTCATCTTGCGTAACAGTTTAGCAGCCATCCTTGTTATCAACGGCTTGCTTTACTTCTTGCTGAAAGATGTGTGTCTGCTTCCTTTCTACATCATCCTCGCCATTAGCATTATACTCTACGCCATTGCGGTCAACTTCTTCCGCTGCCCGATTCGACTGTTCGAAGGCGATGTTGAAGGTACAGTTGTGGCAGCTGCTGACGGTAAGGTGGTGGTCATCGAAGAAGTGGAAGAGAATGAATACTTCCATGACCGCAGACTCATGGTCTCTATCTTTATGTCGGTCACCAATGTACACGCGAACTGGTTCCCTGTAGAGGGAATCGTGAAGAAGGTGGCTCACCACAATGGTAACTTCCATAAAGCTTGGCTTCCGAAGGCAAGCACGGAAAACGAACGTTCGACGGTTGTCATCGAAACTCCTGAAGGTCACGAAGTATTGGTGCGCCAGGTAGCGGGTGCGGTGGCTCGACGCATTGTAACGTATGCCCGTGAAAACGAAGAGTGTTGCATTGACGAACACATGGGCTTCATCAAGTTTGGCTCACGCGTAGACGTTTACCTGCCTGTTGGCACAGAAGTTCTGGTTAAGATGGGACAAAAGACGGTAGGCAACCAGACCGTTATTGCCCGATTGAAATAAAAATACCCTCCTTACAGCTAAGGTGAAGCCGCCAGCCCAAGAGTTGCTGCGACTTCACCTTTCCCGATTTATAGAAGAAATAACAATGAAAAAGCACATCCCTAACTTGCTGACATGTAGCAACCTTATCTCGGGTTGCATCGCCACTTACTATGCCTTTTGTGGTGAATACCAAGTAGCTTTCCTCTTGATTATGCTCGGAGCAACCTTTGACTTCTTTGACGGGTTTGCCGCTCGCCTGCTCCATGTTGCCTCCCCCATTGGCAAAGAACTTGACTCACTGGCTGACGACATTACCTTTGGTTTTGCGCCGGCAGCTATTGTATTTAGCCTCATCCAGACACTCTTGCTCCCAGCCAATTGTCCGGCAAATTGTCCGGTGACGACGTGGGGCATTACGCCCTACCTGCCTTGTGGCGCGTTCCTGATTGCTGCTTTTTCGGCTTTACGACTGGCCAAGTTCAACCTGGACGAACGACAGACTACGACCTTTATCGGAATGCCGACTCCGGCCAATGCCCTCTTTTGGGGTTCGCTGAGCGTCGGTATGGAATCAACGGGTTGGTTGACGGGAGAGCCTTGGCTCGCTTTTGCCTTATTAGGAGGCGTGGTCGCATCCTGCTGGTTGCTTGTATGTGAGATTCCCATGTTTGCGCTCAAGTTTAAATCGTTTGCCGTCAAGGACAATGTGTTGCGCTATTCCTTCATCTTATGCAGTGCCATTCTGCTTATTTGGTTGCAATGGATGGGGTTTGCCGTCATCATTCTGCTCTACATTATGATTTCGGTAATGAACAACCTCATTACATCTAACATGATACGCAACGAATAATTCTTTTGAACTAAAAAGACTCCATGCTTATGAAATCAATGCTCGGATGCCTTTTCATCTTCATCTTTGGCGGCATCCTCCTCTTTATTGGGCTCATTCGTATCGTCACCCAAATGCTCTTTGGCAAGGGGACATCAAGCACAGCTAAAGGGGCATTTGGTCCCTTCGGTAGCTTTGGCGGCTTTGGCAATACGAACCAAAGCCCTCATCAACAACAAGCAGAATCAACCCACCAGCATACAGACACACGTGCTGGCAATGCACACCACGAAGGAAACCCCAATTCACGTCAAAAACGATCGGGAAAGATTTTTGAAAAAAACGAAGGAAAATACGTGGATTTCGAAGAAATACATTAAATCTCGCGACCCGATTGTTTGATACAAATAGAAAACTTCTAACTTTGCAAGACAGAAACATTTAACCCCTTAATACAATTTTATGAGACTCGTAAAATGCTTTGCTTTTGCATTTGCTGCCATGCTCTCTATGGGCATTTCGGTTTCAAATGCACAGTCCCTTTCTCCCTCTACCAAGTGGCATTGGAACAAGGGTACCATTGTAGTTGACACTCCTCAGCGTCCGGCTGGACAGAAGGATGTGCTTAACTTGACTGCACCGAAAATCCAGAACCTCCGCGTAGCGTTCGTTGGTCTCGGTATGCGTGGTCCCGGTGCTGTAGAACGTTTCTGCCACATCCCCGGTGTGGAGATTGTTGCGCTCTGTGACTACGAAGCTGGCCGTGCAGAAGGTTGCCAGAAATACTTGAAGAATGCTGGCCTTGCTCCTGCTGTCATCTATTCAGGCGAAAAGGGTTACGAAGAACTCTGCAAGCGCAATGACATTGACCTCGTTTATGTAGCAACGGACTGGGATCACCACTTCCCCGTAGCTAAATGCGCATTGGAAAATGGCAAGCACACGGCTATCGAAGTTCCCTCTGCTATGAACCTCGAACAGTGCTGGGATCTCATCAACCTCTCAGAAAAGACGCGTAAGCACTGCATGATTCTTGAGAACTGCTGCTACGACTGGTTCGAAATGAACACGTTGAACATGGCTCAGCACGGTGTGTTCGGTGAAATCATCCGCGCTCAGGGTGCTTACATCCACAACCTCGATGACTTCTGGGATTACTACTGGAAGAACCCCAACGGAACGGACAAAGAAAAGCTCGGCTGGCGTATGAAGTACAACATGGAGAACCGTGGTGACGTTTACGCTACGCACGGCCTCGGTCCTGTTGCTCAGGCACTCGACATTCACCGTGGTGACCGCATGACTACACTCGTTGCTATGGATACGAAGAGCTTCCATGGTAAGGAATATGTAGAAAAGAAGACGGGCAAGCCTTGCGAAAACTACCGTAATGGTGACCACACAACGACCCTCATCCGTACGGAAAACGGTAAGGTGATCGAAATCCAGCACAACGTAATGACTCCCCAGCCCTACAACCGTCTCTACCAGTTGACGGGTACTAAGGGTTTTGCGAACAAGTATCCTTCTGAAGGTTACGCTGTAGACGCTAAGCAGTTGGCTGCTACGGGTCACCAGCCCAAGGTGGACAACCTCAGCTCTCACGGTTTCATGCCTGATGCTGAAAAGAAGGCACTCGAAGCACAGTACCAGCACCCCATCCTCAAGAAGTATGGCGAAATGGCTAAGGAAGTAGGTGGCCACGGCGGTATGGACTTCATCATGGATGCACGTATGGTTTACTGCCTCCAGAACGGTCTTCCCCTCGACATGGACGTTTATGACCTCGCTGAATGGTGTAGCCTCGCTGAACTCGGTTCACTCTCTATGGATAACAACTGCGCTGCTGTAGAATTCCCCGACTTTACCCGTGGTAACTGGAACAAGGTGAAGGGTTACAAGCACGCTTATGCTCCCGAAGCTGAAGAGAAGGCTGTAGAAGAAGCTGCTAAGGCATTTACCGCTGCTCAGAAGGAAGCTACGGCTAAGAACAACCTTTGGACGCTCTATGAAGGCGTGAAGAAGGCTGCTGATGACAAGGCTAAGGCTAAGGCTCAGAAGGCTTACGACAAGGCTGTTGCTAAGGCTGACGCTCAGATTGCAAAGGCTCTCAAGGCTAAGAAGTAATCAAGCATGATGAGAAGTTCAGTAGCATACTGAACGCTTCTTTATAAGAAAAGGCTGCATCTCATTAGGGTATTCCTAATCAAGATGCAGCCTTCTTCTTTTAACAAAACAAGACTTTGATTGTAATCCAGTGGATGACGATGAGCTTTGCTCATTTTTTCTCCTGCACAGATGACCTATCTTCCTCTCTCGCAACTAAGTGAGGTATGAGCAGTTTGTCATAAAATCAGTAATTTCGCGCCATGAAATCGTGAAGGCTTGATAAGCTGGATGTTCACGACTTCTGCGTATATATCTATCTTATTCCTTGTAATATGTCAACCTCCTTATCAGTCCGCAGTTATTCCTATTCCCAAATTTGGGCGATTGCCTTTCCTATTCTTATCAGTACCCTTATGGAACAGCTAATCGGAATGACCGATACGGCATTTCTGGGGCGCGTAGGCGAAATTGAACTGGGAGCTTCGGCCCTTGGGGGCATCTTTTACATCACAGTCTTCATGCTTGGACTTGGCTTTAGTATCGGAGCACAGATTCTGATGGGGCGGCGCAACGGTGAAGGGAATTATGAACGAATCGGTACGATCTTTTACCACAGTCTGGCCTTTCTACTGCTAATGGCGGCATTGCTATTCATGGCAACCCGACTGTTTGCTCCCTTCATCATGGAACATATCATCCAGTCACAACAAGTCTATGTGGCAGCAAACGATTACTTACAATGGCGCGTATTTGGCTTCTTCTTTGCCTTTGTCAATTGCATGTATCGTGCTTTCTACGTGGCTACGACGCATACCCGCACCTTGACACTGAATTCCTTGGTGATGGTCGGAAGCAATATTGTCTTCAACTATATTCTCATCTTTGGTAAGTTCGGTGTGCCTGCCTTCGGTATTGCTGGTGCAGCAATGGGTAGTTGCATGGCTGAAGGGGTTTCAACGCTTTTCTTTGTAGTTTACACACGCTGCCGCATCCCTTATACGAAGTATGGGTTGGGAAGATTGCCAAAATTCCGCCTTCATTTGTTAGGAAAAATACTGGGCATCAGCATGTGGACTATGGTACAGAATTTTCTCTCGCTGGCAACCTGGTTTCTCTTCTTCCTGTCGGTGGAGCATTTAGGAGAACGCGACTTGGCAGCTACCAACATTATCCGCAATATTTCTTCCTTTACCTTCATGACGGTCATTGCTCTTGCCTCCACGGCCAGTACCTTGGTCAGCAACTTAATGGGGCAAGGTGAAATTCAGGCTGTAGGACCGATGTTGCGCCGAACGATTACTCTAGGATTCTTCATCCTTGTACCTATCATTGCGCTGATCTTTCTCTTTGGAGAACAGGTCATGAGTATCTTTACCAATGATGCCAGCCTCATCGAGGCAGGACGCGGAGCACTCTACGTCATGCTGTCTTCCTATATTCTGACTATCCCGGCGCAAATACTCTTTCACTCGGTTAGTGGTACAGGTAACACTCGCACAGCACTTGCTATCGAATTTGCTGCGCTCTTTATCTACTGCATCTTTATTGGCATTGCCATCTTTGGCTACCGCATCCCGCTTACTTGGTGCTGGCTAAGTGAACACGTCTACGGTTTCTTTGCCCTACTCTTCTCTGTCATTTACTTGAAATGGGGAAACTGGGAAAGAAAGAAGATTTAAGAACCAGTCTAAATCAGAAAATACGATACAACAGAAAGTACGGAAGTTACAGAAACTCACATTATCTGTAACTTCCGTACTTTTTCTATTCAGAGCTTATTCAACAAGAAGAAATCGTATGACTACCAACCAGCTAATGTGGAGAATACACGAAATAAGCTGAAGTACATCGATTAAATTCATTCATGTTATGGTTCACACAACTTTGTCGAAAGAACCTTGATCAATAGTCTGCCACATACAAATAAAAGAAGGCTCAAACCGCATCTGCAGTTTGAGCCTTCTTTTAATAATATGAGCTTCGAATTACATACGTTCGTGGAAAGAACGAGAGATTACTTCGAGCTGATGTTCGCGAGAGAGCTTCACGAAGTTCACAGCGTAACCGCTGACACGGATTGTGAGCTGCGGATACTTTTCGGGGTGTTCCATTGCATCCTCAAGCATTTCACGGTTCAGTACGTTTACGTTCAAGTGGTGTGCACCCTTTGTAAAGTAACCGTCCATCATCGTAACGAGGTTTTCAACACGCTCCTCAGGCGTAGGACCAAGGCTCTTCGGCACGATGCTGAAGGTGTTAGAGATACCATCCTGAGAGTCACGGTAACGAAGCTTAGCAACAGAAGCGAGTGAAGCAACTGCACCGCTCTTATCACGGCCGTGCATGGGGTTTGCACCGGGAGCAAAAGCAACGCCTGATTCACGACCATCAGGAGTAGCACCCGTCTTCTTACCGTACATCACGTTAGAAGTGATGGTGAGGAGAGAAAGCGTGGGCTTAGCGCCTTTGTAAACGGGAAGTTTCTTGAGCTCTTCAGTGAAGAAGTAAACGAGGTCAACACCGAGGTGGTCTACACGGTCATCGTTGTTACCGAAGCAAGGATATTCGCCTTGGATGTCGAAGCTTTCAGTCAAGCCGATCTCGTTGCGCTTCGCCGTTACGCTAGCATACTTGATAGCAGAGAGAGAGTCGATAGCGATAGACAAACCAGCTGCACCGTAAGCGATGTTGATAGACGGGTTCGTATCGATGAATGCCATCTGTGCCTTCTCGTAGTAGTACTTGTCGTGCATGTAGTGAATGATGTTCATGGCATCATTGTATACACGAGCAATCTGCGTCAGAACGAGCTTGTAGTTCTTCATTACTTCTTCGAAGTTGAGCTTGTCAGAAGTCAATGCAGGAATACCTTCGAGCATGACGGTACCCGTCTTCTCGCAACGACCACCGTTGATAGCCAGCAAGAGAGCCTTTGCCAAGTTACAACGTGCACCAAAGAACTGAATCTGGCGACCGATTTCCTGGTAAGATACGCAGCATGCAATACCGTAGTCATCAGAACCACGTACTTCACGCATCAAGGTATCATTCTCGTACTGAATAGAAGAAGTGTCAACACTTACCTGAGCACAGAAGTTCTTGAAACCTTCGGGAAGTTCGGGGCTCCAAAGCACCGTCAAGTTGGGTTCGGGTGAGGGACCGAGGTTGTAGAGCGTCTGGAGGAAACGGAATGAAGTCTTCGTAACCTTCGTGCGACCGTCATTGAAACGACCACCGATAGATTCAGTTACCCAAGTGGGGTCACCAGCAAAGATTTCGTTGTATGCTTCCATGCGGAGGTGACGAACCATACGAAGCTTCATAACGAACTGGTCAACAAGCTCCTGAGCAAAAGTTTCGTCAATCAAGTTGTGCTTCAAATCGTGCTCGATGTAGATATCGAGGAATGAAGAAACGTTACCGAGAGACATAGCAGCACCATCCTGTTCCTTTACAGCTGCGAGGTAAGCCATGTATACCCACTGTACAGCTTCCTGTGCAGTCTGGGCGGGACGAGAGAGGTCGAGGCCGTAGTATTCGCCCATTACCTTGATTTCGTTGAGTGCCTTGATCTGCTCAGCCACTTCTTCGCGCAGACGAATCTGTGCTTCCGTCATGGGACCAGTCAAGCCCTGAAGGTCAGCCTTCTTAGCCTCAACCAAACGGTCGATACCGTAAAGTGCCAAACGACGGTAGTCACCAATCACACGACCACGTGCATAGTTATCGGGCAAACCCGTCAAGAAACCGAGTGAACGGAAACGACGAATTTCCTCAGTGTATACATCAAACACACCATCGTTGTGAGTCTTGCGGTAGTGGGTGAAGATATCCTTTACCTTAGGATTCACTTCAGTGCCTTGCTGTGCACAAGCTTTCTCTACCACCTTAATACCACCGAAAGGCTTGATGGAACGACGAAGCAACTCGTCAGTCTGAAGACCTACAATGAGTTCGTTGTCTTTGTCGATATAACCAGCTTTGTGTGAAGTAATAGTAGAAACCGTGTCGGGATCAAGAGAACGTACACCGCCGTTTGCGCGTTCTTCTTCCAATGCCTGAAGGCAGATGTTCCAAAGTTTGCGAGTGCGGTCCGTGGGGCCAACGAGGAAGGAAGCGTCACCTTCATAAGGAGTGAGGTTGAGACGAACGAAATCAGTTACGTTGATTTGCTCTTTCCAGGGTCCTTCGATGAAGTTCATTATAAATAAGGATTAAGGAGTAAATAATTGAGAACGATCTTCGAATAACAGAAGTTGTCACCGAATTATCGTTCTGTTTGATTTCTAAAAATATGTACTTAGGATAAGAAAAGCTCTTCTGAGCTTATATATGCCGAATGAAAAACGACTACTAGTCAACACATAAGACCATTCAAGTCAGCCTCGTTGTTGCTGATCTATGGTTTCCCTTTCGACGATGCAAAGATACACTTTTGGGGTTGTTTGTGCAAGAATTCTTGCAGATTTAATTAACGGAATTGTAACCAATACAACTTTTGAAGTGTAAGCTTTGCAAAAAGAAGGAGGAATCGAATGAAAATAAACGGCTATACAGCCGCATCCTTTCATTCGGTTCCTCCTATAGGTAAAGGGGATAACATGCTATTTACACGAATTTAATCGCCCAAAAGAATGACCTTGATGTAATCTTTCAATTGAAATGGTCCCTTGCGGTAACCGCCCTGCGAATCACTAAGCAGAAGAAGCGTACGACGGCCATCCGCCAAAGTTCTACCGAAACACATGGCTTCGTAATTGGCAAAATTCAAACGGAAGGGCTGTACACTGGTTTTCCAACTTGCCAACAGCTTCTTCGTCATAAACCGATTGCTGTCAAGCTGAGGTAAACTGATGCTGCTGTCTATTTGATGGCTTTCTGCAGGATTGACCAGATACAATTTGCAGATACATTCACTGCTGAGTCCTCCCGAAGTAATATTAGCTTCACGTTCCAATACCAATAAGCGACCATCGGGCATAGCGGTCAACTCGGGAACACCATAATAATACTGCTTACCAAAATCCTCTTTCCGTCCTCGATCCATCCGATAGGCATACTGTGCCACTGGCTGGAAGTCTTCACCGAAGGCTTGAAAGCGCAGTAAATTTTGTGCATTGGGATGTTGCGGACCAGCGGCCTCACCGTCTATAGGTAACGTGCTTTCAGTCGTAGTCCAAATACGATGAGTTTGTGCATCGTAAGTCAATGCTTCAAAACCATAGTTATGCACGATGTTTGATCGGTTGAAGATGGCAGGAACATTCAACTTGCGCCCTGTAGGTTGTCCTTCCAGATTGTATTCCAAGACTTCCTGATCACCTTCACCACTAATCAGCACCGTTTGGGTTGCAGGTAAATAAACAATTCCCTCACAGTCACGAATGGTCTTGCCAGCTGCATCGACTTGAGGGTGGTTATTGCCCTTAAACTCTTCAAGATATACTTGGGTCACTTCGCCCGTTGCTGGATGTTGGTCGATGCGAAATATGAAAAAGCCATCTTTGGGTTCATCGTCGCTAACAACAGCATAGCGATTGCCTCCCATGGGAGCAATGCCACTAAATTGTCCGCTCCCGACGTTCCATTTACTCATGGAAACTTGCTTTAGCTCAAGTGCTGTCTGTGCACTGACGACACTCGGTATGCAAGCAAAGAGTAAGAATAGTAACTGTTTCATCTTTATCAGATTAAATGTAAAGAATAACGTGAGTCGCTCCTTATCAATTGCATCCTACGACAATGCGAATCGAACAGACTCTACGCAAATATTCACCTACGAATGGATTTTCAACGTCTACTTAAGAGGACACCTACTCATCCAACATCATATCCATGACCATGGGCTGAGCTGCCATAAACATAGCGGCCAATCCACCGGGGGTGATGATGCTTTCCGGGCGTATGTCGGTCAAACGCACACGCCCGTTTTCTACGATATACCATCCGTTATTCTCTGGAATATCCAAATCACCATCAATACCAATGTGTAACTGGAAACCGGGATTGGGCTGGGCGATACCTGCCAAAAAACGCGGCACATTGATTACACGAGCCATGGCGTAAGGTTCAGTCCCCTTATTTGAGCCTGGAATACAGAAACGACGATAAACTTCCGCAACCCCGCATTCACGACAAAGGTATTCGACAAAGGCCTTACGCGTAGCAGCTTCCGTTATTGCTAAAGTACGAATGTAGACTTTTCCATTCTTTTCCTTCACTGCCAAACAGAATCCAACTAAACGACGTTTGCGATGAGCTACCAACACATACCCGTCTTCCAAGTCAGCCGCTTCGAGAGCAGCAAAGAAGTCTTTCTCTGAAGGATGTACCATGAATGGAAGGGTCTGTGTGAGACGACGATAGAATACATACAATTCCTGACGCCACTCATCGGGGCGTGAAACTTCAATCTTATCGGTCTCTCCATCCTGGGAGATATCTAAAGGTAACTCTTGACGATAAACGGAGGTCCAATAAGAACCATGCTGCGGCTTTTCATAAAACGTACGCAAGGTTTCGGAACCAGGTATCAAGAGACTGAGCGTTGCTCCCTGTGCATAAAGACGACGATGGGCCTCATGAAGCAGGTTGCTAGCAAACCCTCTGCCACGATAATCGGGAAGTGTGGCAAGCCCCGAAATATAGCCTGCATATTGAACAGAGCCATAAAAGGTCAAACGATAAGGAAGAACTTGCGTAGCTGCCACAACTTTACCATCCATACGGACTGTAAGGTTAGCTTCATCGGTATATTTATCTTCAAAATAGATATCCATAAAGTCCTCGCTATCAGCAAAGCAAGTACGCCAGAGATCGCGAGTCTGAGATTTGATTTCTTCGGGTGTTGTAAGCATAAATAACAGGTTAGATACTGATTGTCATATTTCGGTATAGGTTTTACCTATGAAAACGTAATGCCCCAAGATTCGTCTACCACAAAACGGTTGATAAAGGAACTAGAAAATTCACCTTACACGTTGGTCGTAGAGAATGGATGCTTGGTCATGACGGTATATTTCTGCAAGAGATATTCTGGCTGATAGGAAAGCTTCGCACGACGAAGACCTTCGATACCTAAATCCTCTTCTCTGTTTAAGTAGATGTATTGTTCCGGTATGCGCCGGGCAAATTCTCGATTGACAATTGCAAAAGCTCCCTCATAACGTGTGTCGGCTTTTTCCATACAAACTCCGAAAGTATCGTGGTTGATGGGAGCACCATAAGTAAAAGCTACAATCTGTCCTTCAACACGTACCACAATACCTTGTCCACCTAATTCGTCCCAATGCTCAAATGCAGTCAGCAACGAACGACGCTCGGCTTCGTAGGTATAACGGCCAGCCTCAGTTTCTACAGCCTTACTATCCACCCACTGCGCATCCAATTCGATACATTGAGGAATCAGCTCAACTGTGAGGGGAAGGACCTCATAATCAGGATAAAGTTTGGCAAAGCGATTAGCAAAATTACGCTTCGGCTGTAATTTCTTACCCGCTAAGGTTGCCAAAGACTCACGGCGGTAAATGTAGTCGGTATAAGCCCGGTCGGCAGTCGCATAGAAATAGTCGGGCATGGCCACATCTAACCGACGAAGTGAATTTTCACAGACGCCCATCAACAGGAAGGGGTGCCCCTGTGAGGCTGCATCTGCAATCATCTCTGACAAGATAGCACGCCAATCGCCTGTGCCCACAGGAGCTAAATAAGCAAGATGCCCATCAGCCTTAAAGCGAAACAGTAACCAGCCTTCGTAATCTGCGACTTCGGTGTCGTAGAGAAAACGCCAGCTGATGAGGTTCATGAAATTCAAATCGCAGTTGCGACAATCTGTGGAATACACCCGTTGTTGCACCCAATCTCGGTCTGCAAGGGTTAGGGGATGAAAAGGAATGGACATGGACTATCAGAATGTTTTATGTAAAAGCGTAAGAGCACCCCGTCACGGGCACAATCAGAATGGAAAAGTCTTGACTAGTTCTTGCTGATATTGTTGCACCCGAATCTGAATGGAATCTCTACCCTTTACCAAATGAGCATCTAAAGGACGAAGAGGAATGGAAAGGTAGACCCTACGCGTATAGTCTTCGGAATCAGCATTTTGATCGTGAATCAACTTTACACAGAGAGTTTTCGTCCCATTCGGGTAAGATTGATATCCAATTTCACTCGCACCAAAATAATGAGTGCCCTTAACGGTTCCCAATACGTCAAGCAACAAATTGAGATAGTTAGGAGCCAACGAAACTGCCGCAAACTTCACAGGATCATACTTAACCCGATCATCGTGAAAATGGCTGACATGTGGTGTCAATACCGGAACACAATCTGCCAGTCTTACCTGGTCATCATATTGCGTGAAGACACTGATTACTCGTGAAAGTGTATCTGCAGGTAACTGAGCAGGCGGATTAAGTACTGCATATTCCTTCCCATTATCTAAACGCATCTTGACTCCCCTTCCCTCACTATCTGTCAATAGATCTGCTAGTTCGGTACGGTAGGCTGGCAATACTGCCTGTTCTTCTTCACAAGCAAGAAAAAGTAACGAGCAACACAAAAGGATGAATCGAATCATGGGAGTATATAAAACTAGATGTCGGATTGACCTAACAAGGATGCCAACCTAACAGCCAACAGGACAAATCCTGTTGGCTGAATTAGCTGTTACTAAATTAAATGCAGAAAAAGTACTAACCTCTTGCAGCCAAATGGTTACGCAAGGGGTTGGCATACATAGTTAGAATGCGTTCGCGCAAGAAGGCCTCATCCTTATTGGGGAGCTGAATCAAAGCCAAACGATCGCTCAGATAATGCAGGAAGGTTGCCTTATCTTCAGCAGTATAATGACTGGTAGATTCGACATCACGTTCTTCAAGCAAATCCAACGCGATATAATTAGCGGGGAAGAGCTCATAACCCCAATGTATCGAACGGTCTATGCGCGAAGCCACTTCATTATAAAACTCAATCTTAGACAATTCTTTCAATTCATCAATCCAGGTATTTACAGGCTCTCCCATTCGGTATACAACACGTCCTTTATAGCCAAAGATACCAGTCTGCATATTTGTCAAGTCATCCTGCGGGCTCTTCTTAAACTCCGGATTATCGCGCTTCTGTTGAAATTCCTGTGCCTTGAGAAAGTCGCAAGGGTCATATTCATAGGAAATAGACAGAGGCACAAGATTCATTTCCTTCAAGCTTTCCAACGGAGAACCTTCACCACCTAATACCATCATCTTCAGTACAGACTCCTGCGTACGATCGTTTGAATCTTTGGCACGGCCTTCACGCTGAGCTATCCAGATATTCTCTTGCTTCTCACGGATGGCAAAGTGCATATACCGACTCATTCGTTTGCTGGCAGCCAGCATTTCACGCATGCCTAAGGAACGTTGTACGATAAACGACTTGTTAATACGTACCAACGTCTTAATCCAAGGATGAATCAACAGGTTATCGCCAATAGCGATTTCTACTGTTGTGCGGAAACCATTCTCTATCAGCAAGACCGAAAGCAAGGCTGGATCCAAGACAATGTCACGGTGATTGGAAATGAAGGTATGACTACCCCCACGCGCTTCTGCAGAAAGAGTTGATGCATCCAAGATGGCTCCTTTACTACAACGTTCAAGCAACTGGTTGAGCAATTGATGGAAAAAGACCTTCTGCACTTCAAGTGAATCCTTACAGCTATACAACTTTGCCTTTAAAGCCTCAAAGGGAACTCCTTCGAAGAAAGACTGCATCAGCACACAAAACTCCGAATCGGCCATTAGGCTATCGAAGGCTGCTGGAAGTTCTTCGGGCAAATAAGGACGAATATCGTCAAAATCGTGAACATTCATGGCGATGGTATGTTTAGAGGAAAATACATGCACGCCTAACTTGGCGCACGATATAATAAAAATGACTCCGAAAACCGGAAACCGAATGAGACGCTTTCCTCTGTTTCCGGAGCCTATCTATGTGGAAAGACGTTTAACTCAGTGCAAATTAGAGTTTACCCTCAATAATTTCACTCAAAACGTCCTTGATGTCGAGGCCTGCCGCCCGTACCTGTTGCGGAATAAAGCTTGTGGCCGTCATACCGGGTGTGGTATTGATTTCCAAGAGATTAATTTGCTCATTTCCCTTTTCACCACTTAAGATATAATCAATGCGAATAATGCCGTAGCAACCTAAAAGACGATAGATGCGACGCGTCATTTCACTTACTCGACAAGCTGTTTCCTGTGCAATGCGTGCCGGAGTAATCTCATCTACTTTGCCATTGTACTTCGCATCGTAATCAAAGAATTCTTGGGTAGTAACTACTTCGGTAATAGGGAATGTGACCACATCTCCATTCGGACGCTTGTAGCAACCGCAAGTAATCTCAGTACCAACCATGATTTTCTCTATCATGACCTCGTCACTTTCAATCATGGCTTTATCAATCGCCGCATAAAGGTCGTCAGCAACCTTGACCTTAGTGACACCAAAACTGGAACCACCTGCATTGGGCTTCACAAAGCAGGGAAGTCCTAGACGAGTTACAATAGCTTCTACAGAAGGAACGGATTCCCCTTTCCGTACTAAGATGGAATCGGAAAGATGCAGATCTGAATAAGCACGAAGGTAATTATTCAGCGCAAACTTATTGAAAGTCAATGCTTCTACCAGTACATCACTAGTTGAATATGGCAAACCAATCAAGTCAAAATAGCCTTGAAGAATACCATTTTCACCAGGGGTACCGTGAATCGTGATATAAGCAAAGTCAAATTCGTGGCGACCGTCTGAAGCGGTAAAGGAAAAGTCGTTGCGATCAATCGTGCAAACTTCACCTAAATAGTTAACAGTCCAAGTTCCCGCTTGGATTTCTACTACATAGGAATTGTACTTCTCCGTATCCATAAAGGACAAGATGCCTTCCGCAGAACGCAAAGAAACATCGTGCTCGGAGGAATCACCTCCGGCAACAATAGCAATGGTACGTTTCATAAAATTCAAATCCTTGAGTCCTGCTGCAAAACCAACAGAACAGGACGTACCCCTTTCATGGGGAATGCGTCTTGTCGGGAATATTTAAAGATTAAATGATAATATCAGGTGTAGATGTTGATTTGATGCCATCAATATACTTTTCCCACTTTTGAAGCAAAGCAGTCATATCAGCAGGCAACTCTGTTGTAAAATCCATTTCCTTCCCTGTACGGGGATGCTGGAAACCTAAGGTTCGGGCATGCAAGGCCTGGCGTGGACAAAGCGCAAAACAATTCCGAATAAAGCTATTATAGGTACTACTCTGCGTACCACGCAATATTTGGTCGCCACCATATCGTTCATCGTTAAACAGCGGATGTCCGATGTGCTTCATGTGTACACGAATCTGGTGCGTTCGGCCTGTTTCTAATATACATTGTACCAAGGTTACATAACCGAAACGACGGAGCACTTTATAATGGGTTACCGCACTCTTACCGATGCCTGAATCTGGAGCAAACACAGCCATTTGCATCCGGTCACGAGGATTACGGGCAATATTTCCTTCGATACGCCCTTCGTCTTCAATGGGATTACCCCAAACTAGGGCATTGTACTGGCGACGGGTTGTTTTGTTGAAGAATTGTACCCCAAGTTTGGTCTTAGCTTCTGGTGTTTTGGCTACCACGAGTAAGCCAGACGTGTCTTTATCGATACGGTGTACCAATCCAACAGCCGGATCGTTCGGGTCATAAGCCGGATTGTCCTTTAAATGCCAAGCGATGGCATTTACCAATGTGCCTGTATAATTGCCACAACCTGGATGTACTACCAAACCAGCTGGTTTATTGATAACCATCAAGTCTTGATCTTCATAGACCACGTCAAGAGGGATATTCTCGGGTTCAATCTTATTCTCATAACGCGGACGATCCAAAAGCAAAGTGACCACATCGTGCGGCTTCACTCGATAATTGCTCTTGACGGGCTGACCGTTTACGTGAATAAAACCAGCTTTAGCTGCTAATTGGATTCGATGACGGGACGTATCTTTCAGATGATCAAGCAAGAACTTGTCAATGCGCAAGAGCTGCTGGCCTTTATCAGCCACCACACGATAATGCTCATAAAGTTCGGCCGCTTCATCACCGCCGTCATCCTCATTCAAATCATTGAGATCCGTGAGTTCCTCATCGGGTAACTCGGTATAAATAGGCTGCTCCAAGTAGGAAGTTATATTTTAGGGTTATGATTCAATGTGTATGTCACACTATTCATGAGACGATGCTAAATCTGAGTGGAAGTAGCAGATGAGGATACAGCAGAAGGAGTTGTACCTGATGTTTCAGGAGCATCTGTTGTTTCCCCTTCTATGATTTCCTCCTCTTCTATTGGCACATTCAAGAGGTAGTCCAAACTATCATTTCCGTTGTACTCCTCTTCTAAACCACCGGCACCAACCACCAATACAACGGGTGTATTGACCGATACTCGAGTACCTGCAGAAACATCCCGACCATTGACTTTAATGCCATACACCCATTCGGGGTCACCAACGATGTATTCTGTTGCACCGAGCTTAAAGCCCAGCACTTTTAATTTATCTTCTGCCTCACGTCGTGAACAATTATCTGCCACGTCGGGCAATGCGATTTTACGCGGCCCGTCTGCATTGATTGTCAGGTAGAGTGTACGCCCAGGCTTTACTTTTTCACCTGGCAACAAGGATTGTTCCAATACAGAGTAAGGAGTTGCCCGATATACGTAACCTGTATCGGTCACTTCAGCCAACAGCCCAACAGCTTCCAATTTACTCTTGGCTGTCTGTTCATCCAAGCCACGAACATCGGGTATTTCAACCGAGTCGCCGTGACGGGTGTAGGAATCCAGGAAAAAGAGCGCACCTATTAATAAGGCCACCGAGGCCAGTACGATTCCTAAACAATTTCCCATCAACAAGGGGCTAAATATCTTCTTGAAAAATTCGTTGATAGACATATGTTTTAAGTAAGAACGGCAGACCGCGTGCCTTTACGCTCCATTCCAAGATTACAGACAAGCAGAAGCTGTTACGCTCCTCACCAAGCACCAATCTGCCAAGAAACGCAGCAAAGGTAATACAAAAAGACAATATTTCCCCTAGCTCTAAGCGGATAGTAAGGCTAGTGTAAAGTTGTTTATTGTGGGACATCGCATGAATCGGAACGGAATCGATTTTAGCGAGCTCTCAATTACTCAGATGCTTTCGTCCATCGAGATCTTACGGTGACTGCATCTTTGTTATTGCAAATTATTGCTGTCCGATAAAAGTTTTTTTCTGCCAGATATAATTAGGGCTGACACCTATTGCAGGAGTCAGCCCTTTCCGGTTACTTTGATTTTGGAAATAAACAGATATAACCGATGAGTAAAAGTAGTCATTTTAGCGGACAGCAATATTGGGAATTTGGCGTTGCACTCCTGCAATGTGGTTTCGCGACTTTGGAAATCAGCGTTGCACTCCTGCAATGTGGTTCCGCAACTTTGCGAAGGGGCATTGCACTACTGCAAAATGCTTCCGCAACTTTGCGAAGAAGCATTGTACTTTTACAATGCGGTTCCGCGACTTTGGAAAGGGGCATTGCACTTTTACAATGCGGTTCCGCAACTTTGGAAAGGGGCATTGTACTTTTACAATGCGGTTCCGCAACTTTAAAAAGGGGCTTTGCACTTTTACAATGCGGTTCCGCAACTTTGAAAAGGGGCT